>ERZ808054.121-NODE-121-length-100680-cov-20.891166_pt1 | contig 100680 bp, 86 predicted proteins | sample MGYA00380201_ERZ808054 | MGnify/ENA primary metagenome ERZ808054 (study PRJEB31490, sample SAMN06133419) | mouse gut metagenome | isolation source: Z5_2 | host: mice | place: China: Chengdu | collected 2015-05 ... | reverse complement strand
CGTCCTCGACAATTAAAATCTGCTTCATATCCTCACTTCCTTTGCTTTTTGCAGATAGTATAACAGGCAAATGTCCGAGAATTGTTACAAGGACAAATATATTTATCATTTTACAGCTTTTTTATGTGTACTGCAATTTTATAAAAGAAAGGACAGCAGTATCATCAAATTGCTGTCCTTGCGGTTTATTATAGCTGGTAGTGTATAAGCGTGGGTTCATCATATTTGGTGTGGTATCTTTAACTATGGGAAACTCCATTTTCCCATTTAGAAATTGCTGCGCTTGAAACGCCCAATACTTCCGCTAACTCTTCTTGTGTAATACCCGTTGCTTTGCGTAATCCTTGTATAATTTTTCCAACAGGTAATCGCTCCATAATATTTTCCTCCTCGTATTGTACGATTTTTAAATTCTGATTTCCATGTATAAGCGGTTAACAATAACTACAATTTTTTATAACCTATTGTTAATATAGCATTGTACCCACAAATTATCTACAATAGGTTTTTTCGGTTGCTTGCTTCTTTACCGTACATGAGCATTTGCGCCGGATTGCGATAGGAAAGCCTACAGTTTCAAATGGGCAAAAAAAGAATATCGATCGGGTGCAGATGAGGCTTCTTTTTTACAGTTTCCACAAAAACAGGGGCAGTCTGTTGGCTAATATCACGGAAATGGTGGATTTGTGAAAATTAGATTGACAGAAGCGAGATATCAGTATAAGATAATAATAATCAACATAATAAAACTATTTAATAAAGTATGTGTAAAAGACAGAAATACAGGAAAAGATTTAAAGGAGGGTTTACAATGAAGGGAACAATGAAGACTGCGGTGATGCTGGATATCGGCAAGATTGGTTTTGAGGAGCGGGAGATTCCGCAGGTGAAGGACGACGAGGTGCTGGTGAAGCTGGAGTATGTGGGGATCTGCGGCAGTGACCTGCACTACTATGAATCGGGAGCGATCGGTGATTTTATCGTGAAACCGCCTTTTGTGCTGGGACATGAGCCGGGCGGCACGGTGGTGGAAGTCGGTAAGGATGTGAAACATTTAAAGGTCGGTGACAGAGTTGCATTAGAGCCGGGCAAGACCTGCGGCCACTGCGAGTTCTGTAAGACGGGACGTTATAACCTGTGTCCGGATGTGGTCTTCTTCGCGACACCGCCGGTGGACGGAGTATTTCAGGAGTATGTGGCGCACGAGGCGGATCTGTGCTTCAAGCTGCCGGACAATGTGAGTACCATGGAAGGCGCGCTGATCGAGCCGCTGGCAGTGGGATTCCATGCAGCCATGCAGGGCGGAGCCAGAGCAGGACAGACGGCGGTTGTTATGGGGGCAGGCTGTATCGGTCTGGTGACGATGATGGCACTTAAGGCGATGGGCGTATCCAGGGTGTATGTGGTAGACGTTCTGGAGAAGCGTCTGGAGAAGGCACTGGAGCTGGGAGCGGACGGCGTGATCAACGGCAGCAGCACAGATGCGGTGGCGGAGGTTATGAAGCTGACGGAGGGCAGAGGCTGTGACCTGGCGATCGAGACGGCGGGAACGCAGATCACCACCGTGCAGACCATGCATATGACCAAGAAGGGTGCGACCATCGTGCTGGTTGGCTACAGCAAGAGCGGTGAGATGACACTGCCGATGAGTCTGGCTCTTGATAAGGAGCTGACGTTCAAGACGATCTTCCGTTATCGTCATATCTATCCGATGGCGATCGAGGCGGTAGCTGCGGGCAAGGTGAACCTGAAAGGCATCGTGACGGATATCTTTGATCTGGACGAGGCGCAGAAGGCGATGGACTACAGCGTGAATAACAAGGCGGATATTGTGAAAGCGGTGATCCGGATTTAGATTCCCTTTAGGAACTGCAGCGGCCTTAAGTTCAGGCGGCTGCAGTTCCTGTTTCTGTAAAAATTTCGCTTACTATGAAATCTCGTACCGGTTGGACTTCCACACGATATCCACCAGATGGGCGATACGCAGTTTCAGCTGCTCCAAAGGCAGGCTGCCGTCCGCAAGCGCGGCGCGGATATTGTCATGGTCACCGGGGATTCCGGGCATTACCAGATCGTTTCCGGCACGCATACAGCCGGAAGCGGTGCAGTCCGGGCCGTTGTGGGTGGTGGTCCAGTCGGTCATGAACACGCCCTTGAAGCCCCACTCGTCGCGGGCAGCTTTGGTGCACAGGTCATAGTTGTTGGCCGCATGGATGCCGTTTACCAGATTGTAGCTTGTCATGATGGACATAGGCTGACTTTCTTTGACAGCGATCTCGAAGCCTTTCAGGTAGATCTCGCGCAGGGTACGCTCGGAGATGACGGAGTTGGAACCCATACGGTTGTCTTCCTGGTTATTGCAGGCATAATGCTTGATGGTAGTGCCGCAGCCGTATACGGACTGTACGCCGTCGGTCATGGCAGCCGCCATCTTACCGGAGAGCAGCGGATCCTCGGAGTAGTATTCAAAGTTACGTCCGCAGAGCGGATTGCGGTGGATGTTCATACCCGGTGCAAGCCACAGGGTTACGTAGAATTCATTCATTTCTTCCGCTACGGCTTTGCCGACTTCGTGCATCACTTCTTTGTCCCAGGTCTGGGCAAGCAGTGTGCCGATGGGGAAAGCGGTACAGAACTGATAATAGTATTCTGCGCCCTTGATATCGGCATTTCTGGCAAGGAAACCGTGCTCGATGCTCATCTCGAAAGGAACGGGTTTGATCTCGCCGTCTACCACCGGATAACGCTGGAGCAGACGCAGGCCGGCCGGTCCGTCCGCCAGAACGATGGGCGTCAGGTTTTTATCTTCCAGAGCGCAGCTGCTTGTCTGGGCAGCGGAGCCGGGAACAGAGATACCTGCGGAGCCGAGAGCGCTTTCCTTCTGCTCGTCGCTGGCATTCTGGCTTCTGCCGGGATCGCCGGTAGCTAACAATACCAGCTGGTCCGTGCTCAGGGAATCTACGAATTCCTTTACTTCGGGAGCGATATGATCCTGTTCTCTGCCGTAGACAACGGTAGTCGTCTGCAGGGCGGATGTATCTACGGTGAGGGCGGGCACCTGACCGGCTTTTGCCAGCCATTCGTTTCTCAGCGCAGCCACAGCTTCTGCGGGTGCGGACAGTTCTTTCAGCTCGTCGGTGAGCGGGCAGATATTCTCTGTCTTTACGAGCAGGGCATCGTCCTCCAGATTTACGATACCGGACAGGGCTGCGTCGGCGATGCTGTTGCCCACGAACAGGCCGTAAGCGCCTTTCTCCAGTACCCAGCCGGGTGTCTTTGCGCAGTAGGAAGCCAGGGTGTAGAGCGGAATCTCCACGGTCAGATCCTGTGCCTCACCGGGGGCAAGGAGCTTCGTCTTGGCGAAACCGGCCAGCCGGCGGTATTCCTTTTCCATCTTATCCTGCGGGCAGGAAACGTAAACCTGTACGACTTCTTTGCCGCTGTGGCTGCTGCCGGTGTTGGTGACATTTACGGTAACAGATACGGTGTCGGCTGCGGACAGGGTGATTTCCTTTACAGCGAGGGCGAAGTCCGTGTAGGACAGGCCGAAGCCGAAAGGATAACGCACAGGCACCTGGAAGGTGTCGAAGTAGCGATAACCCACATAGATGCCTTCTTCGTATTTCTCGGTATCCACGTTGCCGTTGTTGTGCGAGAAAGTCCCGGCGTTCGGGTAATCCTCGTATTTGCAGGCCCAGGTATCGGTCAGTTTGCCGCTGGGAGTCACGTCGCCTGTAAAGAGAGAGGCAACGGCGTTTCCGGTCTCCATGCCGGCCTGAGAGATCAGTACCACGCCGGAAATATTCTCATAGGTGTCAAGGAAGGAAAGATCAATGATACCACCGGAGTTGATCAGCAGGATCACGTCCTTGTACATGCCGCAGATGGTCTTTAAGATCTCGGATTCCTTTTCATTTAAGTAATAGTCGCTTTCTTTGGCGAAGCGGTCGGCGCCTTCGCCTGCGATACGGCTGATCACGTATACGGCCGTGTCTGCATCGGTCTTCTCCGGAAGATCGCCTGCCGGCATGGCGTACTGTGTAGCGGCATAGATATGGAACTGCGCTACGGAATCACAGCCGGACTTGTCGAACTGTTCCCAGATCTTGTTGCGCCACTCGATACGTGACTGCTCGTACTGTTTGCGGAAGCTCGCCACCCAGTCTTCGGTGGTGATCTCATAGCCGGCAGCTTTCAGGCCGTCGTAGATGCTGACTACATCACGCTCGTTGACGTCGCCGGAGCCGGTGCCGCCCTTGATGGGGTTGGAAGCGCCTGCACCGTAGAGCGCCAGTCTGGAACCTTTGGCAAGCGGCAGAACGCTGTGTTCGTTTTTCAAAAGGACGAAACCTTCCTCGGCGGCTTTTTTTGCTGTCCTGCGGTGGGCCGCCTCGTAGGGCGCAACGTCCTGTGTGGGTCTGCCGGGCAGACTGGTTGCTTTCAGTTTTTTGATCATGTCTTGTACCATTCCTTTCTGTTTCAATATCGTTTTCATGGATAAAAAAAGAGTAAGACAAATCGCAGGGAAATTATATTAAAATTCCGGGAAAAATGTTATTATGCTTATATATCATTCAGGAGAAACAGCATGAGAAGAAAAGTAAAAGAACAGGTTTCCCGTATGGAATTCGTAAACCGGGAGAATGATTTCCGGCATACCGACTATGAGGAGGAGATGCGGGTATACCGTTACGTGCGGGACGGGGATCCGCGGGCGCCGGAGGAGGCGCGCCGCAGGTTCACAGCCGGCAGACAGGGCCATCTGTCGGACGACCCTCTGACGAATATGAAATATCTGTTCGTGGCCTCCATGACGCTGATCATCCGCTTTGCCATCACCGGAGGCATGAACAGCGAGACGGCGTATACTTCCAGCGATTACTATATCCAGCAGATGGATAAATGTAAGTCCGTTGAGCAGGTACGGGATCTGCACATGGAGGCGGTGGAGTATTTTACCGGCTATATGGCGGATCTGAAGAAGGAGAAGATCTACTCGAAGACGGTGATGCACTGCATGAATTATATTTCCTGTCATTTAAACCGCCCTGTCTGCGTGACGGAGATCGCAGCACAGGTCAAGAGGAATCCTGATTATCTGTCGTCGCTTTTCAAAAAGGAGACGGGGAAGACGATCTCCGAATACGTGATGGAGAGCAGGCTGCAGGCGGCCAGGAACATGCTGCTGGATTCGGACTGTTCCTGCGCGGAAGTCAGCGCGGCCTTTGGCTTTTCCTCCCAGAGCTATTTTACCAGGATGTTCCGTCTATATACCGGGGAGACGCCGAAGAAGTTCCGGGAGAAATACATGCAGAGCGGGCTGTAAACGGCGAGCACCCGGTTATGGTCTGGCATGGATTACAATTTTCTGCTATACTGAAAAAAGGAAAAAATGCGACCAAAGGTAAGGGGGACAGATACGATGGAAAAATTTATGGACGAAGATTTTTTACTGACAACGCCTACGGCAAAATGGCTGTACCACGAGGTGGCGAAGAAGCTGCCGATCATTGACTATCACTGTCACATCGATCCGCGGGAGATCGCCGGGGACCGCCGGTTCGATACGATCTCCGAACTCTGGCTCGGCGCGGACCATTATAAATGGAGGCAGATGCGGTTCGGCGGCATACCGGAGGAGAAGATTACCGGGGAGGCCGGGTCGCGGGAGAAGTTCCGCGCTTACGCGTCCATCCTGCCGCGTCTTATCGGCAATCCGCTCTATCACTGGAGCCATCTGGAGCTTAAGCGGGTGTTCGGCATCGAGGATGCGTTGACGGCGGACAATGCGGACGAGATCTACGACAAGTGCAATGCGATGCTGGAGGGATGTTCGGCAAGAAGCCTGATGCGGCAGTTTCATGTGAAGGCTGTCTGTACGACGGACGATCCCTGCGACGACCTTGTCTGGCATGAGCAGATTGCTGCCGACAGCACCATGGAGATCAGGGTATTGCCGGCGTTTCGACCGGACAAGGCCGTGAATATTGAGAAAAAGGGGTTTGCGGAGTACATACGCAGACTGTCTTCGGTGACAAAACGGGAAATCTGCTGTGCGGAGGATGTGGCGGCGGCGCTTGGCGACCGGATCGAATATTTTGCTGCGCACGGCTGTCTGTGTGCCGATCACGGACTGGATTACTGCATGTATGTCAGGGACGATGAGGCTGCCGCACGGGCCTTTCAGAAAGCGATGGCGGGAGAGGCGGTTTCCGGTGCGGAGGCGGATGCCTACAAGACGATGCTCACCATTGCCTGCGCCGGATACTACGCGAAGAAGAACTGGGTGATGCAGATTCATTTCGGCTGCCTGCGCGACAACAACCGGCCGCAGTTTGCCGGATTGGGACCGGATACGGGGTTCGATGCGGTCAACAGCAGGTCAGGCGTGGAAAATGTGGCGCCGTTATTGAATGCGTTTGCCGAAAATAAGGGATTGCCGAGGATGATCCTGTATTCCCTGAATCCCTGTGACAATACGGCGCTGGTCACCATTGCCGGATGTTTTCAGAAGGAGGGTGAGATATGCTGGGTACAGCAGGGCAGCAGCTGGTGGTTTAATGACAACCGGATGGGGATACGGTCACAGCTGACAGAGCTTGCGGCTAACGGTATGCTGGGCGGTTTCGTGGGGATGCTCACAGACTCCCGTTCTTTCTTAAGTTATACGCGGCATGAATATTTCCGCCGTATTCTCTGCGAGAAGATCGGGGAATGGGTGGAGAGCGGCCAGTATCCGGCAGACAGAAAGCAGCTGACTGCGCTGGTGGAGGATATCTGTTACCACAACACCAATGCTTTTTTCGGATTTCATGTGATATGATCTGGTTCCGGCATGATCCCGATAAGGTCAGTGCATCATTTTCACTGAAAAAAAAGCAATGAGAATTTTAGGATTGGGAAATTGTTCCGGGTATGGTATAATGTTGCCTGTCACGTGTGGCAGGCAACATTTACGATTATGACCGAAAAGATACCACAGACCATGCAATTATAAAAGGAGGACAACAAAACCATGAAATTTTCTGAAATGCTTTACACCCGTCCTGATGTACAGGAACTGAGGGCACAGCTGGCGGCGCTGACAAAGCGTCTGAAAGAAGCGGCAGACTATGCTGCGGCGAAAGAAGTTTTTCTGGAGAAGGAAAAACTGGGAAAAAGTATCGAGACGCAGGCTACGCTTGCCCATATCCGGCATGACATTGATACCCGGGATACGTTCTACGATGAGGAAGTGAAATTCTGGAGCGGCGCCATGCCGGAGATGGAAGAGGACTTCCAGGCATGGAACCTGACAATGCTGGAAAGTAAGTTCCGGCCGGAATTCGAGGCGGAGTACGGCAACATGATGTTCCTGAATACGGAGATGGAGCTTAAGACCTTCTCCCCGGAGATCATTCAGGAACTGCAGCAGGAGAACGATCTGAAGCAGGAGTACAATAAGCTGCTGGCCTCGGCGCAGATCCCTTTTGAGGATGGTACTTACACCCTTTCCCAGATCACGCCTTTTAAGTCCGATCCGGATGACGCACGCCGTCTGGCCGCATGGAAGGCGGAGGGACAGTGGTACAAGGATCATCAGGCGGATCTCGACCGTCTGTATGACGAGCTTGTGCATCTGCGGGATAAGATGGGACGCAAGCTGGGCTACGACGGCTATATGCAGCTTGGTTACTATCGGATGATGCGCAACTGCTATACGAAGGAAGACGTGGAGAAGTTCCGCGCGGCCGTGGTGAAATATCTGGTGCCGGTGGCGACGGAGATCTATAAGGAGCAGGCGAAGCGCCTGGGCAAGGAATATCCCATGAGCTTTGCAGATAATGCGCTGGCATTCCGTTCCGGCAATGCAAGACCTGTGGGCACACCGGACGATATTCTGGCGCAGGGCCGGAAGTTCTATGACGAATTGAGTCCGGAGACCAGCGAATTCTTCCGCATGATGCTGGACGGGGAGCTGCTGGATGTTCTTTCGACGGAAGGCAAGGCAGGCGGCGGCTACTGCACCAGTATTCCGGATTATGAGGTGCCGTTTATCTTTGCAAACTTCAATGGTACGCAGCATGATGTGGAGGTGGTGACTCACGAGGCAGGACATGCCTTCGCGGCATGGATGAACAGAGACCGTGTGCCAATGGCATCGGTGTGGCCGTCGCTGGAGGCGTGCGAGGTTCATTCCATGTCCATGGAATTTTTTGCCTGGAAATGGGCGGAGGGCTTCTTCGGTGCGGATACCCGTAAGTTCTACTACTCCCATCTGTCAGATGCGTTGACGTTCATTCCGTACGGTACCATGGTTGACCATTTCCAGCACAGAGTATTCGAGGAGCCCGATCTGACGCCGGCACAGCGCCACGCGGTCTGGAAAGAGCTGCTGGGGATCTACATGCCCTGGATGCGTCTGGACGGGGATATTCCGTTCTATGCCGACGGGGAAGGCTGGCAGAGACAGCATCATATTTATGACCGTCCTTTCTATTATATTGACTACTGTCTGGCACAGACGGTGGCCCTGCAGTTCTGGGCAAGGATCCAGAAAGACCCGCAGGCGGCATGGGAAAACTATATGGCATACACGAAGCAGGGCGGCAGCGCGGTATTTACCGATCTGCTTAAGAATGCCGGACTGGACAATCCTTTCGGCGATAAGTGTCTGAAGGAAGTATGCGCGGCTGCACGCAAGTGGCTGGAAGAGTACGATCTGGAAGGATTGGCATAAGGTGAGAAACAGGAGAGCGATGAATGACGCAGCTGGAAAGACAGGACAGGAAGCAGGACGATAAGGACAGTCCGAAGAAGAACAGAAGAAGTTATCTCCGTGATTTTGCGAAAAATGCGGACGGCACCTATGTCTATACCGGGAAGATGTGGCATGCCGACCCTGTTTCGCGGCGCCGGATGCTTGTAAAACTCTGGGCGCTGCAGGCAGGGATGCTTCTGTCGGTCATCCTTCCCGGCTTCGTGACGACGGCGGGGCTGCAGAATACTTTCTATGTGATCCTGCCCTATATGCTCTGGCTTATTTCGGATATCGCGCTCACCTATACGCTGGGGAGCATGACGTTTGGCGGTAACCCGCTGCGGGACTATATTTATGAACGCAGCGTGGTCCGCTATGCGTTTCGTACCCTGTTACCCCTCACGGGGGCGGCGCTGACGGCTGCCGGCCTGCTTGTTTTTCTCCTGCGGGACGGCAGTGGAGAAGGGGCGGTGGTGTGCCTCATCTGCAGTGCAGTGCAGATCGCGGCATCCGTCATGGCAGGGCGATGCAGGGTGGCTGACCTCTGGAAATCCAAATAAAGACTCCCCCTGTCAGGGAGAGTCTTTTAGAAAAAGCTGTGCGCCAATGCCCGATTTGCGGGCCAGATCACGATAACAGTATATGCAGATATGAAAAAAGAGTTGCATAAAACAACTCTTTTTTCTAGAAAAGCCCTGCGGCCAATGTCTCCTCTGAGACTAGATAACTTATTTCTCTATGACTTCATTATAGCATTGCTAATGGGAAAGTCAAGAAAATCCAACCCCTTCCGTGATGAATGCATTGTAGATTTCTCCGCGATAAGGCTTTACGGGATGGAATTTCTTTTCATGAGAAGAACGTAGTTTTCTGTTTTCAATAGAATTATGGTGCATCCGGCATTGTTCGGGTATGTAGCGAAGATAAGAGACCGCCTTATTGACAGAACTGTGTTTAAGGCTTGTAAGGATGCCCTGAAAAACGGAAGTCAGCGAAGACCTGTCACTGTCATTTAAGTTGTTTAAGGAATGATATTCCATATGCACCTCCGCCTGTTTTTTCATAAAAAGAGGGTAGCATACTTTGTCAGAAATTGCAATGAAGGAGATCAGACAAAGCGGAAATCCTGAAAAATGCACCAAAATCCAGAGAATTTATGGAATTTCTCACTTTTTATTTGACGAGAAAGATAATCTTATGTAAAATATATAAGGAAAAAATAAGAAGCACTTAAGAAAGGGAGGTTTTTTCAATGAAGAAGAAACATGTAGCCTTGCTGCTTTCCGCAGCGATGGTACTTTCATTGACTGCCTGCGGCGGCGGAAGCGACGCTCCGGCAACTGATGAAGCGCCTGCTGAGAGCAGCGGGGATGAGACGGCAGCGCCGGAAGAGAGCGACGCTTCCGAGACAGAGGAAACTGATTCTGCGGCAGCTCCTGCCAATGATACACTGGTAGCCAGCGTAGAGCAGGGTCTGGAGGGTAAATTCTCTCCGTATTTCGCTCTGGCAGCCAATGATGTGATGATCGACGAGATGGTTCGTGTTTACACGATGGAAGTTGACCGCGTGGGTAACCCGATCCTGAACGGTATCGAAGGAGAGACCCGTTCCTACAACGGAACAGATTATACTTATTATACGGCGTCCAATATCGAGATCACAGAGAACGAAGACGGCACTGTTTTCTATGATATGACGATTCGTGACGACATCAAGTTCACAGACGGCACGACCGCAGATATCGACGACGTTATCTTCGGTATGTATGTGTTCCTGGATCCTACTTATGACGGTAACTCGACTCTTTACTCCACGGCAATCGAGGGTATCGAGGCATACCGCAGCGGTATGGAGCCGCTCTACAGCCTGCTGATCAAGGCCGGACAGGACAATACGGATTTCACGAACTGGGATGAAGCGACGCAGAAGGCATTCTGGGAGACCGATTTCCCGGCGGCGCAGCAGGGCTTCGCTCAGGCGATCCTGGATTACTGCATCGCACAGGGGATGGCTGCAGAAGGCGACCCGGTAGAGACGATCGCTCCCAACTGGGGATTCGAGGGACTGCCGGAAGGCGCTACCGTTCAGGATTTCTTCGATGCCATGTTAGAAAAATATGAAGGCGATTACAATGTACTGTCCGAGACAGAAGCGGCAGACGGCGTTACGATCTGGAGCCTGCTTGACGCAGCTTACCAGGTTGGTGTTGAGACCGGCGAGTCCGCTCCGAACGTTTCCGGTATCCAGCGTACAGGTGATTACTCCATGCGTGTGGTAGCGGATAAGGTTGACGCTACGATGATCTATCAGCTGCAGATTCCGATCTCACCGATGCACTACTATGGTGACGAGAGCCTGTATGATTATGAGAACAACAGCTTCGGTTTCCCGAAGGGTGACCTGTCCGGCGTGAAGGAGAAGACCGGAAAGCCGTTAGGCGCAGGCCCGTACATCTTCAAGGATTACTCCAACGGTGTTGTTTACATGGATGCAAACCCGGATTACTTCAAGGGCGCACCGAAGATCCCGCACCTGAACTTCATGGAGTCTGCAGAGGCAGATAGGGTAACAGGTATCACGGCAGGTACGATGGATATCACAGATCCCAGTTATTCCACAGACGTGGCAAACCAGGTTGCCGATCTTAACGGCGGTAATGCGGATCTGGACGGCGATGTGATCACTACCCGCCTGATCGACTACCGCGGTTATGGTTATGTAGGTCTTGCGGCGAACAACGTGAAGGTTGGCGAGGACGGTTCTTCCGAGGAGTCCCGTAACCTGCGTAAAGCGATCGCGACCGTGATCTCCGCTTACCGTGATGAGGGTATCGATTCCTACTATGGCAATACGGCATCTGTGATCAACTATCCGATCTCCAATACATCCTGGGCAGCGCCTCAGGTTACGGACGACGGTTATCAGCTGGCTTACTCTGTAGACGTGGAAGGCAATCCGATCTACACAGAGGGTATGTCCACAGAAGACAGATATGCAGCAGCTTTGGAAGCAGCGCTTGGCTATCTGGAGGCAGCAGGTTATACCGTAGAAGACGGTAAGGTTACGGCAGCTCCCGCAGGCGCGAAGATGGAGTATGTGGTAAACATCGGCGCAGGCGGCGCAGGTGACCATCCTACTTTCCTGATCTTAAAGAATGCCAGCGATGCGCTGGGCACCATCGGTCTCACACTGACAGTCAATGACCTTGCGAATGCAAGTGACCTGTATGCTTCTTACCAGACAGGTGTAGCAGATATGTGGTGTGCGGCATGGCAGGCAGGTACTGACCCGGATATGTTCCAGTTGTACCACAGCGACGGTTCTACCAACTACTATCAGATCAATGATGCGGAGCTGGATGAGATGATCGAGGCAGCACGTCTGTCCACAGACCAGACTTATCGTAAGGGCCTGTACAAAGCGGCTATGGAAATCATCATGGACTGGGGCGTAGAGCTTCCTGTATACCAGCGTTCCGAGTGCGTAATGCTCTCTACCGAGCGCGTGAACAGAGATACGCTTCCGACCGACATGACGCCTTATCTGTCATGGCAGCAGGAAGTATACAATCTGGAAATGAAATAATAACATGAACTTATTCCCTGCTCCGTTGGGGCAGGGAATTTTTTTAAGAAGGAGGGATAGTTGTGCGTACCTATATCATCAAGCGCATTTTGTTATCAGTCCTTATCCTTTTCAGCGTGACGCTGATCATCTATGCCGTTCTGCGCTGCCTGCCGGCTTCCTATGTGGAGTCGATGGCCATGCAGCTGGCTACCGCGCCGGGGGCGAAGCCCTATGAAGAATGGATCGCACAGCTGAATGCATCGTACGGATTGGATAAGGGTATCATTGCCGGGTATTTTACCTGGCTGGGAGACTTTGCCCGGGGGAATTTCGGGGACAGCTGGAAATTTACGGTTCCGGTGGTTGAGAAGTTCCACGACGTGGTCTGGCTGTCTTTTGTGATGTCAGCGATCTCTTTTACGCTGCAGATCCTGATCGCGATACCGCTTGGTATCATTGCCGCGACCAAACAGTATTCCAGGACAGACTATGTGATCACGGCGGGTGCGCTGCTTGGTATATCGTTACCGCCTTTCTTCTTTGCAACGCTATTGAAACTTGTCTTTGCCGTGAATCTGCAGTGGTTCGATGTGTCCGGTCTTGTAGGCCGTACTTACGCCCAGCTCGATTCCTGGGGGCAGTTCATGGATAAGGCGCATCATCTGGTCCTGCCGATCGCTACACTTGTGATCACGTCCATCGGTCCGTTGATGCGTTATACGAGAACCAATATGCTTGAGGTTCTGAACGCCGATTACATACGGACGGCGAGAGCCAAAGGCTTGAGTGAACATACTGTTGTGTACAAACATGCTTTTCGTAATACGCTGGTCACTCTGGTGACGATCATCGGCGGATCTCTGCCCGGCTTTTTTACCGGTGCGCTGATCACGGAGACGCTGTTCTCCATTCCCGGTATCGGCTTTACGTCCTATCAGTCCATGATCATCGGTGATATTCCGTTTACCATGTTCTATATGACCTTTATTGCTGTTTTAACACTGGCGAGCAACCTGCTCACCGATATATTGTATGCCGTGGTTGATCCCCGCGTGCGGATCGCGTAGGAAGGAGGAGTATGGATATGTCTGATATGAATAAGCCGAACGAACAGGCGAACAGCACTTCCGGAGAAACTCTCTCTTTAAATGATGACCGGCGTGTGAAGACACTCTCTCCCGGTGCACTGGTGGTGAAGCGGTTTTTCCGCAACCGGCTGGCGGTGCTGGGGCTTGTGATCCTTGCGATCATGTTTTTGTTTTCTTTTGTGGGCGGCATGATCTCTCCTTATCGTGAGGACGAGCAGTTTTATACCTATACTTATATGGAAAAAGAATATGTAGGTGTGACGAGGAATGAAGATTTCCGTTATGTCTCGGCCGAAGGAGCGGATTTCGGCTCGGCGGCGCAGGCGCAGTTTCTGATGGCGCAGATGATGGGCAAGACGGAGTTTGATTATAAAGACGTGACTTATGGTGTGGCGGAGGAAGGGAAGGATTTCTATTCGGTTTCCGTGGACGGTTCTGTGATCGCCATCGCTTATAAGGATATCGTAAATGCTGCGGATAATAAAGAAGAGCCGGCTTTTAACGTGAAATATGAGGCGCTTAAGCTGTATACCAATGACGGCACCGGCAGTTTCACGGCAGACGGCATGGAGCTTTCACTGGACGAGGACGGCAACATCCTGCAGGGTGAGGAAGTGCTTGGCTATATCAGCCGCTTTGTCGTGCAGTCGAAGGAGAACGGCGTCGTTATTCCCAGAGATTTCAAGGAAAGTTTAGAGCAGGTGCTGGATGCGGAGGGCACGGAATTCGCCTACACGGGCGAGGACGGTGAGGAGCATAACTATACGATCACTTATGACGCCAGCACCAAGATCTGGTCCGTTATGCAGGAGACGGAGACTTATGTGTACAGCCAGTATGAGGCTCCTTCCGCGAAGCATCCGCTGGGTACGGATACCAACGGTATGGATATGTTGACCCGTCTGATGTACGGCGGCAGAGTGTCCCTGATCATCGGTTTTATTGTCGTGGTCATCGAGTGTCTGCTGGGCGTGATTCTGGGGGGGCTTTCAGGATATTTCGGCAAGTGGGTGGATAACCTGATCATGCGTATCGTGGATATTTTCTACTGTATCCCTTCAATGCCCCTGATCATCATCCTCGGTGCGGCTATGGACGGTATGCGGGTGGATCCGAAGCTGCGTATGCTGTATCTGATGCTGATCCTCGGTATTCTGGGCTGGCCGGGTATCGCCCGTCTTGTCCGCGGACAGATCCTCTCTCTGCGTGAGCAGGAGTTTATGACGGCTACGGAGGCCTGCGGTATCCGGGTATCCCGCCGGATCTTCAAGCATCTGATCCCTAACGTGGTCCCGCAGCTGATCGTTACCTGTACGATGCAGCTGGGTTCCGTGATGCTGACGGAAGCAACTTTGTCCTTCCTGGGACTGGGCGTGAAGTTCCCCTTTGCTTCCTGGGGCAATATCATCAATGATGTAAAGAACTCCTATGTTTTGACCAATTACTGGTTTATCTGGATTCCGGCCGGCGTCTGTCTGTCGCTGGCAGTTCTGGGATTTAACTTCGTGGGCGACGGCCTGCGGGATGCTTTCGATCCCAGAATGAAACGCTAGGAGGTGCAAGTAGAGTATGGCTAAAAATAAACCGGAAGGATATCTTACCGCGAAAGAGTCCCGGAAGATATCCAAAGAAAACCGACGTATCACCAATCAGTTTGAAAAACAGAGAAAACGTAAGAATGTGCCTGAGTCCGAGTATCTGACGACGATGCACAATCCGGAAAATGCGGTGGAATTTGACGATCTGCACACCTACTTTTTCACCGATGCCGGTACAGTTAAATCGGTGGACGGCGTCAGTTTTGAAGTACCCATCGGCAAGACCGTGGGCGTGGTGGGCGAGTCGGGCTGCGGCAAGTCCGTGACCAGCCTGTCCCTGATGCAGTTGATCCAGCGTCCACAGGGACAGATCGTGGAGGGCGAGATCCGTCTGAATCTGGGGGACGGCAAGGCGTATAACATCGCCAAAACACCCAATGAGAAGATGATGAAACTGCGCGGCAACTATGTGTCCATGATCTTCCAGGAACCCATGACCAGCTTAAATCCTGTGTTCCGCATCGGCGAACAGGTGGACGAGGTTATATCCCTGCATGACGAGGAAGGGAAGTCCAAGGAGACCATCAAAGAGAAGACGATCGAGCTGCTGAAGATGGTAGGGATCGCCAACAGTGAGGGTGTCTATCAGATGTACCCGCATGAACTGTCAGGCGGTATGCGGCAGCGTGTGATGATCGCCATGGCGCTTGCGTGCAGCCCGCGTATCATCATTGCGGACGAGCCGACCACGGCGCTGGATGTGACCATTCAGGCGCAGATTCTGGATCTGTTAAGACATTTGAAAGACAAGATCAATTCCTCCATCATGCTGATCACCCATGACCTGGGTGTGATCGCGGAGATGGCGGATTATGTGGTAGTCATGTACGCAGGACGCGTGGTGGAGAAAGGAACGGTGCGGGAGATCTTCACCAATCCCTGTCATCCCTATACGATCGGCCTGATGGCATCGAAACCGGTGGTGGGCAAGCAGGTGGACAGACTTTATTCGATCCCCGGCAAGGTGCCAAACCCTGTTAACATGCCCGATTATTGTTATTATAAAGACCGCTGTGAGATGTGCGTGGAGCGCTGTGCGGGAGAATATCCCGGTGAGATCAGCCTGTCACCCACCCATAAGGTCAGCTGCTATCGTTTCTATGACGGAAAGGGGGAGAAGTAAATGGCGGATACAAATACCACAAAGAAAGAGTTTACCCCTGTAACTTATGACCCGCAGTATATCCTGATGGTCAATGAGTTAAAGAAGCATTTTCCGATCAAAAGCGGTATGGTTGCCAGAACCATCGGCCATGTGAAGGCCGTGGACGGCGTTACGTTCAACTTAAGGCGCGGCACGACCATGGGACTGGTGGGGGAGTCCGGCTGCGGCAAGACCACCACGGGACGTACCATCTTACGCCTGTCCGGGGAGAAGACCGGCGGGCAGGTGCTGTTTAACGGCAAAGAGGTTTATGACCTTTCAGGTAAAGAGATGCGGGCCATGCGGACGAAGATGCAGATCATCTTCCAGGATCCCTTTTCCAGTCTCTCTCCGAGACTGCCGGTAGGCGAGATCATCGGTGAGGCGGTGCGGGAACACGGACTGGCGGCGAAGGGAGAGTTTGACGATTATATCGACCGGATCATGGATCACTGCGGCCTGCAGCCTTTCCATAAGGACCGTTATCCCCATGAGTTCTCCGGCGGACAGAGGCAGCGTATCTGTATCGCCAGGGCGCTGGCTTTAAATCCGGAGTTTGTGGTCTGTGACGAGCCGGTATCGGCGCTTGATGTTTCCATCCAGGCGCAGATCATCAATCTGTTAAAAGATCTGCAGGAGAAGTACAAACTGACTTACCTGTTTATCTCTCACGATCTGAGTGTGGTGGAGCATATCTCGGATACGGTGGGCGTTATGTATCTGGGCAATCTGGTGGAGTACGGGGATACGAAGGATATATTCAAAAATCCGCTGCATCCCTATACGAAGGCACTGTTCTCGGCGATCCCGATTCCGGATCCCGATGCGAAGATGAACAGGATTGTGCTGGAGGGCAGCATTCCGTCCCCGGCCAATCCGCCTTCCGGCTGTAAGTTCCATACCCGCTGTGCCAACTGCATGGCCAAGTGTAAGGAAGTGGCGCCGCAGCAGAAGGAGATCGAACCCGGACATTATGTGGTGTGCCACTTGTATGATGACGTATAAGAAGAATACAGGCTGTCTTGAAGAATCGCTTTCCGGCGATTCTTCTTATAAGAGCCGGTGTACTGTCCGTATCAGGCAGCACACGGGAGTTTGAATCGATGAAAATGTGGAGGTGCAGCTATGGGGCGGCGGGATGAATTTGAAGATGACGGTCGTACCGTCGCTGATATGAGCGATCTGGCAGGCGTCGGACTGTTCGGCAGACATTCCTCTGCATGGCAGAGTGCGCCAAAGGGCGATAGAAGAGACGACGCCGGTGGAGCCGGGGACAGCGGAGCGGGAAAGAATCCCTGGGAAGATACGCCTTTTACCTGGCGGGAACGGATGCGTTATATCGTGATGGCGCTGGGTGCGGCGTTCCTGATCGGGGCGGTTCTGCTTGGCGGTGTGGCGGCTGTGATCTGGCTGTTTGTGCTGTATGACTGAATCATAACAGGGGAAATTTTTCAAAATCAACAAAAAAGGACGGGCAGGATTGTAGATTATGCCTGCCCTTTTTTTATATTTGTTTACAGGCTTTGTATAGTTTGCTATAATGATTGTGTCAAAAATTTATCCTGCGTGTAAAGCAGCGGTTAATATCGCGGGTTATATCTGGCTGCAGGAATCAACGGTCAACGGTGATTTTTTTCAGGGGGGGGGTAAGACCGTTTGAAGATTATGATTGTGGAGGATGAATCGATCATTCGTAACGGGCTGGTAAAGCATATCAAATGGGAGAGCCTGGGGATTAATGAGCTGCGGGTGGCGGCGAACACACAGGAGGCGCTTGCGATCTGCGAAAGCTATGTGCCGGATATCGTGGTGTCCGATATTTCCATGCCCGGAGAGAACGGCATTGTGCTGTGCCGGAAGCTGCGGCAGCTTTTTCCGGAGATCGAGATCATCTTCGTCACCGGCTATGCGGACAAGGAATATCTCAAAGCGGCCATTGACCTGCATGCGGTGCGGTACGTGGAGAAGCCGATCAACAGGAAGGATATTTCGGAGGCGGTGCAGGAGGCAGTGAGCCGGGCGCAGAAGACGAGGGAACATAAGGAGGCGCATCTGCACACGCTTTTTATCGACTCGGTCTCTTTTCCGATCTATACCAGCGGCAAGAACGTATTCTGTGTGGGGATCCTGCATCTGGGGCAGAAAGAGGATCTGGCGGATATCCGCGGGCGGCTGGTGAAAGGGTTTGACACATGGTTGCGGGAGATAAGAGGGAATATCCTGGTAGAGATCTCGGATCCGACGACGCTCTCGTTTCTGATCGGCGGGGAGGATGTCATCCCGCTTGACGGGGCGGGCAGGAAGGCGTACATACGGGTCGTGGAGCAGATCCTCGGGGAAGAATTGAGATGGTTTCTGGCCATGGGCAGCCAGGTGGATGAGACCGAGGCGATCACGGACTCCTGGCAGGCGGCCAGACAGGTGCAGAAGTCGCTGGCTTATCAGGGATGGAATCATGTGGCATTTCCGGAAGATCTGCAGGGGGATCACAGGCTTGCGCTGGATATGACGGTGGTTGACCGTTTTGCGGAGGCTGTGTCCAGGAAAGAGGAAGAGGCGGCCGTCGCCCTGCTGGATCAGGTTGCCAGAGAGCTGGAGCAGAAGCAGGTTTATCTGAGCGGGGATGCCCGCCATGTCTATTATTCCCTGAATCTGGTCATCAAGCAGGCGGAACTGGCGCTGCGGTTTGACGATATGAGCAAGGAGACGGGCAGAGCAGAGGCGGATTATTTCGAGCATGTGGAGACCTTTGCGGAGATGAATGCATATCTGCAGAACCGTCTGTCCGGTCTTTTTGAGGGCGGAGAGGCGCAGAAGAGCACTTACGTGGTCAAGCGGACCATGGATTATATCTGGGAAAATTACGGGGATTCTTCCCTGTCGATCAAAGAGCTTGCGGATCATGTCTATCTTACGCCGACTTATCTGAGCAATCTTTTCAAGAAGAGCACCGGTCTGACGATCGGGCAGTATCTGGTGGATGTGAGGATCAGGAAGGCGAAACGGCTGATGAAGGAGCCGAAACTGAAGTTCTATCAGATAGCCTCTATGGTGGGCTATGAAGATTCTAATTATTTTGCCAAGATTTTCAAGAAGAAGACGAATATGACGCCATCGGAATACAAGGAGAGTTTATCGGTTCGATGAAAAAGATATTGGACAGGATGTCTATGCAGAAGCGGATGATGATCTATTTCGCGGTGCCTTTGCTGATCATACAGACGGCAGTGGCCGCTGTCTTTTATCCTGTTCTGCTGGAAAAGTACAAAAATCAGCTGGACTATTCCCGGGAACAGTCCGTCAGTCAGGCGGTGTCTTTCGTGGGCAGTTATATTCACAATATGGAATATCTTGCACAGATGGTAGAGAATAACGGGGAAATTCACGATATTCTTTCGGCTAAAGAATTTAACGGCGCCAGAAATCTGGATGATCAATACCGGGAATTTTATACGCTGAACAAGGCGTTCGCTTCACTGGAATTCTCCAATTCTCTGTATCGGTTTGGTCTGTATATCTCTGAGGATATCGTATATGTGAGTAATCAATACTATATTTTTCCGGATACCAGGCTGATAATGCGGGATGATTATGAACGGATGACGGAATATTTCGCTATGGGCAGAGATTATCTGGCGCACAGCGAGGAGAGGAAAGACGTCGGTTCCATGGATACTTACAGTATGTTGACGCTGTATCACCAGATCAGGGACAGCAGCGGCGAAAATGTGCTGGGTGTATGCAGCATCAGCATCGACGGGGAACGTCTGGTGCAGGTGATGGAGAATGCCAACATAACGTCCAACGGGCTGGTTTATCTGGTCAATGCCGAGGGGGAAGGTGCGGTATCTTCCAATGCGGATCTGTTTGAGAGAATAGGGGAGCAGGCTTCCTTTCTGCTCACGAAAGGGGAACAGGCCTGGGAATCTGTCAGAGTGGGACGGACGGTTTACTATGCAGACCGGGAGCCGATAGAAGATACAGGCTGGCAGCTGGTGGCTTTGATCCCTGAAAGTGAGTATAACGGGCAGTTCCGCGGTCTGGTGCTGAGCGCCGCGGTGGCGGTGGTGGTCATGATGATCATGATCATGGGAGCATCTTACTTTTTGTCCAACTATTATGTGGGCAGGTTGAAAAAGCTGAGTATGGAAATGCAGCATCTGCAGGAAGGTGATCTCAATGTACAGCTGCCTTCGATCCAGCAGGGCGATGAGGTGGAAGAGGTATACCGGAATTTCAACTTTATGGTGGGAGAGGTACGCAGGCTGCTGCGGGAGCATTTTCAGCTCGGTAAGGATGCGAGGGTGGCGGAACTTCGTGTTCTGCAGGCACAGATCAATCCGCATTTTCTGTACAATACACTGGATCTGATCAACTGGATTGCCATGGACTATGAGGCGGAGGATATCGAGAAGATCGCGTGGAATCTGGCCCGTTTTTACCGGCTGAGCCTGAACCACGGCAAGGATCTGATCAGCATCGGTGAAGAGGTGGAGCATGTACAGGTATATGTCAATATCCAGAAATTTCACTATGACGATGCGGTTCATCTTAAGGTCGAGGTTCCGGAAGAACTGCGTTCTCTGGCGTGTCTGAATATTATTCTGCAGCCTTTCGTGGAGAATGCGATTCTGCACGGGATCGGAGAGAGGACGGAGATCAGGCAGTGTTCTATCGTGATCAGGGTAGCGCGGCAGGGGGATGACATTCTTTTTATGGTACAAGACGACGGCCCCGGCATGACGCAGCAGCAGATGGAGGAGGCTATCGCCTGTAATATTGATCAGATCAAGGGCGGTTACGGGGTGAAGAATATTAATTTCAGGATAAAGTTATGTTTCGGGGAGGAATACGGCGTCAGATATGAGAGTGTGCTCGGAGAAGGGACAACGGCGTTTGTATTGATTCCGGCGATGACGATAGAAGAGGCGGAGGAGAAAGTTATGTAAACTATAGTAAACGAAATTTCTAATGTCGTTAACTATAACAGAAAAATACTGTATGTAGGTACTGTGGATACCAGCAAGCCGAATGGCTTGCTTTTTTTTTGTGTATTTTGTCGGGAAAAATAAACAGGAAATAAAAAAACATAAAATATTCCTTAATTTCGTAATTTTACTATATTCAAACTGCACAAAGGATTGCCTATAATTTCTATAGCATTTGTTTAACATAAAGAGAAGGAACAAATTTTGTGTGGACAGATGAAATTTAATATTTCAGTAAGGAGGGTATCCATGAAAAAAGAAGGCTTCTTATATGAATTTAAGAAGAACAAAGCACTTTTTGCCATGGCGGCGCCGGCGTTTATTCTGGTTCTCGTCATGCAGTATTTTCCCATGAGCGGCCTGATCCTGGCATTCAAAGAGTATCAGTACAATCTGGGTGTGTTCGGCAGTCCCTTTAACGGGCTGCAAAACTTCGGTTACCTGTTCAATTCAGGAACCGGCTGGCTGATCACCAGAAATACGATCCTCTACAATCTGCTGAATCTGGTGACTTCCCAGCTGCTCGCAGTGGTGATCGCGATCTTTATCACGGAAATACGGGCAAAATATTTTAAGAAAGTAACACAGACAGTCATTCTTCTGCCGTATTTCATTTCGTGGGTTGTAGTCGGCGTATTCGTATTCTCTATCTTCAACTATGAGACAGGGCTGATCAATACCATGATCAATGCCATCGGCGGCGAGAAGGTTAACTTCTACATGATGCCCACGGCATGGCCGGTTATCATCTGTGCGTTTAATGCATGGAAATGGACAGGATACAATTCCGTTATTTATATTGCGGCCGTGACAGGCGTAGACGGAGAGATCAATGAGGCGGCCGAGATCGACGGCGCTACGATCTTCCAGCGGATCCGTTACATAACCTTACCCTCTATCAGACCTACGCTTGTGACGATGGTTCTGCTGCAGGTGGGACGAATCCTGCGCGGCGATTTCGAGATGTTCTACCAGATCGTCGGCAACAATGGCCAGCTGTTTAACGCGACAGACGTTATTGATACCTATGTATTCCGTTCCCTGATCACAAATCCTGATATCGGTATGACAGCGGCGGCTACGTTCTACCAGTCAGTACTCTGCTTCGCGATCATCATGATCGTCAATACGGTTGTGAAGAAGATTGACGAAGACTACGCGCTGTTCTAAGAGGAGGGACATTATGGCTAATAAAGATAAAGATTTAATGATGTCGGCGCCGCGCAATATCAAGCTGAGCGCTTCATCCAAAGTATTCTATGTGATCTGTTATGCGATCGTGGCGGTCATCGCCGTGATCTGCCTGATCCCGTTCCTGCTTCTTGTTTCCGGTTCCTTTACGGCGGAGCAGTGGATCAGCTTCCACGGATTCAGTCTGCTGCCGGGAGAGTTCTCCACGGAGGCGTACAACATTATCTTCAAGACGCCGGAACGGATCTTCCGGGCATACGGTGTATCCATTTTCATCACGCTGGTGGGCACGGTACTGGGTCTGCTGCTGACGACAATCACGGCTTACGTGATCAGCCGTAAGGACTTTAAATATAGAAATGTACTGTCATTCTTCTTCTATTTCACGACGCTGTTTAATGGCGGAATGGTCAGCACTTACATCTTCTATATCCAGTATCTGCATTTGCGGGACAATATGCTGGCGCTGATCCTGCCCGGTATGTTCAATGTTTTCTATCTGTTGATCATGAGGACCTTTGTCAATAATATACCGTTCTCGCTGGTGGAATCCGCGAAACTGGACGGAGCGGGTGAGTGGAGGATCTTCTTTACCATCATCTTCCCGCTTTTGAAATCGGGACTGGCGACCATCGGCCTGTTCCTGGCACTTGGTTACTGGAATGACTGGTATAATGCGATGCTGTATATGAGCACCGAGGAGAAATATCCGCTGCAGTATATGTTGTATTCCATTCAGCAGCAGACCCAGGCGCTTGCCAGAATTGCCGCACAGGCCGGCATACAGGTGGCAAATCTGCCGTCTAACTCCTTAAAACTGGCAATGGCAGTGGTTGCGACCGGACCGATCGTTATCGTCTATCCGTTCGTACAGAGGTACTTCATCGCAGGTATCACGATCGGCTCCGTGAAGGGCTAAAGGACAGATTTTGTTAGTACAGCCAAGTATTTGGCAGCAAATAAAGTATGCAATTTTAACCATAAGGAGGTAAAAGGAATGAAAAAGAAACTGGTTGCAGTATTACTTGCAGCAACAATGTCGCTTGGTCTGCTTGCAGGCTGTGGAGGTTCAGGCGGAGCGTCTTCCTCAGGAGATGCGGCGGCTTCGGGAAGCTCCTCAGAGGCAGGCGCAACGGGAGAGATTGACACGTCCAAAGAAGTGGAACTGGTGATGTACGTGATCAGTGACAGACCGGCCGGACAGGATATTGTGGACGAGAACCTGAATACCCTGTTGAAGGAAAAGCTGAATTGTACTTTGAAGATCAACTGGATCGGCTGGGCGGAGTATGCACAGAAGTATCCGCTGCTGTTCTCATCGGGCGAAGAGTTTGATATGGCATATTGTGCAGGTTGGCTTGGTTTTGCAAACCTGGCACAGAGAGGCGCTTTTATGGCATTGGATGATCTGCTTCCCACCTATGCGCCGGATAACTATGCAATGCACTCTGAATCCGCGCTGCAGCAGGCAACGATCAACGGTAAACTGTATGCAGTTCCCACGCTGCTGCCTACGTACACGACTTACGGGAGTATTTACCGTGGTGATATCGCGGCGGAAGCCGGCATTACGGGGCCGATCGATACGTTTGAGAAGGTAGAAGAGTTTGCGGATTATGTGGTTGCAAATCATCCGGAGATGGAAGCGCTTGACCAGTATTCGGCGGGACCGGAGCTGTCTCTTGTGTGGACGAGAATGGACGGCCTTATGGATGTTGATTCTAACATGCGTTATCTGTTCTATGATCCTTCGGAAGAGCATCCGACAGTCAAGGCGATCTATGATCTTGATGGTGTGACAGAATTCTATCAGATGTGTAAGGAGTGGTGCGATAAGGGATATTGGAGTAAGTCCGCACTGGCTGATACGGATTCCCAGAAGACACAGAATGGTAAAGCGGCTATGCGTTTCCATAATATCGACTCCTGGTCAGGCGTATGCGTACTGCATCCCGAATGGGATTTCCAGTATGGCCCGATGACAAAAGACATTGCGCATCTGCCGTATACACAGGATTGTATGGTCATCTCCAACACGGCGAAGAATCCGGAGAGAGCGTTGGCGTTCTGGAATCTGCTGACCACAGATCAGGAAGTATATGACGCGCTGTACTACGGTGTGCTTGGAACAAGCTATGAGCTGAACGACGAAGGACAGTTCACGATCCTGGACACCGATCTGTATGCGACCAATGCAATGTGGGCAGCACGTACCATGGATCTGAACCGTAACCAGGCCGGTGTACCCGAGACTTATGATACCCTGCGGCAGGAATGGGAAGGAAAGATCAAGGAAGGCGTCGGCGCCGAGAAATTTACCGGTTTTGTCATGGATACTTCCAGCATCAGCACGGAAGTTGCGGCATGTACCAATGCGAGACAGCAGTATGGCTGGCCGTTGGAGCTGGGTTATACAGATAATGTAGAAGCATCGATCGAGGAATACAAAACTGCAATGCAGGCTGCAGGAATCGATAAGGTGATCGCAGAGTGTCAGAAACAGCTGGATGCATATCTGGAGAGTCTGAACTAAGAGACGATAACAGGCTGTATAGAATGACTGAATGATTGTGTTAAGGGATATTGGGGTTGATGAGTGATTTGTCAACCCCTCTTTTTTTAAAAGGAAAAATAAACGGGATCCGATGAAGAGTGCAGCGGTGAGGGGAAGGTGTCCTCACTGCAAAGCGCTTCGGAATGGAGGAAGGTTGAAAAATCACACTGATGTGCTGATTTTTCAACTGCGAGTTTGTGCCGGAGCCACAAACTCGAGATCGCAGAGCCAAATTTAAAATTTGGCTCGCGGCCTTCGCAAAAGAACTGCTTCGGCATGGAGGTAAGAATGAAAAAAGCAACAATGTACACAACGATACTGGGCAGTGACGGCGTCAGGCAGGAAACCTACGAGACGAGTCTGGTGCCCGACAGTAAGGCGCAGGAGATGGATGTGGTGAATGTATATCCCCGCAAGCGGTATCAGGTCATACAGGGCTTCGGTGCGGCGCTCACGGAGTCGGCCGGTTACACGCTGGCGCGGATGAGCAGGGAGAAGCAGAAAGAGATCGTAAAGTCCTGTTACGGCAGGGACGGGCTTGGTTATACGCTTGGCAGAATACATATGGACAGCTGCGATTTTTCCGTCAGCAACTACTGTGCGGTGGAAGATCCCGGGGATGCCGCGTTTGGTGATTTTACACTGGAACGGGATGCGAAATATGTACAGCCGTTAATCAAAATGGCGGAGGAAGCGTTGGGACAGCCGGTATCGCTGCTGCTTTCCCCCTGGTCGCCGCCGGCTTTTATGAAAGAGACCGGCGTGCGCAATGGCGGCGGACACCTGCGCAGGGAATGTTATCAGGCCTATGCGGATTATGTGGTGAAGTATATCACGGCGTATCAGAAACAGGGCATACAAATTTCCTGTATGACGGTGCAGAATGAGCCGCTGGCCGTCCAGACATGGGATTCCTGCGAGTATACGGCGGAGGAAGAGAAGGAATTCCTGCGGGATTATCTGTATCCGGCTCTGAAAGAGAACGGGCTTGCGCATGTGAAACTGTATATCTGGGATCACAACAAGGAACGGGTCTATGAGCGGGCCTGTGAGATCGTGGATGAGACGACCAGGGACATGGTGGCAGGCGTGGCCTATCACTGGTATTCGGGAGATCATTTTGCGACTTTGCAGATGGTGCGGGAGGACTTCCCGGAACTGCTTTTGATGCGTAGCGAGGGCTGTGTAGAGTACGCGCGGGGTGCGGAACATGTGCCGGACGATATGCGCCATGCCAGACTGTACGCTCATGATCTGATCGGGGATCTGAACCATGGAATGAACAGCTGGCTGGACTGGAACCTTGTGCTGGACGAACAGGGCGGCCCCAATCACGTGGGGAATTTCTGTAACGCGCCGGTGATGTGCGATACGACCACAGACACGGTGGAAGTGAAACCCATGTTCCATGCCATCGGACAGTTCAGTAAATATATCAGGCCGGGTGCGGTGCGGATCGGGTGCTCCAGCTTTTCACCGGAGGTGGAAGTGACTGCGGCGCAGAATCCGGACGGTTCCGTAGCGGTGGTGATCCTGTACACCGGTCGGGGCAGGAGGATGATCCATCTGCGTACAGAAGGGATGATCACGAGAGTCGTTGTACCGGAGAACAGTATTTCGACAGTTGTTTTGGAGTAAGAAAAAAGGAGGGGAAAATCATGTATATCAAAGGCGTTAATCTGGGAAACTGGCTTGTGTTGGAGAAGTGGATGAGTCCGGGACTTTTTGCGGGGACGACGGCGGAGGATGAGTATTATCTGCCCACGCAGCTTCCCCGGGATGTGTATGAGGCGCGGATCAGAACCCATCGCGCGGAGTATATCACGGAGCGGGATTTTACGCGGATCAAAGCCATGGGCATGAATACCGTGCGGATTCCGGTGCCGTACTTTATCTTCGGGGACAGGGAACCCTTTATCGGCTGTGTGGAAGAGCTGGATCGTGCCTTTTGCTGGGCGGAACGCTACGGGCTTAAGATCCTGGTGGATCTGCATACCGCGCCGGACAGCCAGAACGGTTTCGACAACGGCGGTATCAGCGGTGTGTGCAAGTGGTCTCAGGAGCCGGAGGAAGTGGAGTTTGAGCTGACTGTGCTGGAGCGGCTGGCTAAGCGATACGGCCACAGAGAAGGGCTGTGGGGCATTGAAGTGATCAATGAGCCCATCACGGAAGAAATCTGGAACCAGATGGATGTGCCGGCGCGTTATCCGGCCGTGGACCCGAAGAAGGCGGAAGGAACAAGGCCCAATACGCTGGCGTTCATCCGGCAGTTCTATCTGGATGCCTATGACCGACTGCGCAGGTATCTGCCGGAGGAAAAGTGCGTGGTGATCCACGATGCGTTCCTGCTGAAAGCATGGAAAGATTTCATGCGCGAAGACAAGTATAAGAACGTGGTGTTGGATACGCACCAGTATCTGATGATGGCGGAAGGGATGGGCTGTGATCAGACTGTAGAAGGCTATTTGAAGTTCATCAAGGAGAATTACGAAGCCGATATCCGGGAGATGCAGCAGTACTTCCCGGTGATCTGTGGCGAGTGGTGTCTCTTCAACTCACTGGCGGTGGGAAAAGACACGAAGGGCGGTCAGACCGTGCTAAACGGTCAGGAAGGCATGTCAAAAGAGAGTATCAGCGACGCGGAGAAGAAGCAAATCTACAGAGCTCTGGCGGATGCACAGCTGGAAGCATGGAAGGCAGGCAGCGGCTATTTCTACTGGAGCTACAAACTGCTTGTCGATACCGTGAACGAGACCGGCTGGGTAGGCTGGGACAGCTGGGATCTTGGCCGGTGCGTGGATTTCGGGTGGTTTCCGGTGGAGTGACCTGCAGGGATGTATATTGGGGAAGCGGCAGAGAGATCTGCCGCTTCCTGCTGCAAGTCGGGATTCTGCTTGGACGCTTAGGCTGTTCGTCCGGACTGTATATTTAAACTATATTTATAAAAAGGTATTGTAATGGCAGGGAGATTCTGCTATAGTAGCTTTATCAATTCAAAGTGAAGCTCTTATTTCTATCAGGCGGCGCTGACCGACAGTGCCTGCATGAAGGAAATCTGCATCGGCATTTCGCCGTATATTCACGGAAGAAGAAATCAGATAAGACAGGCAGAGAGGAAGCCGGCAGTTTATCCGTGCGGCTGGGAAGGACAAAAAGGTGGTAGTCAGGCGATAAAAAATATGCTAACATATATTCAAAATAGTGATAGAAAAAACGCGGTGGATGATGCGACCAGAATGATGGATTCCTATGTGGAGAAGGTGAAAAATCTGCCGGAAGTGGAGGCGGGATTTATGACGTTGGGTGATTGGATCGACAGTATTGTAGAAGAGGCGGTAGAAGAAGCAAAGCGGGATATGCGCGAAGAGATGGCCGAAGAAGTGACAAAAGAAGTTCGGGAGCAGGACATGAAGATCATTGTTGAGATGCTTCAGGAATACAATGCCACAAAAGAAAATGCAGTGATAAAATTACAGGCGAAATTTCCCCAAAACGCCGGGCTGGCGGCGGAAATCGTGGAGAAATACTGGCAGGAGAACTGAGTTGTGCGATGCCTTAATATTCCATAGTATTCTTCTATTGTTTATAATGGTTTATGTCGGAACGCGTCAGCAGACCGACGGGAAATATGTTGGAATTGTATGAATAAGGTTACTGTCTGGTATGAATGTGCATTCTTATGGAGCAGCGACGGCAGCGGACCAGTAAGAAGATGGAGGAGTACTTATGGAAACATTAAACATGACAGCGGCGAGAGATCAGAAACAGTTTTACAAACTTCTGGACAATCTGATCAATACTAACAAAGAGTTCCAGATTATGATAACGGTTCCTTCGGGGACAAAAGATACGGCTGTATCGGAGAAAGAGGTGGTTCTGCCTGCTTTTTTGACAAGGGATCTTGAGAAGGATGTGACGGATATGATCCACGAGATCGGTGTACCGGCGCATATCAAAGGATACCAGTATCTGCGGGAAGCGATCATGATGTCGGTGGAGGATGTGGAGATGCTGGGATCTATCACAAAGGTGCTGTATCCGACCATCGCCAAGAAATACCAGACTACGCCCAGCCGGGTGGAACGTGCCATCCGCCATGCAATCGAGGTTGCCTGGTCCAGAGGACGGATGGAGACGCTGGATGCGCTGTTCGGTTATACCATCAATACCGGCAAGGGCAAGCCCACCAACTCGGAGTTTATCGCTCTGATCGCGGATAAGATAAGACTGCAGTACAGGCACTGATATTTTTCAAAATAAGCCTTTTATTGCCATCCAAAATGCTGTATAATAAAGGTTAATGACTGGAGAAGACAGGACAATCTATATTTTGGAGGGTTAGCATGAAAAATATTTTGTTTGTTGCATCGGAAGGGGTTCCATTTATTAAGACAGGAGGTTTGGCAGATGTGATCGGTTCTCTGCCGAAATGTATTGACAGAGAATACTTTGATATCCGGGTGATTCTTCCCAAATATACCTGTATGAAACAGGAGATGAAGGATAAACTCACCTATAAGACACATTTTTACATGGACTTCCACTGGAAAGAGGAATATGTCGGCATTCTGGAGGCAGAGGTTGAAGGGGTGAAGTATTATTTCATCGACAACGAGAGCTTCTTTGGCGGCTTTAAACCTTACAGTGACAACGCTTTGTTTGAGATCGAGAAATATGCATTTTTCTGTAAGGCGGCGCTGTCGATCCTGCCGGTGATCGATTTCAGGCCGGATCTGATCCACTGTCATGACTGGCAGACAGGTCTGATTCCCGTATATTTGAAGGAGCGGTTCCAGGGCGGCGATTTCTACAGGGGCATCAAGACGGTGATGACGATACATAACCTGAAATTCCAGGGAAAATGGAGTGTCAAAGAGGTTAAAGAGATTACGGGGCTGCCGGATTACTTCTTTACTTCGGATAAGCTGGAGGCTTATAAGGATGCCAATCTCTTAAAGGGCGGTCTTGTATATGCGGACGCGATTACGACGGTCAGCGATACTTATGCGGAAGAGATCAAGACAGCCTTCTACGGCGAGGGATTAGACGGCCTCATGCGTGCGAGGGCGGCGGATCTGCGCGGTATCGTCAACGGGGTGGATTACACGGATTTCAGTCCGGAAGTAGATACGAATATCGAGTTTAATTACAATGCGGTGAACTTCCGCAAGGAGAAAGTGAAGAACAAACGTGCCCTGCAGGCGGAGCTGGGATTGAACCAGGATGACAAGGCGATGATGATCGGAATCGTATCCCGCCTGACAGACCAGAAGGGCTTCGACCTGATCGCTTATGTGATGGATGAGCTTTGTCAGGACAATGTACAGATCGTGGTGCTGGGGACCGGCCAGGAGCAGTATGAGAACATGTTCCGTCATTTTGACTGGAAATACCATGGCAAGGTATCGGCTAACATCTATTACTCCGACGCACTGTCCCATAAGATTTATGCGGCCAGCGACGCGTTCCTGATGCCTTCGCTCTTTGAACCCTGCGGTTTGAGCCAGCTGATGTCGCTGCGTTACGGCACGTTGCCGATCGTGCGCGAGACGGGCGGCCTGAAGGATACGGTGGAGCCTTACAATGAATATGAAGGCACCGGTACGGGATTCAGCTTTAAGAACTATAACGCTCATGAGATGCTGGGTACGATCCGGTATGCAGAGCATATCTATTACGATAAGAAGCGTGAGTGGAACAAGATTGTGGACCGGGCCATGGCAGTTGACTTCTCATGGCATGTTTCGGCCAGGAAATACCAGGAGATGTATGACTGGTTGATCGGTTAAACAGGATCAGGGCAAACGATAGCGGAGCAAGCAGTGGAACCTGTCAGAGCAGGACGGAAGGAATGCCTGACAGGCTGCCGTGCTTGCTCCGATATCTTGCAGCGGTCTGAATCTGGAGTTTGCCGTCCGGCAGACTCTTTTTACCATGTAGAAGCATATTGGCAGCTCGGAGGTGTGCATGGGCGGACAAAAGAAACAGAATAATTTTGTGCTGCAGGCGGGGATCCTGGCAGCGGCGGGCATGATCGTCAAGGTGATCAGCCTGATCTACCGCAGTCCGCTTCTGAGTATCATCGGTCTGGAGGGTAACGGCTACTACAGTGAGGCGATCAATATCTATACGATCATCCTGCTGATCTCCTCCTACAGCATTCCCTCGGCAATCTCCAAAGTGATCGCACAGAAGATGGCCTTCAAAGAATATCAGAATGCGCAGCGGGTTTTCCGGTGTGCACTTTTATATGTTCTGATCGTGGGCGGTGCGGCTGCGATCGCCACATTTGCGGCGGCTTCCTGGCTGGTGGGGGAACATTCGGTGGTGGCGCTGCGGGTGCTTGCGCCGACGATTTTTTTCTCCGGCTTCCTGGGGGTATTCAGGGGGTATTTTCAGGCGCACGGCTCGATGATGCATACGTCCCTGTCGCAGATCTTAGAACAGATCCTGAATGCGGTGGTCAGTATCCTGGCAGCCTATCTGCTGATGAAGACCGTGGCAGAGAATGACCAGACTACGCAGGCAATCTACGGCTCTGCGGGCAGTGCGCTGGGGACGGGGGCCGGTGTGGTGACGGCGCTGTTTTTTATGCTTGCCATGTATATGCTGAACCGCCAGATGATCGACAGGCGGGTACGGTATGACAGGACAAAGGAGATCGACAGCTACGGAGAGATCACAAAGACGATCTTTACGGTAGTCACACCCTTTATTCTGAGTACTTTTATTTACAACTGTTCCACTGTAGTGAATATGAAGATCTACAAGTGGATCCTGATGGATTTCAAGAATGTGGATTACGTAACGGTTGCTATTGATTACGGGATCTTTGCGACGCAGGCGGTGTCTGTTGTCAATATACCGATCGCCATTGCCTCGGCGATGTCTTCGGCCACGATTCCGGGGGTGGCGACTTCGTATGTCCGCAAAGAATATAAGAAGACGAGAAAACAGGTGACAAAGGCCATCCGCATGACGATGCTGGTCTCCATACCGGCGGCTATGGGACTGGGGCTGCTGGCACAGCCTGTGATGCAGTTTATCTTTCCGCAGAAGGATTCTCTGGAGAAGGCGTCTGGTCTTTTGGCGGCATTGGCTGTGTCGGTGGTGCTGTATGGGCTGTCAACGCTGACGAATGCGGTGCTGCAGGGGATCGGCCGGGTGAATACGCCGGTGATCCATGCGGCTGTGGCACTGGTGATCCAGATGGCGGCCCTGATCGCGATGTTATTGTATACGGATCTGAATCTGTATGCGCTTGTGTGCGCGAATATTATCTATTCGCTGGTGGTGTGTATCTTAAATCAGATTTCAGTCAGAAAACACCTGAAATATAAACAGGAGATGATGAAGACCTTCGTCAAGCCGCTGGTTTCGGCCGTGGTAATGGGCGCGGTGGCATTCGGCGTTTACCATGGTCTGTATCTGATCCTGCCGGTGAGCCGGATCGTGCTTCTGATCGCCATCGGGCTGGGCGCCTGTGTCTACTTTGTGATGATCCTTTTTATCGGCGGTGTGAATGAGCAGGAACTGCGGGCCTTCCCGAAGGGTGCCATGCTGGTGCATGTGGCGCAGAAGCTGCATCTGTTAAAACAGACAAGATAAGACCGGCGGTCAAAAAATAAAACAGAAATATCGAACAGAAAATAAAAATTGCAGGAATAAATGATTGTCCAAATACAAATACTGTATGCGACAATCATTTTTTATTTCAGGAGGTAAAATCTTATGGCAAACTTATCAGAGCTGGATTTACAGAATCTTCGCCACCTTATGGGCGGCTATGATGTAACGCACTGCAAGATGAAGGAGTATGCGGAGTGTGCATCTGACACGAAGGTGAAGCAGTTTTTTGAAAAAGGCGCACAGTCTGCGATGCAGAACAAGCAGCAGCTGATGGATTATTTAAGATAACAGGAAAGAAGGAGACTCTATTATGCAGATGGAAGAAAAGACAATGGTAGCGGATACGCTTACCGGTATTAACGGAGAACTGGTTCGTTTCGGGGAGATGATCGCCCAGACGGAGAACAAGGAGTTAAAGCAGACATTAAAGCAGTTCCGCAATGCCTGTGAGCAGTCACAGGAAGAATTATATCAGATCGCGCGTGAGAAATCTTATTATGTGCCGGCGGCAAAGGCCACGCAGGAAGAGATCGATCATGTGAGATCCCTGTTTACGTCAAGCACACTGTAAAAGTAAGCCCCCGTAAGGCACCTGTCCATATCGGACAGGTGCCTTACGGGGGTCCTGTCACGCCTGCGTTATTTCATGACCTGCTGAATGCCGGAAATATCCGAATCAATGGCCATCGAGAAGTTGGTGTAGTATACCACGAAGCCGGGTTTGGAGCCGGCGGGCTTCTTTACGTGTTTCTTCTGAATGTAGTCGATCTCCACCTTGGCCTGCTCGCGTCCTTTGGAATAGTAGGCGGCGAGACGGGCAGCCTCCTCGAAGGTGCGGTCGGGCAGTTCCTGACCTTCCGTCTTGACGATCACGTGGGAACCGGCCTTTTTCTTGGCGTGGAACCACCAGTCGTTGCCGGTGGCGAATTTGAAGGTCAGCTCGTCATTCTGAAAGTTATTCTTGCCCACATACATATGAAAGCCGTCACTGCTGATATAGTGAAAGGGACGGCTGGTGATCCGGGCTTTCTTCGGGCCGCCTTTTCTGCGGATGTAACCGCTCTCGATCAGTTCCTCCTTGATCTGCACCAGATCTTCTTCCTGCATGGCGATATCCAGGGCCGCCAGAATGGACTCCAGATGTTCGATCTCTTCCTTAACCTGTATGGTCAGCTCTGAGAGCGCTTCGTAGGTGCGTTTGAGCTTTCCGTATTTCTCGAAGTATTTCTGCGCGTTCTCCAGAGGCGTGAGCGTGGGATCGAGCGGTATCGTGATCATCTCGTTTGTGTAATAGTTGAGCGCCTCCATGGATTTAGAATCGGGTGTTATGTTATAGCCGTAGGTATTGATGAGCTCTCCGTATACTTTATATTTGTCCTTTTTTTCCGTATCCTGCATCTGTTTTATCTGCAGGTCGTATTTCTTGACATTGCGCTCCAGGGCGGTCTGCACGATCCTGCGCAGATCTGCGGATTTCTGCCGGATACGGGTTAACATGCTGCGCTGTGCATAGTACTGCTCGAGAACGGCGCTGATGGAGGAAAAGGAGACCGTGCGCTTGTCCGCATAGAGCGTCAGCGGCAGGGAGGAAAACTCGATCGGTTCCTGCCCGTCATAAACGATGGCAGGCGCGAAGGAGCCGGTGACGATCTGTCCCATCATGGCGGTGAGCGCGTCGTGAAGGGTGTGCAGTGCAGTTTCTTCCAGAGTGTTTGCAGGCAGGTCTGCGTCGATACCGGCCCGGTAGCATACTTCCTGCGCCATGATGGGGGAGATGCCGGTATAGGAAGAGTAGAGCGCCTTATAGACTGCCATCGGTTTTACCCGCATATGGTCACAGAAGTTTCCATAAGTCAGGGGTATCAGCCCTTCTTCTCCATACTGCGGGCAGAAGCACAGCGGGTTTTGCTTGTCCTGTGTCTGCGGGATAAAATAGTCCCGACCGGGCAGTACTTCCCGGACGGAGCTGACCATGCCGGAAATGTGCTTGATGCTGTCGATGATCATATCTTTCTCGTCGCAGAAGATGATATTGCTGTGCTTGCCCATCACTTCGATGATCAGCTTCTTGCGGCACAGGTCGCCCAGTTCGTTTAAGTGCTCCAGTTCCAGATGGAGGATACGCTCCAGACCGGGCTGTGTGATGTCCACGATCCGTGCATTCTGCAGATGCTTGCGCAGCAGCATACAGAATCCCGGCGCAGTCATGGGACTGGGCTTGTTGGCCTGCGTCAGATAGACTAAGGGCAGGGAGGCATCCGCAGACAGAAGGAGTCTGTACTGGGAGCCGTTATTTTTTACAGTCAGCAGCAGTTCGTCGCTTTCGGGCTGGGCAATCTTGTAGATGCGTCCGCCGGAAAGGGCCTGCCGCAGTTCCGATACGATATTTGCAATGGTAATTCCGTCAAAAGCCATGATAGATCCTCACAGTCTGTTATCTTTATTATTTTTTCTATTTTATAATAAGTGCAGGGAATTTTCAACTTTCTTGACTACGCCGGGTAATTATTCTATAATAAAATCTGTACGCACAGGCAGTGTGCCTACACAACACAGGAAAGGCAAGTGCACGACTATGATAAAGAGTATGACCGGTTTCGGCAGATGTGAGATCGCCAGAGGAGAGCGCAGGATCAGCGTGGAGATGAAATCCGTCAATCACAGGTATCTGGATGTGAGTATCAAAATGCCCAAGAAGCTGAACTTTTTCGAGGCGGCGATACGCGGTGAGTTAAAGAACCATATCCAGCGGGGGAAGGTAGACCTTTTTATTGCCTATGAGGATTTCACGGAGTCTAATGTGTGCGTGAAATACAATAAGGAACTTGCAGCAGAGTATATGCTGTATCTCAACAGGATGGCGGAGGACTTTTCTCTGGAAAATGATATCCGGGTGTCCGCCCTGTCCAGATATCCGGAGATTCTCAGCATGGAGGAGCAGACACTGGACGAGGATGAGCTCTGGCAGCTGTTGGAGGAAGCAGTCAGAGGCGCCGCGGAAGGATTCGTGGAGACCAGGATCCGGGAAGGCGAGAATCTGAAAAACGACCTGATCGGCAAGCTGGACGGTATGCTGGCGCATGTGGATTACATTACGGAGCGTTCACCCCAGATCATTGCGGAGTATAAACAGAAGCTGCGGGATAAGGTGAAGGAACTGCTGGAGGACGCGAAGGTGGACGAGAATCGTCTGCTTATGGAAGTGACGATCTTTGCGGATAAGGTATGCGTGGATGAGGAGCTGGTGCGGCTGCGGAGTCATATCGAGACGACGAAGGAGAATCTGCAGCAGGGCGGCAGCATCGGGCGCAAGCTGGACTTTATCGCGCAGGAGATGAACCGTGAGGCGAATACCATTTTGTCCAAGACCAGCGATCTGGAGATATCGAACCGGGCCATTGAATTGAAGACGGAGATTGAGAAGGTGCGCGAGCAGATTCAGAATATTGAGTAGACGTGACGGTGAAAGAGAGGCGTTCAGGCATGGGAAGGCTGATTCATGTAGGGTTCGGCAACGTGGTCAATACGGGCAAGATCATCGCGATCGTCAGCCCGGATTCTGCGCCGATCAAGCGTCTGGTGCAGAAGGCCAGGGAGGCAGGAACGGCGATCGACGCTACACAGGGGCGTAAAACGAAGGCAGTGCTGGTGATGGAGAATAACCAGATCGTGCTGTCGGCTTTACTTCCGGAGACCATCTCCGGCAGAGCACAGATGGAAGGCGGAGAGACAGATGAAGCGTAAAGGTATTTTGATTATTATTTCCGGGTTTTCGGGAGCGGGGAAAGGCACCCTGGTCAAGAGGCTGGTGGAGAAATATGACGGGTATGCGTTGTCTATTTCTGCAACGACCAGAGAACCCAGGCCCGGAGAAGTGGACGGCAGGGAATATTTTTTCCTGAAAAAAGAGGAGTTCGAGCGTAAGATTGCGGAGAGCGGGCTGATAGAATACGCCTGTTATTGTGACAATTATTACGGGACACCGCGGGAATACGTGGAGAAGCAGCTGGCGGACGGCAGGGACGTCATTCTGGAGATTGAGATTCAGGGGGCCTATAAGGTGAAGGAGCAGTATCCTGACGCTCTGACGCTTTTTGTCATGACGCCGGGGGCGGAGGAACTCAGATACAGGCTGGAGAGCCGGGGTACGGAATCGGCGGAAGTGATCGAGAAGCGTATGCAGCGTGCGGCGCAGGAGGCGCTCGGTATCGAGAAATATGAGTATATCGTGGTGAACGACAATCTGGAGAAGTGCGTCGATGAGGTGCACCGTATCATTATTGCGGCGCACAATGCACCACATAGAAATAGGGAATTTATTGATAATATCAGAAGGGAACTGGAAGGAGAAAAATAATGTTACATCCATCTTATGCAGATTTGATCAATGTAGTAAACAGCGGCGTAGAGGAGGGGGAGGATCCGGTAGTAAACAGCAGATATTCTATCGTGATGGCCACTTCCAAAAGAGCGAGGCAGATCATTGCCGGGGATGAGCAGCTGGTGGACGGCAGAGGCAAGAAAGCGCTGTCTGTGGCTGTGGAAGAGCTGAACCAGAGCAAGATCAAGATCCTGAGCGAGGAAGAGAAGGAAGAAGAGACAGAAGCGGAAGCGTAACGAAGGCTGCGTTGTCAGAAAGACTGTAGGAAGCATGAATAAGAAAATATTGTTTGTATCTCTCGGCTGTGACAAGAATCTGGTGGATTCCGAGATGATGCTGGGGATGCTTTTGAAGAACGGATATGAGTTTACCGATGACGAGCGGGAAGCGGATGTGGTGGTGGTCAATACCTGCTGCTTTATCAACGATGCCAAGGAAGAAAGCATCAATACCATTCTGGAGATGGCAAAACTGCGGGAGAGCGGGTCCATTGAGGGGCTGATTGTGGCGGGGTGTCTCGCCCAGCGTTACCGGGAAGAAATCCAGAAGGAAATCCCGGAGGTGGATGCCATTATCGGCACCATGGCGATCGACGAGATCGTACTGACTCTGGAGGAAGTCTGTAAGGGGGTCAGGCATAACCGTTACAGGAGCCTGGAGGAGAAACCGCTGACAGGTGTGGATCGTGTGGTGACGACAGGCGGCCATTATGCTTATCTGAAGATTGCGGAAGGGTGTGATAAGCACTGCACCTACTGTATCATTCCCAAAGTGCGCGGCAGTTATCGCAGTGTGCCGATGGAGAGTCTGGTAGAGGAGGCTGCCCGTCTGGCAGAGCGGGGTGTCAGGGAACTGATCCTGGTGGCTCAGGAGACGACGCTGTACGGGATGGACCTTTACGGACATAAGGCGCTGCCGGAGCTTTTGCACAGACTTTGCGGGATCAGCGGCCTGTATTGGATACGGATCTTATACTGCTATCCGGAGGAAATCGACGATGCACTGATCGAGACGATCCGGCAGGAGAAGAAGATCTGCCATTATCTGGATCTGCCGATCCAGCACGCTTCTGACGGAATCCTTAAGAGAATGGGACGCAGGACAGACAGGGCGCAGCTGGAGCGGATCATCGACAGGCTGCGGCAGGAGATTCCGGATATCTGTCTTCGGACCACGCTGATCACCGGTTTTCCGGGTGAGACGAAGGAAGATCATGAACAGCTGCTTGACTTTATTGACCGCATGGAGTTTGACCGTCTGGGGGTCTTTACCTATTCTCAGGAGGAAGATACGCCGGCGGCGCTTATGGAAGACCAGATAGAAGAGGAAGTCAAACAGAAGCGCTTCGCGGAACTGATGGAACTGCAGCAGGAGATCGCATTTGCAGCGGCGGAAGATATGGTCGGCAGGGTGGTCACGGCTGTGGTCGAAGGCAGGGTCGCCGACGAGAATGCCTATGTGGCGCGGACATATAGAGATGCGCCGGGCGTGGATGGTCTGCTGTTCGTGAATACGCAGCGGGAGCTGATAACGGGTGATTTTGTTAAAGTGAGAGTTAGTGATGTCTATGAATATGATCTGATGGGAGTGTTGGAAGATGAATTTACCGAATAAACTGACAATGTTTCGTGTGATTTTGATCCCTTTTTTTGTAGTGTTTCTTTTGGTTGACATAACACCTGTTGATAAATGGATAGCACTTGCTGTTTTTATCATCGCCAGTCTGACTGACATGTTGGACGGCAAGATTGCCCGCAAATACAATCTGGTAACGAATTTCGGCAAGTTTATGGATCCGCTGGCGGATAAGCTGCTTGTCTGTTCCGCGCTTGTCTGTCTGGTGGCGGTTGACAGGATTCCGGCCTGGATGGTCATTGTGATCATCGCCAGAGAATTCATTATCAGCGGTTTCAGGCTGGTGGCATCGGACAACGGCGTCGTGATCGCGGCAAGCTACTGGGGGAAGTTTAAGACGACCTTTCAGATCATCATGATCTGTCTGATGATCGCGGATCTTGCGGCGCTGCAGCTTTTGACCGCGATCGTGACATGGGTTGCGGTAATTCTGACAGTAGTGTCATTGGTGGATTATCTGGTAAAAAACAAAGAGGTCATGAAGGATACGAAGTGATCCGGCACAGGACGGATTGTTGAGAAGGCAAAGAACCGGCAGAGGCACAGGCACCGGGGCTTACGAGTTGTACGGCGGCGGTAAAGTGCGCAAACGCCGCGGAGGGATGGAGATATGATCGTAGAACTGATTTCAGTAGGGACAGAAATTTTGTTGGGCAATATCGTGAATACCAATGCGGCTTATCTGTCTGAAAAGTGTGCCGGACTGGGACTCTCCTGCTTCTATCAGGATGTGGTGGGAGACAATGAGGACAGATTGTATGAGACGATAAAGACGGCGCTTGGCAGGGCCGATATCCTGTTGCTGTCAGGAGGACTGGGGCCGACGCAGGACGATCTGACGAAGGAAGTGGCGGCCAGGGTCATGGGCAGGCCGCTGTATCTTCATGAGGAGAGCAAGGCGGCCATACAGTCTTTTTTTGAAAAAAGGGGACTGGAGATTACGGATAATAACTGGAAGCAGGCCATGGTGCCGGAGGGCTGCAGTGTGGTGGCAAATCCGAACGGTACTGCGCCGGGTATCATTATGGCTCAGGACGGTAAACATGTAATACTGATGCCGGGACCGCCCAATGAGATGATCCCCATGTTTGAGACGTCGATCATGCCTTATCTGAGCGGCCTGCAGTCCTGTGTGATCTATTCGCAGACGGTGAAGATCTGCGGAGTAGGAGAGAGTAAGGCAGAGACTATGGTAGCGGATCTGATCAAAGAGCAGTCCAATCCGACGCTGGCAACTTATGCCAAGACCGGGGAGGTTCATCTGCGGGTGACGGCCCGCGCAGAGGACGAGAAGGCGGCCAGAAAGCTGGTGAAGCCCATGGTCAAGGAGTTAAAAGGGCGGTTCGGCAATCATGTCTACACAACGGAGGATGATGTGACACTGGAGAAGGCGGTGGTGGATCTTCTGCTGGCCAACGGGCTGACCATCAGTACGGTGGAGTCCTGTACAGGCGGACTATTGGCGGCAAGACTGATCAACGTGCCGGGAGTATCGGAGGTCTTTAAATCCGGTTATATTACCTATTCCAATAAAGCGAAGCGCAGGCTGCTGGGCATCAAAAAGAATACGCTTGCCAAGCACGGCGCAGTCAGCGAGGAAGTTGCCAGAGAGATGGCGAAGGGGGCGGCCATGGTGTCCAAGGCGGATGTGACCGTCAGTGTGACAGGCATTGCCGGACCGGACGGCGGCACACAGGAAAAGCCGGTGGGACTGGTATATATCGGATGTAAGGTCTGTGGGCGCTATACCGTCAGGAAATGCCTTTTTGGCGGTGACCGGGCGAAGATCAGGGAAAATACGGTTTCCTCCGCTCTGTCCTTGATGCGGGAGTGTATTTTGCAATATTACAGTGAAGTGACTTTTGGCGGCAAAGATAAATAGAATAACAGTAGTGATGGAAAAGCAGAGGGGAGAAAACAAATGGGGCGACCGGAAGAGTTAGACGATCATAACAATAACAGGGAAGAGAACGATGCGGTTTCCGATGTATATACGTCCGAGTCGAATACCGCGATCTACGGAACCCCGGAAGAAGATAATGTGATGGAGGCGGACGGTGTCTTCTCCGGACAGTGTGCGCCGGACGGCGCTTCGTGTGATCATGATCCGTATGGACAACAGGCTCACAATAACAGTCCGTACACAACAGGGTCCTGTTATGGCCCATATGGAAATAGCGGGATGCAGAACGGCAGCCCGTATCAGAACAGTTCTAAAGGCAATCATAACAGTCCTTATGAAAACAAACCGGGACAGGGCGCCGATCCATATGGCAATAGTCCGTATTGTAATGGTTTTTATGGAAATCAGCAGAATAAAGGCGTTGGTCCGCAGCCGCAGAATTTATACAGCCCTTATGCGGTGCCGGCCGGAAAGAATAATACCAGGTTGATCATCGGTATTGCTGCCGGTATCATCATATTATTCCTGATCGCTGTTTTTGCGCTGACTTATAAAGCTGTTACCCTGTTTTCTGAAGAGAGAGCCAGATCTTACAGCGACAGTTATGAAGAGCATGAGTTTCACGACGACAGGGAGAAAAACAGAGAAAAGCGCAGAGAAGAATATGAGATGGATCCGTATGATTACGACGGATATGATTATTTTGGCGATGACTTTTATGACTACGACTATGATGACTATGGTTATGATGACTATGGTTACGGCTATGATGATTATGGTTACGGTTATGATGATTATGGATATGATTATGACGATCAATACTACGTACTGCAGGACGATATCAAAACAGATCTGACATACTCTGTGGATTTTGAATATTATGAGTATGATACAGAGTATGAAGATGTGGATATTATGGTGACCTATCCTGTGATCACAGGCGAAAATGTGCCGAATCTTGCACATATGAACGATGTGATCCAGGAGGAAGTGGATCTCTTCAAAGACTATTTTGAAGAAGAATATGTGGATTATATGGAAGATGAGGGCAGCTATTTCTCGGCAGTTTCATCGGGGTTTGTCACCTATATGGATGAAGAAAAGCTGAGCATCGTATTTTCCGAATATATCTATACGGACTATTATAATTCCGCATATTTGTACTGTATCAATATAGATATGGAGAACGGCGTTATTCTGGACAATGAAAACATTCTCAGCATTGATGATGCGTTTTCAGTAGAATTCAGAAAGCAGAGTGATATCCAGAATGGAGAAATCGTATATTTGACCAGCATGACCGATCAGGAGATCACAGCGCTCTTCAATTCGCCGGATATCATTGTTTTCTACACACCGAAAGGGATGGAGATCGGGTTTAACTACGATGAAGGCTGGGTAACGGTTACTTACGAGGAATATGAGCAGTATTTGAAGGTATTTTGATAGAGTTTATTCTGCGTTACAGTTTGGGCCAGGGCTTTGCATTTACTGCAAAGTCCGTGAGAATATGTAAATTTGACCAAAGAAATCTGCTCTCGCCGCGGGCCGATCTGCTGTTATCCTGCGAAATTTTTGTTGGCTGTGTATTGCATGCTGGCTGCCCGTCTGGTAAGATAGAGGGAAGGAGCATAGCGGAAGTAATATGAAATTACAAAATATACGAAATATCGTTAATATTTCGTATATTTTTTTGCATAAAAATATGGAAAAACGGTTGAAAAAAATAAATGAATTGGTATAATGAGTCTACAGACATAAAACCCGGATATGGGGTTGGTGTGGCAGATATTTGGGGATGAATATTGAGTGTAGGATCTTACTGGCAGCCAGGGGGTATATTGATGAATCAGGAGGTGACAGAATGCTGGAACAGAAGGATCTGGATATGTTAAAGAATATGGTGCAGTCCGTTGTTGACGATCGTATGGAAAAATCGGAAAGAAAAATGGAGTCGATGTTGGGCAGTCTGAAAGAGACGCAGGATGCGATGCAGAAAGACATCCGCATGTTAAAAGAGATACAGGGTGTTATGCAAGAAGACATCCGCATGTTGAAAGAAAAGCAGGATGCGATGCAGGAAACACAGAGCACCATGCAGGAAGATATTCGTAGTCTGAAAGAAACGCAGTCTACCATGCAGGAAGATATTCGTAGTCTGAAAGAAACGCAGTCTACCATGCAGGAAGACATTCGCAGTCTGAAAGAAACACAGAGTGCGGTGTTGAAGACGCAGCGTACAATACAGAGAGACATCCGCATGTTGAAGAAAACGCAGAACACGATGTCAATGAGGCAGAGCACGATGCAGAATGATATCCGGTCGCTAAAGAAGACACAGGGCACGACAGTGGAGGAAGTGAAGGATCTGAAACAAAATCAGGAATTTATAGTGGGCGAGATCGGACGTACACAGACTTATCTGGAGAAGCGGATTGATAAGGTAGAGCGGAAGCTTGATGAAGTGGGACAGTTCTATCGGATCACAAGGCTTGATAACAGTACGACAACGGAACTGGTTAAAATTTGTGATGATTTAACAGACAGAGTTGAAAGGCTGGAAAGGAAGATGGCCTGAAATATGATATGCAGAAAGGCGCCGATTTAATGGACAAGTATAAAATACTGAAAAAATATTTTGGCTATGAGCAATTCCGGGAAGGGCAGGAGGCATTGATTGACAGCATCCTGCAGGGACAGGATGTGCTGGGGATCATGCCGACGGGTGCGGGTAAATCTATCTGTTATCAGGTGCCGGCCCTTCTTATGCCGGGTATTACACTGGTGATCTCGCCGCTGATCTCTCTGATGAAGGATCAGGTACAGGCATTGAATCAGGCCGGCATTCATGCCGCCTATATCAACAGTTCTCTCAGCGAATCTCAGATTTCCAAAGCGCTGTGTCTGGCGGGTGCCGGAAGGTATAAGATCATCTATGTTGCGCCCGAACGGCTGGAGACTTACGAGTTTATGCAGTTTGCGCAGCAGGCAGAAATTTCGATGCTCACAGTGGACGAAGCTCACTGCATTTCCCAGTGGGGGCAGGATTTCCGGCCCAGTTATTTAAAGATCGTACAGTTTATACAGAGACTTGGGAAGCGCCCGGTCATCAGTGCCTTTACGGCAACGGCGACGGAAAACGTCAAGGAGGACATTGCATGTGTGCTCGGCCTTCAGGCACCGAAGGTACTGGTGACAGGATTTGACCGCAGGAATCTCTATTTTGCAGTGGAAACGGTCAGGCATAAGGACAGCTATGTCGTGGATTATGTGAGGGAACATGAGGCGGAGAGCGGTATCATCTACTGTGCGACCAGGAAAAATGTAGATGCCCTCTATGAGAAACTGTGCGGCGAAGGTGTGGCGGTGACGAAGTACCATGCCGGGCTTTCAGGTGTGGAGCGCAAATGTAGCCAGGATGATTTTATCTATGATCAACGTCCGGTGATGGTGGCGACCAACGCTTTTGGCATGGGGATCGATAAGTCGAATGTGCGTTATGTGATCCACTATAATATGCCGCAGAGCCTGGAGAATTATTATCAGGAGGCCGGAAGGGCCGGACGGGACGGTGAGCGGGCAGAGTGTATCCTGCTCTATTCGCCGCAGGATGTGATGATCAACCGGTTTTTGATGGAGAATAAGGAGCAGAACAGTGAGTATACGCAGGAAGATAACGCGGCAGTGAGAGAACGGGATGAAGCGCGGCTGCAGGTTATGACACATTACTGTACGACTACGGAATGTCTGCGGGAATATATTCTGCGTTACTTTGGGGAAAGCGGAGGCGGATGCTGCGGAAACTGTCTGAACTGTCTGCGGGAATATGAAGAGACGGATGTGACGGAAGCTGCGAAGAAGATCATTGCGGGGATCCGGGAAGCAAAACAGCGGTACGGGATCAATGTGATCGCCGGTATGCTTGCCGGAGAGGAACGGGCCAAGCTGCGGGAATATGGGGTTACGGCCCTTTCATGCCATGGAAGCCTGCGTGAGCTGCCGGAGAGTGAGATCAAGCAGATCATCAACCGGCTTTTGGAGGAGAACATCCTGACGGTGACGCAGGACAGATATGCACTGCTGCGATTGACCGACCTGACAGAGGCGGTGACAGGCGGTGTAAGGCAGGTGATCTTGAAGAAGGCAAAGCAGACCGCAGAGCAGGAAGCGGCGTCCGGTACAGGCAGGAGAAATGCCTCCACCAGACTGCGCAGGTCCGATATTCTGAATTCCAGAGGGCTGGAACTCTTTGAACGGCTCCGGGAACTCAGGACCAGGATCGCCAGTGAAGAAAATCTGCCGCCATATATCATTTTTTCTGATAAAACCCTGGTGGATATGTGTGTAAAGGCCCCCTTCTCGAGAGAAGAAATGCTGCAGGTCAGCGGTGTGGGTGAGAATAAGTACGAGCGGTACGGAGAACGTTTTCTGGCTGCAATAGCAGAGTATACGGGCGGGATTCGGGAGAAGTTTTACTTTGGGGAGCCTGCGGAAGCGGATGCCATGTCCCGGAGTGCCTCAAAAGCCGGCGGGAGGCGTTCTTCCGGAGGCAAAAAAGCCGAATTTACACTGACGGCGGAGCAGGCTGCACAGTTTCCCTATACCGGACAGTATCTTTGCACGGAGATCGCAGAGAGGCTTAATGCGCTGCGGGACACAGAGCTTGTCAAGAAAACTTCCGGGGCGGAGATCTTCCGCAGATTACAGGCCGAAGGATGTGTGACAGAAGTTTTCCGGGACGGTGTGTGGAAAAAAGAGATTTCCGGCAAGGGGCTGGATGCGGGCCTGTTTATGGGGATGCGGATGAGTAAGAAGGGAACGGAGTATGAGGATGTCTACTGTAATGAGAAAGCGCAGAGGTGGATCGTGAGCATGATGCTTGGCTGAGCCGCTGTGCAGGTGTTCTTTTGTTGTTTGTCTTCCGGGTTATACCGGATACAGATGCTTTATGAAATCGGTGTATGTGTCGATACTCCATATATAGTAAACGACATAGCAGATGATTGTGGCTATACGACAGGAACAGAGAGGAAGGAATGCGGGGCCGAGGAAGCGAGGGCAGGAGGCAGCTATCTCAAACAGTTTGCCACAAGCCGGCTGGCCGGCCTGTATGAGCTTTTCAGCCGGGCGAATACAAGACTTGCCAGGAACCAGAATTATCTGGAGGGCAAGGAGCTGATGGAGAATAACGGGATGAACCCCAGCGGAAGCTGTTACTATAACGCTGACTGGTATTATGCGTGTGAGGAGATGCAGGAGCTGTTTCGGGAGACGGCGAATGAGCTGGCTGACGAGTATGGAGCAGAGCATGTGGATTTCAAGTATGTGGAGGAGAACACCAGATTTACACTGGACGGCGGCATCACCTACAATGGCGTGTGGGAGGCTGCGAAGTGGCAGATCAACGCGGACGGGATGTTTACGGGCAGTTTTATAGATAAGGATATGGCACCGCCGAAAGGATTCGTATATTGCAGTACCGGGTATTACTGGAGTGGGAAGGGCGATCTGGAAGGAATCCGGGATCAGATTCTGAGTAAGAGGAAAAACTACTCGTCCAGAATGTATCTTATGATGTCTGCCGGGAATGTGCCGGCGGGAAGCAGCCTGTTTTTTGACTCGAAGTATTATGACAACTCTGACAGCTGGCAGCAGGGGGATACCAGCAAAGCCGCAATCGCTTTTCTGAAAAATTTCGGCATGCGCTGGAACTTCGAAGGGAGCCGGTTTGAATTTATGTTTGCCGGCGGAGCGGCATGAAATCTTTTCCTTGAAAATCGTAGACAAACAGTGTAGAATCATACAGGTAACGGTATCTGCCGGTTTATCTGCCGGATAAGGCGGCGAAACTGCCGGAAGAAAAAAGAAGGCAGTTAAGGGCGGATACGAAGGAAGATGGAATGGTGGTCTGCATTATCAGAAAGAATACAGGGAAGCGGTTTGTGCATTGTATATCTGTATGGCGTTGCTGTTTGTGGCGCGGCAGACAGGAGCGGTGACGGCGGCAAACGCTTCGGAATGGAAGGAAACTATGGCACTCAGTAAGAAACCGATAACCGGAATGAAGGATATACTGCCGGAGGAAATGGAGATCCGGGACTATGTGATCGGCGTGATCAAGGAAACCTATAGAAATTTTGGCTTTACTTCGATCGAGACGCCCTGCGTGGAGAATCTTGCGAACCTGAACTGCAAGGCGGGAGGCGAGAATGAGAAGCTGATCTTCAAGATATTGAAGCGGGGTGAGAAGCTGCGTCTTCAGGAGGCACACGGTGAGGACGATCTGGTGGACGGCGGTCTGCGCTACGATCTTACGGTTCCTCTTGTGAGGTATTATGCTAACCACGCCAATGAGCTGCCGGCGCCTTTTAAGGCATTGCAGATCGGTAATGTCTGGCGTGCGGACAGGCCTCAGCGCGGCCGCTATCGTCAGTTTATGCAGTGCGATATCGACATTCTGGGGGAAGCGGGTAATCTGGCGGAGATCGAGCTGATTCTTGCCACGACCACGACTCTGGGAAGACTGGGATTTCGGAATTTTAACATCCGCATCAATGACCGGCAGATCCTGAAAGCGATGGCGTCATACAGCGGGTTTGCAGAGGAAGACTATGATCAGATCTTTATCATTCTGGATAAGATGGACAAGATTGGTACGGAAGGGGTGCAGTCCGAGCTGATGGAGGCCGGTTTTCCGGAGGAAAGCGTGAAGCGTTATATGGAGCTTTATCGGGGACTGGAAGAGACCGACGATGCACTCTCTTATATTGCCGGGAAGCTGGAACAGGTGCTGCCTGCGGGTGTTATGGAGAGTTTCCGGGAGATCATCGACAGTGTGGAGGCGACGAAAGGGGATTTCTTTAAGTTGGTGTTTGATCCTGCTCTGGTGCGGGGGATGTCCTATTATACGGGTACGATCTTCGAGATCGACATGCCGGAATTCGGCGGCAGCTGCGGGGGCGGCGGCAGATATGACGGGATGGTCGGCAAGTTTACCGGACATGATGTGCCGGCCTGTGGATTTTCCATCGGTTTTGAAAGAATCATCCTGCTGCTTTTGGAGAGCGGATTTAAAGTGCCGGGTAAAGGCAGGAAGATTGCCTACCTGCTGGAGAAAGGGCTGTCTTCTGACAGATTGTGCAGGGTGATGGCACAGGCGCAGCAGGAGCGGGAGAGCGGCAATCAGATTCTGGTGGCGCGTATGAACAAAAATAAGAAGTTCCAGAAGGAACAGCTTACTGCCCAGGGGTATGAGGAGTTCAAGGAGTTTTATCGTGAGGAACTCAGGAGATAGGCAGAGGCTGATTATGTGAGAGGAGCGTTTTCTATGAATATACAGAATCCGGCGGCCCTTTTCCAGATAATGAATCTTTGGAGCCGTTTTCAGAAGAATCATCCAAAATTCCCGAAGTTTTTGTCGGCAGTGGTACAGAACGGGATCAGGGAAGGCAGCATCATAGAGATCAAGGTGACGACTGCCGAGGGAGAGAGTTTTGACTCGAATCTGAAAATCACGGCCGATGACATGGATATGATCGGGCAGCTTAAGAATATGTCTTTCAATAAATAACCGGGACAGAAGAAAAAGATGTGTCGGAGCGCAGGAGTTACCTTTCGAAAAGATAAGGTAACTTTTTTGCGGCTGTTACGAATTCCATGTATGACATCGGATATAGAAAGGTGTGTTTATCAAAATGACAGGATATACGTTAAGACAATCATGCATACTGTTTCTCACGGCGCTCATCTGGGGTGTGGCGTTCGTGGCGCAGAGTGCGGGGATGGAATATCTGGGGCCTTTTACCTATAATGGGGTAAGGTCCGTGCTGGGCGGCCTGGTGCTGCTGCCATGTATTGCGCTTCTTGGCAGGATACAGGGGCAGTCCGGGGCGGAAACAGGCAGTATACAGGATCGGAACCAAAATGGGCAGGGACAGGAAGACGGGGCGGCAGGCAGAAAACAGCTGTTGACAGGCGGTTTGTGCTGCGGGATCGTTCTGTTTGTGGCCAGTAATTTCCAGCAGTTTGGTATTCAGTATACGACGGTAGGAAAGGCCGGGTTTATCACGGCGATGTACATCGTGATCGTGCCGCTGCTGGGTCTTTTGGTGCACAGGAAAGTGGGCCTGCAGGTATGGACCGGTGTACTTTTCGGCATTACCGGATTATATCTGCTGTGTATGAAGGACAGCTTTCGGCTGGAGAAGGGAGACGCGCTGGTGCTGGTCTGCGCTTTTATTTTTTCACTGCATATTCTGGTGATCGATCACTTTTCACAGAAGGTGGACGGTGTCAAAATGTCCTGTATCCAGTTCTGGGTCTGCGGTATTCTGTCGCTGCTGTGCAGCTTTGTCTTTGAGACGCCTAACCTGCAGAATATACTGGCGGCGTGGATGCCTGTCTGCTATGGCGGTATCCTGTCCTGCGGGGTGGCTTATACACTGCAGATCATTGGACAGAAGGGGATGAATCCGACGGTGGCCTCCCTGATCCTGAGTCTGGAGTCGGTAGTGGCGGTGGTGGCAGGCTTTTTGATCCTCGGACAGTCCATGAGCCGCAGGGAACTGTTCGGATGCCTGATGATGGTGCTGGCCATCGTGTCGGCGCAGCTGCCCGAACGCAAAGAAACAGGGGAATCCTGATGCGTGAAACCGCAAAGTTATCGGCATGTACTACATACTCAATGCACATGCAGCGGGGGCAGGGCACCGTGAACCGTAACCTGCGGTAAGCATAGTGGGCATGACAGGCATGGATTTCGGATTGGCAGAACGGATATAATTTGCTATACTGGGTGAGGAACACGGTGCAGGACAGCAGGAATGAAAGAAACAACAGCACAGTAATAAGAATGGAGAGTCGAGATGGCGGAGAACAGACTGGATAATACGAAACTGGAAGCGGCGATAGAGGAATTTGTGAAGGACAGGCAGAAAGATAAGTACGCCAATATCATGGAACTTCTGGAAAAGTCGATGGTACTGGTGCCGACACTGGCGCCGCAGGGACTGGACAGGGAAGCGCAGAAAATGATGCAGGAGGGCAGGCAGGTTCAGGTGCCAAAAGATGCGAAGATCATGCCCTGTCTGCTGCGCAGGGATGACGGCGGACAGGTATTTCCGATCTACACGTCACTGCCGCAGATTCCCAAGGATAAGAAGAGCCCGGCAGTGCTTGCCATGCCCTTTTTTTCCTGTGTGGCAATGGTGATGGGAAACCGGGATAAAGTTGAGGCGATGGTGATCAATCCTTTCACGCACAATGTGGTGATGCCGAAGGAAATTCTGGAGATTGCAGAGAAGCGCAGGAACGCAGTGCAGCAGACGAAGACGGTGAAGATGACAGAAAAACAGTTCCAGGAGCTGGTGCACAACCGCGTGGCGATGTATCTTTTGCCGAAATATCTGTTTGCGCAGAAGGAAGAAGGATTAAAGAGCCTGCAGAAGGAAGAGGGAGAGCTTATCATACAGTTCTACAAAGAAGTGTATCCGGAAGGGAAGAAGGATGCCGTGGCGGCAGGACCGGATGACTTCTCGGTGATGACGCTGAATCTGACGGACAATATGCAGATGAACAGGGTGGACATGCCGGCGGAGACGGTGAAGAAGAAGGGTATGTGTTATCGTGTGTATGCCGTGTGGCTGCGGGACAGGCAGGAAATGCTTTATTATACTTTTGAAAATACCGAAGAAGGGAAGTATATCGGCAGGATCCTGCCGGACGGAAAGCATGAGCTGATCGAGGCGGCGCCGGATAACGGGGCGGAGATCGAGGCGGTCATGAATCTGGCGGAAGCAGCGGCACAGGCGGAATAGACAGCCGTTACGGTGAGCAGCCGGAAGCTGTGAATGATAAGTATAGTAAACGACATAACCGGAATAGAAATAGAAGAAGCGGGAGAGGGAAGTGCAATGACAAAGACGATCGTTTTTGATCTGGACGGGACTTTATTGAATACGCTGGAGGACCTGACGGACAGTGTCAATCATGCGATGCGGCAGTTTCATCTGCCGGAGCACAGCATCGAGGAGATCAGAACTTACGTGGGCAACGGTGCGGCGAAGCTGATCGAGCGCGCTATACCGGAGGGGACAAAGAATGCTGCATACGATAAGATTCTGGAGACGTTCCGGCAGCATTATCAGCTGCATTGTGAAGATAAGACCGGCCCTTACGACGGTGTGCTGGAGATGCTGGCGCAGTTAAAACAGGAGGGCTATCGTATGGCGATCGTCTCCAATAAGCCGGACGGGGCAGTCAAACAGCTTTTTCACAAATATTTCAGTGCGTATGTGGAGGCGGCCGTGGGTGAGCATCCCGGAGCAATGAAAAAGCCGGCGCCCGATATGGTTCATCAGGCGCTGGCCGAATTGATGTCAGATGTGTCTCACGCAGTTTATGTGGGAGATTCCGAGGTGGATCTGCAGACCGCAGCCAACGTGCCCATGCCCTGCATCAGCGTGCTGTGGGGCTTCCGGACAGAAGAAGAACTTCTTGCGGCGGGCGCTGTCCGGGAGAATATGATCAGGACTCCGCAGGCGCTTCTTCCGTATCTGCTTCGTCTTCCGCAGGCAGAGTGATCAATACTTTCAGGATGCGGTTGTCTTCAATGCCGTCGGCCTGCAGGGTAATACCGTTCTCCAGCGTGATGGTTTCCTTATCCTGCGGCAGCCGCTCCAGCTTCTCGATGATCAGGCCGCCGACGGAATCATAATCTTCGGAATCCAGTTCGATGTCGAGGGCATCGTTGATGTCGTGGATCTTCATGCTGCCCTCTACCAGATACTGGTCGTCGGCCAGCTGTTTGATCAGCTCTTCTTCATCCGCATCATACTCGTCGCGGATCTCACCCACCAGCTCTTCGATCATGTCTTCCATGGTGATCATACCTACCGTAGTGCCGTACTCACTCAGCACAAAAGCGATGCTCAGCGATTTCTCGCGGATTTCCACCAACAGGTTCGATACGCTCTTATATTCATATGTATAATAGGCTTCCCGCAGTATTTTCTTGATCTGGAATTTCTCCGTATCTTTTACAAGAATAAAATCCTTGATATTGACCACGCCCACGATATGATCCGGGTCACCGTCATAGACCGGGATCCTGGTAAACATGGATGCCTGGAAAGTGGACAGCAGTTCCTGATAGGTGGCGTCTATGGGCACGGTGGTCATCTGAATGCGGGGGATCATGATATCCTTGGCGACCGTATCGCCGAAATCAAATATGTTATAGATCAGCTCCCGCTCCTCGGTCTCGATCACGCCGCCCTCGTGGCTTACGTCCACATAGGTTTTAAGTTCTTTCTCCGTAATGCTGAAATTGTTGCCGTCGGAGCTGATGTGCAGCAGCCGCAGGATCCAGTTGGAGATCCGGTCGATCACGAAGATGACGGGGGTCAGGACGCTCATCAGCATACGGATGATGCCGCTGTAGAGCAGGGTGATCCGCTCGGCGTTCTGCATGGCCCAGGTCTTGGGGACGATCTCACCAAACATCAGGATGGTCAGGGTAAGTGCGCCGGTCATAAAGCCGACGGCGTGACTGCCCCAGGTTCTGATCGCAAATGTGGTAGCGACAGAAGATGCGGACAGGTTGACGATATTATTGCCGATCAAAACGGCGCTGAGCATTTTGCCATACTGATCCAGTATGCCCAGAACTCTGATTGCTCCTTTGTTGTCTTCGCTGGCTAGTGTACGGAGGCGTACCCGGTTGACTGTCGAAAAAGATGTCTCGGCAGAAGAAAAAAATGCTGATAACAGCACCAGAATCAATAACGATACAATTTGTATGACACCTGTGGTATCCAATGAAATGTTCACTCCTTATACTATGTAATTAATGTGCGATGCTTTATGCAGCCCGCCAGGCGGCAGGTCGAGCATGATGTAAGTTACTATGAAAGTCTTCAACTTTCATAGCATGGATGGCCATGCGGCCCGCCAGGCGGCAGGTCGAGCATGATGTAAGTTTACTATGAAAACCAATAAAATGTCAAGTTTTTCCGCGGGACCGAATATATATAAATATCCGATTTGAGAAGCTGGTGGCAATACGGTTTCTTCATCAAGTAAATCTGCACAGACAATGGAGGGAATATGGGGAAAAAGGAAGTTTATACACAGAAAGTGCTTTTCGTGACAAAGTGTATGCTGGCAGCGTATATCCTGACGGCCGGCCTGCTGCTTTTGCTTGCCTTTATGCTGTACAGGTTCGGGCTGTCTGAGAAAGTGGTGTCTTTGTGCATCATCGGCATCTACATAGCAGTCACGTTCCTGACCGGTGTGCTGTCCGGCAGGCGGGCCGGCCGCAAAAAGTATCTGTGGGGCCTGGCTATGGGCATCGCCTACTACGTGATCCTTGTGATCGTGTCGCTGATCGTCAACAGGGGGCCGCAGGACGTGGCCGGCAATATGGTCACGGTGTTTTTCCTCTGCGCGGGCAGCGGTATGCTGGGCGGCATGATCAGCTGAACAAAAATTTTTACGAAAATACTTTTATACCGATAAATATTGTGATATACTACATGAAGTTATCAGAACAATTACGAAATCCGTATCAGGATGACACATAAGGAGGAAACGATATATGAAGCATATTAAGACTTTAACGACAAGAGATCTGAAGGAATCCATGAAGAAGGGCGGCTGCGGTGAGTGCCAGACATCCTGTCAGTCAGCATGCAAGACATCCTGTACAGTAGGGAACCAGAGCTGCGAGAAGGCAAGATAAGACGGCCGCGTGCAGTTTCTGACTTTGTGCACGAAGCGGATAAGGCCGCAGGATGCGGCGTGGATGCAGGAGTAAGAAGACCGGAGTTATAAGCAGCGATCAGGCGTCGCTGCTTATTATGCGTCGTGGCGTAGTGTGAGAAGTACTTCTAAAGCTCACAGCAATGGTTGTTTCGCTAAGAAGTACTAAGTCTCACACACACAGAACGGACAGCCACAGGAAGAAGAGGAAGGACAGGGAACTGCCGCAGGTTGCAGGCCGCAGTTTCCGGGCAGGAGAATCGAAGTGATACATCAATATGTGAGTAACGGATATCATATCGTACTGGATGTGAACAGCGGCAGCGTGCATGTGGTAGATGAGATGACATACCGCGTGATTCCGCTGGTGGAGAAGGCGCTGGCGGATAAGAGCATGACGGCCGGTGAGCTGGAAGCGTATGTGCTTGCGCAGACTGCGGGGGAATCCGGGGAGGCGATGGACAGCACAGAACTGGGAGAAGTGATCGCAGAGCTTCTGCAGTTAAAAGAAGCGGGCGTGTTGTATACAGAGGATATTTATGAGCAGTATATCGGTGAATATAAAAGCCGGGAGACGGTGGTGAAGGCGCTTTGTCTGCATATCGCCCACGACTGTAACCTGGCCTGCAGATACTGTTTTGCGGAGGAAGGAGAGTACCACGGCAGAAGGGCGCTCATGAGTTATGAGACGGGCAGGAAGGCGCTTGACTTTCTGGTGGCGCATTCGGGGAACCGGGTCAATCTGGAGGTGGATTTCTTCGGCGGGGAACCGCTGCTTAACTGGCAGGTGGTGAAGGATCTGGTGGCTTACGGCAGGAGCCTGGAAGCGCCGCACCACAAGAAGTTCCGGTTTACGCTGACTACCAACGGCGTCCTTTTGAACGATGAGATACTGGAATTTGCCAACGCGGAGATGGCGAATATCGTTCTCAGCATCGACGGGCGAAAAAGAATCCATGACCTGATGCGGCCGCACCGGGGCGGACAGGGCAGCTATGACGAGGTGGTACCGAAGTATCAGAAGGTGGCCGAGAGCAGACACCAGATGAATTATTATGTGCGGGGCACTTTTACCAGAAACAATCTGGACTTTACCGAAGACGTGAAGCATCTGGCGGACCTGGGATTCGAGCAGATCTCCGTGGAGCCGGTGGTGGCGGACGACACGGAGGACTATGCGCTGCGTGAGGAGGATATACCGGCCATTCTGGCGGAGTATGATAAACTGGCGCTGGAATATATCCGCAGGAAAAAAGAAGGAAAAGGTTTTAATTTCTTCCATTTTATGATAGATTTAGAAGGTGGCCCGTGCGTGGCCAAGCGGCTGTCAGGCTGCGGGTCGGGCACAGAGTATCTGGCGGTGACACCCTGGGGGGATCTCTATCCCTGTCATCAGTTTGTGGGGCAGGAGGAATTTCTGCTGGGTAATGTGGACGAGGGCATCGTGCGCACGGACATCCGGGATACGTTCAAGACATGCAATGTGTATGCGAAGGAGAAGTGCCGGAGCTGTTTTGCGAAATTCTACTGCAGCGGCGGATGTGCGGCCAATGCCTGCCATTTCAGCGGCAGCATAAACGACACCTATGATATTGGCTGTGAGTTGCAGAGGAAGCGTGTGGAATGCGCAATTATGATAAAAGCGGCGCTTGCCGATGAGGAAAAGGAGAATGCATTATGAAAAAGAAGAGAGCAGTGATCAGTCTGATCGTGTTTGTCCTGATACTCGGGCTGCTCGGTTACACGGCGGTTTTCGGAGTGGGTTCGGACAAGTCCGGTTCGGCTTCCAGTATTAAGCTGGGACTGGATCTGGCTGGCGGTGTCAGCATCACCTATCGGGTGGTGGGAGATGAAAATCCGGATGGCGAGGATATGGAGGACACGATCTACAAGCTGCAGCAGCGTGTACAGAATTACAGCACGGAGGCGCAGGTATATCAGGAGGGTTCTGACCGGATCAATATCGAGATTCCCGGTGTATCGGACGCCAATGCGATTCTGGAAGAGCTGGGCAAGCCGGGCAGCCTGTATTTTATTGCCCAGACGGACAGCGAGGGGAATCAGAACTACACGGGCAGCTACGCTGTGGATGCAGAGGGTGAAGTCGTAATACAGTATACGCTGCTCAAAACCATAGAGGAACTGCAGGCAGACGGTTCCATCGTGCTGACCGGTACGGAAGTGGCGGGCGCGCAGGCGAGGGCGCAGCAGGACTCCATGGGGAACAGCGAAAACGTGGTGGCGCTGTCTCTGAATGAGACGGGCAAGGAAGCCTTTGCCAAAGCGACGGAGAGAGCTTTTAACAACGGCGAGACGATCGCGATCTACTATGATGAAGAATTCGTCACGGTGCCCAATGTGCAGGCCGTGATCACGGATGGCAATGCGGTCATTTCAGGACAGAAGACGCCGGAGGAAGCGGAGCAGCTGGCGTCAACGATCCGTATCGGCGGCCTGAAACTGGAGCTGGAGGAGCTGCGTTCCAATGTGGTCGGCGCCCAGTTGGGATCCGAGGCGATCAATACCAGCCTGATCGCGGCGGCGGTTGGTTTCGCACTGGTAGTGGTGTTTATGATCGCGGTTTATTATATTTCCGGTCTGGCGGCGTCTCTGGCGCTGTGCCTGTATGCGGAACTGATGGTGATCCTGCTCTATTCCTTTGAGGCTACTCTGACCCTGCCCGGTATTGCAGGTATCATCCTGTCTGTCGGTATGGCGGTGGATGCCAATGTGATCATTTTTGCCAGGATCAGAGAGGAACTGGCGACCGGCAAGACGGTACAGTCTTCGATCAAGATCGGTTTCAGCAAGGCGCTGTCGGCGATCCTGGACGGTAATATCACGACCTTTATTGCCGCGATCGTACTGTACCTGATGGGCAGCGGTACGATCAAGGGCTTCTCGATCACGCTGATGCTTGGTATCGGCCTGTCCATGTTTACCGCGCTTTTTGTGACCAAATTCCTGATCAATGTGCTGTATGCGCTGGGCGTCCAGAGCGAAAAGGCTTACGGCGTGGGCAAAGAGAAGAAGACGATCAATTTCCTGTCCAGGAAGAATGTGTTTTTCGGCCTGTCCGCTGCGGTGATCATTGCCGGATTCGTCGTGATGGGGATCAACCAGTCGCAGATGGGTATGCCGTTGAATTACAGCCTTGATTTTGTGGGCGGAACGTCTACGACCATGACACTGCCCGAGGATATGAGCATAGAGGAGATTGATGCACAGATCGTGCCGATGATCGAGGATATTACCGGAGACGGCAATGTACAGACCACGAAGGTGGCAGGCTCGAATGAGGTGATCATCAAGACAAGAACGCTGAATGTGGAAGAACGTAAGGCATTTTCGGATGTGATGGTGAACAATTTTGATGTGGCACCGGACAGCATTACGGCAGAGACGATCAGCGCCACGATCAGCTCTGAAATGCAGGCGGACGCCGTCAAGGCGATCGTTGTGGCGACGATCCTGATGCTTCTCTATATCTGGTTCCGGTTTAAGGATATCCGTTTCGGCGCCAGCGCCGTGGCGGCACTGGTACATGATGTGCTGGTGGTACTGGCCTTCTATGCGATCGTGAAGATCTCTGTCGGCAATACGTTTATCGCCTGCATGTTGACGATCGTCGGCTACTCCATCAATGCGACCATCGTTATCTTCGACAGGATCCGCGAGAATATGCGGGAGATGCGCAACAGGGACGAACTGCAGGAACTGGTCAACAGAAGTATTTCCCAGACGCTTTCCAGAAGTATCTTTACTTCACTGACCACTTTCTTCATGGTGGCGGCACTGGAGGTATTCGGCGTATCTTCCATCAGGGAGTTTGCGCTGCCGTTGATCGCGGGTATCATCTGCGGCACCTATTCTTCCATCTGCCTGACCGGTGCGATGTGGTTCGTACTGCGCACGAAGGCGGGAAAGAAAGCGAAAGCGGCATCCAAATAAGAGAACGGATGTGTTTCATAGACTATGCAAGGGCGCTTCGCGATGTGCGGAGCGCCTTTCTTACGACAGCGGATCATGTGCAGCGGAAATGAGCTGCAGTAATCGTCATATTTTATAGAAGAAGAGGAGAGCGTAAGATGGCCAAATGGATGGTGTCCGCCAAGAAAGCGGACTTCAATGCAATAGCGGAAAAGTTCCGGATCGATCCGGTGATCGCCAGGATCATCCGCAACAGGGATATCGTCGGGGAGGAAGCGATCGACAGATTTCTGCACGGCACGCTGCAGGATCTGCACGATCCTTTCCTGCTGGCGGATGCACAGAAAGGGGCAGAGATCGTGCGGGAGAAGATCGCCGGCGGGAAACGGATCCGGATCATAGGGGATTATGATATCGACGGCATCTGCTCCACTTACATACTGCTGGCGGGACTGGCTCACTGCGGGGCGTCCGTGGACACGGCGATCCCCCATAGGATTCATGACGGTTACGGACTCAACGACCATCTGATCCAGGAGGCGTGGGGAGCGGGGACGGACACTATCATAACCTGCGACAATGGGATTGCGGCTGAGGCCCAGATCGCACGTGCGAAGTCTCTCGGCATGACGGTGATCGTGACGGATCATCATGAGGTGCCTTATGAAGTGCTGGAGGACGGGAGCAGGCAGGAGTGTCTGCCGGAAGCGGATGCGGTGATCGATCCGAAGCGAAAGGACTGCGGCTATCCCTTTGACGGTATCTGCGGGGCCGTGGTGGCCTACAAATTCCTGCAGGTACTGTTTGCGGGAGACGACACGGCGCAGACGCAGGCACTGCTGCAGGAGCTGCTTTCTTTTGCGGCGTTTGCCACCGTGGGGGATGTGATGGAGCTGGTGGAGGAGAACCGGATTATCGTTCGCTATGGCCTGCAGCAGATCCTTCGTTCCGCAAACCCGGGTCTGCAGGCGCTGCTTTCAGTAAACGGTCTGCAGGATAAGAAACTGTCGGCCTATCATATCGGCTTCGTGCTGGGGCCCTGTCTCAACGCCACGGGCAGGCTGGATACGGCGGAGAGGGCCCTGCGCATGTTCTGTACGAAGGACAGGGCGGAGGCCGTGACTATCGCCGGGGAGCTTAAGGAGTTGAATGAGAGCCGCAAGGACATGACGATGCAGGGGACCGAGGAAGCCATCCGGATGATCGAGACAGGCGGTTTGAAAAAGGACAGCGTGCTTGTACTCTACCTGCCTGACTGTCACGAGAGCCTGGCCGGGATTATCGCGGGCCGTATCCGGGAGCGGTATCACAAGCCGTCCTTCGTGCTGACCCGCTCGGAAGACGGGGTAAAAGGTTCCGGCCGCTCCATCGAAGCATATCATATGTATGAGAAGATGAGTGAATGCAAAGAGCTTTACACGAAATACGGCGGCCACAAGCTGGCGGCCGGTGTGTCCATGCCGGAGGAAAACGTGGAACTCTTCCGCACTTATTTGAATGCACACTGCGGCCTGACGGAGGAAGATTTTGTGGAGAAGATCCATATTGACGTGCCTATGCCGATGTCCTATGTGACGACGGCGTTTGTGAAACAGCTGTCTGTGCTGGAACCTTTTGGCAACGGCAACAGCAAGCCGGTCTTTGCGCAGAAGAACATCAGCCTCATAAGCGGCCGTATTCTTGGTAAAAACGGCAATGTGGGCAAATACTGTGCGGCGGACGAAAGCGGCCGGCGCTATGACCTGATGTATTTCGGCGATCTGGAGCGGTTCCATCTGTTTTTGCAGGAACATTTCGGCCGTACGGCCCTGGAAAAACTCTATCAGGGAGGACGTGCGGAGGGGATCCGGATTCACGTCATATACTATCCGGATATCAATGTGTACCAGGGGCGGGAGAGCCTGCAGATGATTATGCAGGATTACAGCCCCGCATGAAGAAAAGCAGACAACAAAAAAGTCTGGGCGTCCCAGACTTTTTCGCATTTTCTTATGAGGGGGGGAGATAGTGAGTTCATCAACTATCTTGAATACTATCATAAAGTGAAAATGTGTCCAAAATGTGTTCTGTTTGTTATAAAAATATAAAAATACCTTAAGAAAGATTAAAGAGAGTCTAAAAGAAAAATGAAGTACGCCCCGTGCGGGCATGGAACAGGACCTGCGGGAAAGGAAACGGGTATAAATATTGAAAAAAGGCATTTTTCATGCTATCTTAGTATAGTGTCAGAAGAGCTTCTTCTGGAAGAGATGACAAAGACTGTTTGAGAGGAGTTTGCTGTAAGATGGCGTTGTTGAGAGAGTTATTGACAGAGATTGAATATGCGTGTGTACGGGGCACGCTGGATAGAGAAGTGACGGATATCATCTACGACTCCCGGCAGGTAGTGCCGGGCAGTATGTTTGTCTGCATTCCGGGCGCCGTGGCGGACGGACACCGGTTCGCGGCGGCGGCGGTGGAAGCCGGTGCGGGGGTACTGCTTGTGGAGAAGGAGATGGAGCTTACGACAAAGGCGGATGTGACGGTGATCAAGGTGCCGGATACCCGGTATGCGATGGCCTTCCTGTCGGCTGCTTTCTTCGGCCATCCGGCTAAGCAGATGAAGATCATCGGCATTACGGGAACAAAAGGGAAGACCACCAGTACTTATCTTGTGCGTTCCATTCTGGAGCAGGCGGGCAGGAAGGTGGGACTGATCGGCACCATCGAGATCATCATCGGCGATACGCACATTCCGGCAGACCACACTACGCCGGAATCTTATCTGGTGCAGAAATATTTCCGGCAGATGGCCGACGCGGGCTGTGATACGGTGGTGATGGAGGTATCTTCCCAGGGACTGATGCTGCACAGGACGCAGGGCTTTGTCTTTGACTTCGGCATCTTTACCAATCTGGAGCCGGATCATATCGGCAAAGGGGAGCACAGGGATTTCGAGGATTATCTGTACTGTAAGAGTCTGCTGTTCCAGCAGTGCCGGACCGGTATCGTCAATAAGGACGATGCACACTGGAAGGCTGTCACCGCGGAACATACCTGTACGCTGGAGACCTACGGGATCGATACGGCGGCAGACCTGCGGGCGGAGAATCTTGCGTTTGTGAAGGAGAAGGGCAGTCTGGGGATGCGCTTTGACGTGACCGGCCTGCTGCATTTTCCGGTGCAGATCCCGGTGCCCGGCAGGTTCAGCGTATACAATGCCCTGACGGCCATAGCCATATGCAGGCATTTTGCGGTGTCAGGGGAAGTGGTACAGAACGCGCTTCTGCAGGCGAAGGTGAAGGGACGGATCGAACCGGTGAAGGTGTCCGACGAATTTACGGTGATTATCGATTATGCCCACAATGCCATGGCGTTGGAGAGCCTTCTGACTACGCTGCGGGCCTATGAGCCGCACCGTCTTGTGTGTCTGTTCGGCTGCGGCGGCAACCGGGCCAAGTCCAGACGCTACGAGATGGGAGAGGTCAGTGGCAGGCTGGCGGATCTGACCATCATCACATCGGATAATCCCAGAATGGAAGAGCCCCGGGCCATCATCGACGACATCAAGCTGGGGATTGGGAAAACGGAAGGCAGATATGTGGAGATCTGCGACCGGAAAGAGGCTGTCGCCTATGCCATAGACCACGGGGAGCCGGGAGATATTATCGTGCTGGCCGGCAAAGGACACGAGGATTATCAGGAGATCAACGGGGTCAAGTATCCCATGGACGAGAGAGTGCTGATCAAGGAGATCCTGGAGGAGCGGCAGCGGGCATGAAAGAAATGGTAATGCCGCGGTATGCGGATGTGATCATAGAGATTTCCCATGAAAAGGTTGACCGCCCCTTTCAGTACCGGATTCCGCCGGAGCTGATACAGGAAGTGTATCCGGGGGTGCGGGTGCATGTGCCTTTTGGCAGAGGCAATCAGGATAAGCTGGGATATGTGGTGGATCTTTCCGGGCAGGCGGCGTACCCGCCGGAGAAGCTCAAAACCATTACGGCAGTGGACAGTAAGGGCATTACGGTACAGGGCAGCCAGATCCAGATTGCCTACTGGATGAAAAGGCAGTACGGATCGACGACGATCGCCGCCTTAAAGACCGTGCTGCCGGTGAAGCAGAAGCTGAAGCAGATGGAGAAGAAGAAGGTCACCAGATGCATCGAAGGGGATGCGCTTAAGGAGGCGGCCGATCAGTGCATGAACAGGCATCAGACGGCCAGGGCGCGGGTTCTGTATGCCCTGATGGCGGATGAGGTGCTTCCCTACGAGCTGATCCGGCAGAAGCTGAATGTGTCGCCGTCCGTCCTTACGGCGCTGGAGAAGCAGGGCGTCCTGCGCATTGAGGCGGAAGCCTTCTACCGCAATCCGGTGCGGTGCGCGGACGGGACGGAGAAAAGGGTGGCGCTGAGCGCCGCGCAGCGCACTGTCATCGATGGGGTTCTTGCAGATTACCGGGCCGGGCGGCCGGGAACATATCTGCTTCACGGGGTGACGGGCAGCGGCAAGACGGAGGTATATCTGGGCATGATCGAGCAGATGGTGGCCATGGGAAGACAGGCGATCGTGCTGATCCCGGAGATCGCCCTCACTTACCAGACGCTGCTGCGGTTTTACAGGAGGTTCGGCGACCGGGTGTCGGTCATCAATTCCTCGCTCTCCATGGGAGAGAAGTACGACCAGATCATGCGGGCGCAGGCGGGGGAGCTGGACGTGATCATCGGCCCCAGATCGGCGCTGTTTACGCCTTTTCCCGATCTGGGTATGATCATCATTGACGAAGAGCATGAGAACAGCTACAAGAGCGAGTCCATGCCGAAGTACCACGCCAGAGAGACGGCCGTGCAGATCGCGTCCATGCACGGGGCCAGCGTCGTGCTCGGTTCGGCCACGCCTTCCATGGAGGCCTATTATCGGGCGAAGCAGGGGCAGTACAGGCTGTATGAGATGACCGGACGCCACGGAAACAGTATGCTGCCCCGCGTATACACGGTGGATCTGCGGGAAGAATTGAAGCAGGGCAACCGCTCCATGTTCAGCAGGAAACTGCGGGAACTGCTGGAAGGAAGGCTGCAGGCGGGGGAGCAGACCATGCTTTTTTTAAACAGAAGGGGCTATGCGGGCTTTATCTCCTGCCGGGCCTGCGGGCATGTGATGAAATGCCCGCATTGTGATGTTTCTCTTTCCGAACACAGGGGAAATATGTTATTATGTCATTATTGTGGCCATGAGGAGCCAAAAAGCGCCGTCTGTCCGGTGTGCGGTTCGAAATATCTGCTTGGCTTTAAGGCCGGTACACAGCAGATCGAGGAAGCGCTGCATAAGGAGTTTCCGCAGGCGCGCGTGCTGCGCATGGATGCCGATACGACCAGGACGAAGGAGAGCTATGAGAAGATCCTGTCTGCCTTTGCGGATGAAAAGGCGGATATCCTGGTGGGGACGCAGATGATCGTGAAGGGACATGATTTTCCCAATGTGACACTGGTAGGTATTCTGGCGGCGGATCTGTCGCTGAACCAGAACGATTACCGGGCCGGGGAGAGGACTTTTCAGCTGCTCACCCAGGCTGCGGGACGGGCCGGACGGGGGCAGAAGCCGGGCGAAGTGGTGATCCAGACCTATCAGCCGGAGCATTACAGCATCGTACATGCGGCCAGACAGGATTATGCGGGCTTCTATGAGGAGGAGATTGCCTATCGGGAGTTGATGCAGTATCCGCCGGCGGCCCATATGCTGGCCGTGCTGGTTACATCCAGAGAGCAGGAGCAGGGCGCGGCGCTGAGTGCGAGGCTGGCAGGGGCCGTCAATGTGCTGAGGCAGGGCAAAACCCGCACCGGCAGGACGGACAATTCTCCGGGACAGGAAGCGGCGGGCGCCGCCGGAGGGATGGAGCAGGATGCAGATGCGGAGAGGTGGCAGCTTCTGCAGGTGATCGGGCCGGCGGAGGCGTCGATAGGCAGGATCAATGACCTGTACCGGCATGTTTTTTATATGAAGCACCCGGATTATCAGGTGCTGGTAGAGATCAAGGATAATTTGGAACGGCTCTGCAAAGGGGAGGAACTGAAAAACCAGACGGTACAGTATGATTTTGACCCGATGAATACATATTAGAAGCAGAAGCGTTTGAGAATGGAGGATAAGATGGCAATCAGAAAAATCAGGGAGATCGGAGATCCGGTTCTGAATAAACGGTGTAAGGAAGTGACGGAGATCACGCCCAGAGTGCAGGATCTGATCGACGATATGTTTGAGACATTGTACGAGGCGGAAGGAGTGGGACTGGCGGCACCTCAGGTGGGCATCCTGAAAAGGGTCGTGGTGATCGATGTGACAGGAGAGGATCCGATCCTGCTGATCAATCCGAAGCTGCTGGAATCCAGCGGAGAGCAGACGGGATACGAAGGATGCCTGAGCGTGCCGGGCAAACAGGGGAACGTGACCAGACCCAATTATGCCAAAGTGCTTGCCTATGACGAGGAAATGAACCCTTTTGAACTGGAAGGAACGGAGCTGCTTGCCCGGGCCATCTGCCATGAGCTGGATCATCTGGAAGGACAGCTCTATGTGGAGAGAGTGGAAGGGCCGCTTGTCAACACGGAGGATCTGGAGGAACAGCAGTAGGGCAGCGGTTGTGTTACGGTTCGTTCGATACAGGAAGGAGAGGTGCGCAAGATGAAAGTTGTTTTTATGGGAACACCGGATTTCTCGGTGGACGCGCTGGAAGCGATCCTGACAGCCGGGCATCAGGTGCCGGCGGTGGTGACGCAGCCGGATAAGCCGAAGGGGAGAGGCAGGGGAGTACAGGTGACGCCGGTCAAGGCCTGTGCGCAGGCGCACGGTATTCCGGTATTCCAGCCGGTAAAGGTCAGGGAAAAAGAGGCTGTGGAGGTGCTGCGAAGCTATCATGCGGACGTGTTTGTGGTGGCGGCCTTCGGGCAGATTCTTTCGGAGGAGATCCTGACCATGCCCCGGTACGGCTGTGTGAACATCCATGCCTCCCTTTTACCGAAATACAGAGGTGCAGGGCCGATCCAGTGGGCGATCATCAACGGGGAAGAGAAGACCGGCGTGACCATTATGCAGATGGATAAAGGGATCGACACCGGCGACATGCTGTTGAAGACGGAGGTTATGATCGATCCGAAGGAGACCGGCGACAGCCTGCATGACAAGCTGGCCAGGGCCGGGGCAGAGCTGATCGTGGAGGCACTGCCGAAGATTGAGCGCGGTGAGCTTGTTCCGGTCAGACAAAAAGACGAGGAGAGCTGCTACGCGAAGATGCTGCAGAAATCCATGGGACAAATCGACTGGCAGCAGAGCGCGAAGAAGCTGGACTGCCTGATCAGGGGGCTGATCTCCTGGCCCGGCGCCTGCACCAGGTTCCGGGGAAAGAACCTGAAGATCTGGGAGGAGGAAGTGGCATCCAAAGAGGCGCTTACCCTTTCGGGAGTGACGATGGAGGGGGACGGCGCATCTGTTCCCGGCACGGTGGCCGCTGTGAGCAAAGACGCCTTCTATGTATGGACCGGAGACGGTATCCTGAAGATTCTGTCCGTACAGCCGGAGGGCAAGAGACGGATGCCGGTCAAAGAGTTCCTGTTGGGATATCAGATAAAGAACGGGGAACAATTAGGATAGGGCAGGAACACAGTAAATCAGGAAAGGTATGGTGAGTTGTTATGGGATACTATTACGGATATTATATGGATCCGACCTATATGCTTGTGCTGATCGGGGCAGTCCTGTGTATTTTTGCGCAGATGCGGGTTTCTTCCGCTTATAAGAAATATGCGCGGATCAGGAGCAGGAGCGGCCTGACGGGAGCGGAGGCGGCGCAGAGGATCCTGCAGCTGTCGGGCATCCATGACGTGCGCATCGAGCATGTGCGCGGCGAATTGACGGATCATTACGATCCCGCGCATAAAGTTCTGCGGTTATCGGATTCCGTATACGGATCCTCTTCGCTGGCGGCCGTCGGTGTGGCGGCGCACGAGTGCGGCCACGCGGTACAGCATCATAAAGGGTATGCACCTTTGAAGATCAGGACGGCGCTTGTCCCGGCAGCCAATATCGGTTCCAGGGCGGGAATACCACTGATCTTTCTCGGCGTTTTACTGGGGATGAACCAGCTTTTTATCCAGATCGGCATCTGGGTGTTCGCGCTGGCGGTCCTCTTCCAGCTGGTCACGCTGCCGGTGGAATTCAATGCCTCCGGCAGGGCGCTGGCGATGCTGGGAGATTACGGCATGCTGGAGCGTGACGAGACGAACGGCTGCCGCAGCGTCTTAAACGCGGCGGCGCTCACCTATGTGGCGGCAGCGGCTTCCGCCATTCTGCAGCTGATGCGGCTGGTGTTGCTGTTCGGCGGCAGTGACAGGAGAAGAGATGGCTGAAAGAAGCATGGTTACGGGAATGGACACAAGAGAAATTGTTCTGGACATCCTGCTGGAACTGGAGAGAGAGCAGGAATATGTGAATATCCTGCTGGCGGATGTGCTTGAGAAGTACGACTATCTTGACGGACGGGAAAAGGCTTTTATCAAAAGGGTCAGTGAGGGGACGGTGGAGCGCAGGATCCAGATCGATCATGTGCTGGATCTGTTCTCGAAGGTGAAGACGCAGAAGATGAAGCCGCTTATCCGGGTGCTGCTGCGGATGAGTGTCTACCAGATCCTTTTTATGGAACATATACCCGATGCGGCGGTCTGCAACGAGGCGGTGAAGCTGGCGAAGAAACGGAAATTTCAGTCGCTGCAGGGTTATGTGAACGGTGTGCTGCGGGCGGTGGTAAGAGGAAAGGATGATATCGCCTATCCGGACCGGCAAAAGGAGCCGGATGCATTCTGGTCAGTATGCTATTCCGTGCCGGTATGGCTGGCGGCTCATCTTCGCAGCGTGTACGGGGCGGAACACTGCGAGCGCATCCTGGAATCTTTTCTGACAAGAAAACCGGTCTGCGTCCGGCTGCAGGAAACGCTGTCCGTGCAGGAGCGGGAGCGGCTTATGGAAATGTGGCGGCAGGACGGTGTGACGGTGAAGCAGCATCCCTATCTGCCCTATGCCGCTACGGTGGAGAAGACGGAGGGTATACAGAATCTGGAAGGCTACCGGGAGGGAGCCTTCGCGGTACAGGATGTGAGTTCCATGCTGGTGGTGGAAGCAGCCGGGATCCGGGCGGGAGACACGGTGCTTGACGTGTGTGCCGCACCCGGCGGCAAGGCGCTTCATGCGGCAGCGAAGCTGGCAGGCACAGGGCAGGTGATCGCCTGCGATCTGACGGAGTATAAGACGGCCAGGATAGAAGAGAACAGAGAGAGGATGCGGGCCGACAATCTGTCGGTGAGACTGCAGGATGCGCGGATAATGGACGAGGCGCTGCGGGGCAGTGCGGATGTGCTGATCGTGGACGTGCCCTGCTCCGGGCTGGGCGTGATCGGCCGGAAGCAGGACATCAAATACCGGGTAAGTGAACAGTCCCTGTCCGAGATCGTCACGCTGCAGAAGGAGATCGTCAGCAACGTGGTACAGTATCTGAAAGCGGACGGCACGATGATGTACAGCACCTGCACGATGAATCCGGCAGAGAACGAAGAGATGGTGCGATGGATCTGCCGGACGTTTTCCATGGAGACGGTGAGTATGGCAGAGGAATTGCCGGCGGCGTTAAAGGCGGCCGGCGAGACGGGCTGTGTGCAGCTGCTTCCGGGGGTGCATCCGACGGACGGGTTTTTCTTTGCGAAGCTGCGCAGACGTGTAAAAGACATCAAGTCGCTTACGCTTATGCAGCTGCAGGAAGAGGTGGAGAGCCTGGGGGAGAAGCCTTTCCGGGCCGGACAGCTGTATGCGTGGATGCATGAAAAGCTGGCGGAAGGATATGAGGAGATGACGAATATTCCCCGCGGGCTGGCGCAGAAATGTGCGGAGCGCTACAGGTATACGGTGCTGGAAATGGTCACGGTGCAGGAGTCGAAGATCGACGGGACGCGGAAATATCTGTTCAGACTGCCGGACGGCAATACGGTGGAAAGTGTGTGGATGCGCTACCGGCACGGCAACAGCGTGTGCATTTCCTCCCAGGTGGGATGCCGGATGGGGTGCCGGTTCTGTGCGTCCACGCTGGACGGGCTGGAGCGGAATCTGCTGCCATCGGAGATGCTCGAACAGATCTATGCCATCACGCGGCATACCGGGGAGCGGGTGAGCAATGTGGTGGTGATGGGGACCGGGGAGCCGATGGACAATTTCGACAATCTGCTGCAGTTCATCACTCTTCTGACAGACGAAAACGGCCTGCACATCAGCCAGCGGAACATTACGGTCTCCACCTGCGGCCTGGTACCGGAGATGCGGCGGCTGGCGGAGCGGAAGCTGCAGATCACACTGGCCCTCTCCCTCCATGCGGCGACGGACGAGAAGCGGAGGAAGCTGATGCCTGTAGCCGAGCGCTATTGCCTGCGGGAGTTGCTGGATACCTGCGCCTATTATTTTGAGCAGACCGGCAGGCGGATCACTTTTGAGTATAGTTTGGTAAAAGGTGTCAATGATACAAGTGAGGATGCAGCGCAGTTGACCGCGCTGATCAGGGGGCTTAACTGTCACGTCAATCTGATTCCGGTCAATCCGGTCAAAGAACGGGAGTATGTGCAGTCTGAGCGCCGGGCGGTGGAAGCCTTCCGGAGCCGGCTGGAAAAAAGCGGGATCCAGGTGACGGTCAGAAGAGAAATGGGACGGGATATCGACGGGGCATGCGGACAGCTGCGCCGCAGATATCTATAGCGTTTGGTCGCGGCACTTGTCCTTTTTTTCCTATTATGGTAGAATATTCAAAGTATCATGCCGGCGGGCGCTATCTGCCCTGCGGTATGACAGGTCACAACGGCAAAACAGGGGGAACAGACAGTGCTCAGATCCTATGCGACGACGGATATCGGACGGAAAAGACAGCTGAATCAGGATTTTATTTATTTATCGGAGGTTCCGGTCGGCAATCTGCCCAATGTATTTATCGTGGCGGACGGCATGGGCGGCCACAATGCGGGAGATTATGCCTCAAGGTATGCGGTGGAGACTCTGGTGGAGGAGATTGAGATCTCTTTTGAGAAGAATCCGGTCAAGATCCTGGGCAGAGCCATCGACCGGGCAAACCGGATGATCAGGCAGCGGGCCAGGGAGGATATCTCTTACAGCGGTATGGGAACGACCATGGTCATAGCAACCTTCATCGGCCGGTATCTGGAAGTGGCCAATGTGGGTGACAGCAGGCTTTATGTCATCAGCGACAGGATCAGGCAGATCACACAGGATCATTCCCTGGTAGAAGAGATGGTACGTATGGGTGGAATCGACAGGGCTTCGGCCAGGAACCATCCGGATAAAAATATTATTACCCGCGCGATCGGCGCAAGGGATTATGTGGAGGCGGATTTTTTTAATCTGGAGCTGCATACGGGAGATATGGTTTTACTTTGTTCTGATGGGTTGACAAATATGGTGGACGATGAGACGATCTTCCGCATCTTGAAGTGCGGCGGCAGTCTTGAGGACAGAGTAGAGGAATTGGTAAGGGTTGCCAATCAAAACGGCGGTAAGGACAATATTTCAGTGATCGTTATCGAGCCGTTAGCAGACGAGGTGGAACATGATTAAGATAGGTATGATGATAGGCGAGCGGTATGAGATTCTGGAGCGGATCGGTACCGGCGGAATGTCAGATGTGTATAAGGCCAAGGATTATAAGCTGAATCGTTTTGTGGCGGTCAAGGTGCTGAAACAGGAATTCAGCGAAAACGCCAACTTCGTGTCCAAGTTCAGGGTCGAGGCGCAGGCGGCGGCCGGACTTATGCATCCGAATATCGTCAATGTATATGATGTGGGCGAAGAGGGTGGTATCTACTATATTGTGATGGAGCTGGTAGAAGGTATCACGTTGAAGAAATATATCGAGAAGAAGGCGAGACTGTCCGTCAAGGAGGCTGTGAGCATCGCCATTCAGGTATCCATGGGGCTGGAAGCGGCCCACAACAACCATATCATTCATCGGGATATCAAGCCGCAGAATATCATCATTTCGAAGGAAGGCAAGGTGAAGGTGACGGACTTCGGCATCGCCAAGGCGGCCACCAGCAACACGATCACTTCCAATGTGATGGGATCGGTGCATTACACTTCGCCGGAGCAGGCCAGAGGCGGTTACAGTGATGAGAAGAGCGATATCTATTCGCTCGGTATCACCATGTTCGAGATGCTGACGGGCAGGGTGCCTTTTAACGGGGAGACCACGGTGGCGATCGCCATCAAGCATATTCAGGAGGAGATGCCTTCGCCGAGAGACTATGTGCCGGAGATCCCGATCAGTGTGGAACAGATCGTGTGTAAATGCTGCCAGAAGAGCCCGGACAGACGCTATCAGTCCATGCAGGAGCTGATCGTCGATCTCAAGCAGTCCCTGATCAATCCGGATGAAGATTTCGTGAAGCTGGTGGATCCGGACGAGGAGGCATCCACGAGAATGATCACGGACAGGGATATGGCACAGATCAAGCGGCAGTCCGACAGACGGGATTCCATGGAAGAAGCCATGCGCCTGAAAAAGAACGCCGTGCGCTATTATGAGGAAGAGGAAGACGAGGACGAAGAAGACGAGGATGAGGACGACTGGGATGACGAGGACGACGATTACGATCCCAAGATGGAGCGGATCACCACGATCCTGGCGGTGGTGGCGGCGCTGCTGGTGGGCGGTATCATCATCTTCGTAGCCGGCAGGGCTTTCGGCGTGTTCCAGATCGGCGCGGAGACGGAGGACAGCCAGCAGGCTGACACGGAAGAAGAGAAAGAACAGGTGGAGATGATCAGAGTCGTGGGCATGAACGTGGAAGAAGCCAAACGTTCTCTGCTGGATCTGGGTCTGACACCGGAGATCAAATATGAGGCAACGAACGCCTACGATGCGGGCACCGTTCTGCGGGCCAGCGTACAGGACGGTCTTATGATAGACAAAGGCACCGTGATTTCCATGACCGTGGCCGAGAGTGCAGAGGGCGTCAAGGTGCCGTCCGCCACCGGCAAATCACAGGAAGAGGCGACGAGCATCCTGGAGAAAGAAGGGTTCGTGGTCAATGTGACGGAAGGGTATGATGCGTCGGTACAAAACGGCTATGTCATCTCGCAGTCGCCGGAACCGGGGACGACTGCGCCTCAGGGTTCCTCCGTTACGATCCGTGTCAGCCAGGGCACGGACGAGAACAAGGTGCGGGTGCCGAACCTTGTCGGTATGGATGAGATGGATGCCACGGTGAGCCTGACGGAGCTTGGCCTTCCGGTCGGCAATGTGACATCGGTCAGCAATGATGATGCGTCTTTGACAGGCAAAGTCTGTTATCAAAGTTATTCTGTAGGTTCTTATGTGGATAAGGGGACGGCCATAGATCTGTCGATCAGTACGGGGCCGGAAGCGGCTACCTATAAATATACGGAAGGGATCGCCGCGCCCACGGAAGATCCGGATTATCACAACGGTATGTCGGTAAATGTCACGCTCACGGCGGCGGACGGTACGCAGCTTTTGAGTACACAGTCCACTACTTTTCCGGTGGCGGCCAATTATACGGGGATCAAATCGGCCACCGGGACGATCACATTTACTTTTCAGGTGGAGAAGGAAGCAGTGACCGCGACGGATCCCAATACGGGAGAGACGGTGACGACTCCGCCTGTTTCGGAGGAGAGGACCGTGCGGCGGGATGTCAATTTTACACAGGAATAGGGATAGGGCATGCAGGGCAAGATCATCAAAGGAATCGCCGGGTTCTATTATGTCCATGTGGAAGGACAGGGAACCTACGAGTGCAGAGCGAAGGGAATTTTCAGAAAAGACGGCGTAAAGCCTCTGGTCGGGGATGACGTGCTTGTGGATGTGCTGGACGATGCGCAGATGACAGGCAATATCCGGGAGATCCTGCCGAGACGGAATGCTCTGCTGCGGCCGGCAGTGGCCAATGTGGATCAGGCGCTGGTCATCTTCGCCATTGTCAAGCCGCAGCCGAATTTTAACCTGCTGGACAGATTTCTGATCCGGATGGAGCGGCAGGGTCTGCCGACCATCATCTGTTTTAACAAGCAGGATATCGCGTCCGCCGGGGAGAAGGAAGCACTGCGGCAGGTTTATGAGACCTGCGGCTGCCGGGTTTTGTTCTTCAGTGCGCTGGAGAATGAGGGCGTGGAGGAGATCCGGGCGCTTTTGCAGGGGAAGACCACCACCGTGGCAGGGCCAAGCGGCGTGGGCAAGTCGTCACTGATCAACAGGCTTTCACCGCAGGCCGGAATGGAGACGGGAGCGATCAGCAGGAAGATCGAGCGGGGCAGACATACCACGCGCCATTCGGAGATCATCGCGCTGGGGGAGGCGTCCTATATCATGGATACGCCGGGCTTCACCTCACTCAGCATCGCAGAGATCACGAAAGAAGAGCTGGGACAGTATTATCCTGAGTTCGTGCAGTACGAACCGTACTGCCGTTTCAGCGGATGCGCGCATATGAGCGAGCCGTCCTGCGGGGTGAAGGAAGCCGTGGAGGACGGCAGGATCAGCCGGGTGCGGTATGAGAATTACAGGGTGCTGTATCAGGAATTGAAGGATATTAAGAGGTATGATTAAGAAGCTGTGGACAGCATTGCTTTATCCCAGACGGAATTATATGAACGGAGAAAAAGTGATTTTCGGAAGTAATTCATGCTGTTTGTTTCATATGGACATCGCATCATTGATTATCGGGATGTATAGAAAGAATGCGGTAAATTCGTTTACTATAAAGTCATAAAAGGAAACGAGGTGGCAGTATTGATACGAATAGCGATATGTGACGATGAGGAGGAAGCCGTCACGCTGCATGAGGATATCGTAAAGGACAGTTTAAAATCATGCGGTATTGGTTATGAAATCACAACCTATACACACGGCGGCAATCTTCTATCTGATATTACAGACGATGGATTTTTCTATGATCTGATTCTGCTGGATATTGAAATGCCCGATGTCACGGGGATGGAGCTTTCCGAAAAGATAAAGCTGTCGCTGCCGAATATCAGGATTATTTTCATAACCTCGCATATAGAATATGCAATTGACGCATATGAGCTTTCTATCTTCCGCTATGTGCCGAAAAACGATCTTGCAAACCGGCTGGCTCCTGCAGTGGCGGATGCCGCAAAACTGATCGAACTGGAAGCGGGCCGGGAGTACGTCATCCAGGCCGCGGGCCGCATGGAGAAGATACCGCACAAAGATATTCTCTATATTCAGCGTGACGGCGGTAAGAATTCAGTAATATGCTCTAATACCGGAACGTCGAAAGTCCGGAAAAGTCTGCAGAAGGTTTTTGAGGAGCTTGATACGCCGGAGTTTATTTTTATCGACAGAGGATATATCGTAAATATTATACAGATCATGAAAATAGCCGACGGAATGGCATTTCTCAAAAACGGGGAGGCGCTGCCGATCAGCCGGTCTCATTTACAGTCGGTCAAACAGCAGATAAACAGGTTTTGGGGGTCGCATATATGATGGAGTGGTATCAGGTGGGTTCGTTCTTTTTCACAAATGGCCTGCGGATTATCCTCGGTCTGTATCTTGCCATAACAGTATTGAACTTATCCGTCGATATGAGAAAGACATTTCTCTTTTCTGTCTGCACATCCGCTTTGGTTACTGTTTTGTGCTGCTTTTCAGACAGGCAGTTTTATATTACGGGCGCCGAGATTATCATTATGGTGCTGCCTGTATGGTATCTGTTCAGGACTAAAATGCGGATGTTCCTGTTTCTTATTTTCTATTATGAGATCGCGGCTGCACTTTGGGAGTTTATGGTATCGGCGGGGCTGGGCGTTCTGTTCCGGTCGGAGGATTTTCTGGATATGAGGCGGCCTGAGCATATGGCAGCAGTCTGGATCGTCCGGCTGCTTATGCTGGGAGCAGCTTTTCTTGTTTTCAGGGCCGGAGGGAAAGAAGGCGGAACGTCAAGACGCTTCGTATCCATGACTGCAGTCGCCGGCCTGATCGGGATGGTACTTTTATCCGGACAGAATGTCATAATAATCGATGACGAACAGATGAACAGCTGGGTTATCTTTTCCATGGTCATTCTGATGGCGGTCATGTTATATTATCTCAACGGCCAATATGAGATGGAGAAGAAGATAGCGAGCCTGGAGAAAGAAAAAAACGTTTTGCTGGCGCGTGACTATCATTTGTTGAAGAACACTTATGCCGCCAACGCAAAGCTTTTCCATGATTTTCATAACCATATGGAAGCGCTGCATCGTTATCTGACGAAAGGCAGGACAACGGAAGCCATCCGTTATCTGGAAGATCTGCGCTCTCCGCTTCGGGCAATGACCGAGCCTGTCTGGACAGGCGATGAAGCGGTGGATTATCTGATCAACAGCAAAATCGCTCTTGCATCTTCTGAACAGATACAGGTAAACTGCAATATTGAGTATCCACAGCATACGAATATTAGAAGCGTTGACCTGGTGGCAATCCTGGGAAATCTTCTGGACAATGCCTTTGAGGCTGTCCGTGATGCACAGATCAGTCTGCGTTTTATCAACCTGACGGTCCGCCGCATCAATGAAATGATCATTATCAAGTTGGAAAACGGGTGCAAAGCCGCCCCGATTATGGAAGAGGGAGAGTTGAAAACTTCGAAGACGGACACGGGCTTACATGGCTGGGGCCTGAAAAGTGTCCGCACTGCCGCGGAGCGTTATGACGGTACGGTAGAAACACAGTACGGCGGCAACAGGTTCTGCACGGTTGTCACATTGTCCTATGAAGCTGTCAGAGCGGAATAAAAAGAATATTTACAAGCAGATGCAATATTTTTCATCAATCAGCGGATCGTCTAATATGGCGGTCTTCTTTTTTTCATGGACAAAAAACCGCCATTCATGGACGTAACGGCACAGAAGTGCTTTTTGCGGTATGCTGTGACCATAGCAGTAAACAATACACTGATTTGAATGGAGGTAATCTTATGCGTCATATTTATTTTCGTTTCCTGTTGGGTATCGTCTGGCTTGCGGCTGCGGTTGTCTGTGCCATGAATGCCAATATTACTTTTGCGGCTCTGTATGTGCTGCTGGGCATCGTATTTCTGGGATCTGCTTATTCCCTCTGGAAGAAGGAAGAGGGCAGGGATGATCGGAGGAAACACAATGGATAATTCACATCTTCTTACTCTCAAAAATTTGACCGTTTGGTATACGAAAAATAAGCCGGTTCTGAAAGAATTATCTATGGAACTGGGAACGAATGAGATCGTCGGGCTGATTGGACTTAACGGAGCGGGCAAAACGACCTTGATCAAAACGCTTTCCGGGCTGCTTGACAGCTTCCGGGTGGAAGATACTCTGTGGCAGGAGAAACCGTTTATGTTCCGTGACAGGGACTTTAAGAAAAACCGTTATGTCGTCTTTGCCGAAGAACATTCCTTTTCATTCTTCACATTTCGTGAGTATGCTTCTTATGTGGCCGCGAGTTATGGGAAAGAACTGTCCGATGTAGACGAACTGGTACAAGGCTTTCAATTCGAGGAATACACTGATGTTTTACTGAAAGAATTGTCAACGGGCAATCAGAAAAAGGCATACCTGATTACTGCTTTTGCCCTGAAACCGCAGCTGCTTGTGCTGGATGAGCCTGTAAATGGTCTGGATTTTCAAAGTACAGAATATCTGTACAGCCGGATAAACGACTACCGGCAGTATGGAACGGTCCTTTTTTCATCCCATATCCTTGAAAGTATCTGCCTTACTTCTGACCGGGTGCTGGTGCTTGAAGAGGGACGGATCAGAAAGAGGTTTACAGGACAGGAAATTGAAACCGACAAAATACGGGAGGTATTGAAAGAATGAGTAAACAGCTCTTTGGTGCAAAATATGAGCGCGTCGTAAAAGGTCTTATTGCCTGCATGATACTGTTTCTTGCCGTCAGTGCCGCAGAAATGGAAATGGAGATTGCGCCGTATATTCTCTTTCTGGCGGCTACGGCTGCATCGACGGGTATCATGTGGCAGGCGCTTGCTTCTTCGAGAAATGCAGAGTGTATGAGCGGGTTGTTTATGCTGCCGTTTACAAACAGGATGATGACCTTTTCGATTGTACTTTCGTATGCCGGTTATACAATGGTTACGAAGACGCTTCTTGTCTTAACGCTGTTCTTTGCCGTGTGTGAGTGGAGTGCACTGCAGATGGCCGTGGCCCTTCTCTGTGCCTGTAACGGTTGTTTCATGGCGGCGGCGTGGTATACCATGGTGAAGCAAAGGAGACTGCTTCCCTTTGTGATTTTGTGGGGTGCGGGAATCTTTGTGTTCGTATTCACGGTGCGGGAGATCAGGGTTTTTGCTGTAATTGTGCTTTTAAGTCTTCTCCTTTCAGCTTTGAGATTGTTGAAAGTGGACGCTTATGTATTTTACAACCCCGGATCCGCAAAACCCCTTATCAGGCATACCAAAGGAACGGGGAGCATATTGCTGTACATGCTGCGTTATCTTTTTACGAATAAGAATTATCTTCTGAATACTGCCGGCCTGTGTGTGATTGCCGTTGTGCTGCCATTTATATTAGGGCAGGTTGAGGAATTGAACGTTATGCCCCTGGGATTTGCCGTTCTTTGTCTGAACACACCAATCTGCATCCTGTTGTCCTGTGACCCTGATCTGGAGCAGGCTGTCCGTGTACTGCCCGGGCAGGCAGGACGTTTCTGCATCCGCTACTGTCTATTTATTTTCTCCGTCAATATGGCGGTAAGCAGTTTATACCTGATAAGCTGGCATATTCAGCATGGCGGTGCAGGCGGTACGGAAATCGCCGCCGCATTGATGACTGCCCTGCAAAGCGCTGTTCTGTCTGTCTGGCTGGAGTGGAGTCACCCTGTCCGTAACTGGAAGATTGAAAATGATCTGTGGAACCACCCGCGAAAATATGTTGTGCCGCTAATCATGCTGTTGGCTGCAGGGCTGACCGGCATGCGGCCTGAGATGACAGGGGTTATGCTCTGCATTGTCCTGGCGGAGTGTTTCACTTTACTGCTGATAATATGGAAAAAATGATTTCAGTTTGTGTTGGAGACGCCATGGGGCATAGGCGTAAAAGTACACGCACATCCTGTCCTTTCCAGAAATTCTTCTTCTGCCTGCCGCAGATTATCTGGACTTATCGTATTCTCCACTTTCATCTGAACGGTTCTGCGTTCCGGAAGATAAGACGGATTTTTCGTTAGGGAAATTCCGTGTTTCAAACACAGAATCTGAGCGATCTTTAACAATTCGTTTTGATTCACTTTCTCTGCGATGCCGATCCGCCATCCGGTCTGGTCAGCCAGTGTCTGCAGTTCATCACGATATCGATTTCCGACGGCAGGTGAAATAAAACTGATCTCCAGATATTTTCCCATGGGATCATGTTTCAGACTTTTCTTGTCCGGCTGGTGGGGCAGGGTTTCGAAAGTCTGGTCGATGCAGTAAAAAGCCAGATTTTGTTCGACGGTTTCCATGGAGGGACTGTGAGGACAGAAGAAACCGTCCTTTTTCTCTGTTGCTGTTTCCGATATCGATCCGTCGAGGGAGGAACAAGGCTGTCCGTTGAGGGAAAGGTTCCATCCGGTAATGGTATGGAATCTGTCCGCCGCCTCGAGACTTCCGGCGTCGGGCTCTCCGGATAGAGTGACCTCATAGGCTTTTCTGTCTGTGTGATAGGAAAGCCTGGAGATTCTGTCATCGAACAGCGATGTGAGCAGGATGGCTGCTGCATTGTGGTTCGTGGACGGGTGGATTCCGGCGTTCCAGCCGGTAGCTTCAAAGAAGCGGGCGGCTGCGGCGCGGAAAGCTTTCTTGTCCTGGGCGTCAGGATAGTCAAACTGCAGGATGACTTCCCGGCGGTCCTTATGATAGCTGATTTTCCGGTAAGGAAATTCTCTGAAGGTCTTTTCAATTTCTGCCGACAGTTCCTGCTGGGTCAGTTCTCTGGGGGCAAGCAGAGCCGCCAGGTCTTCCGGTGTAACGGCATTCCAGAGGAACAGCCGCTTTGCATTCGGGGAGAAACAGTCGCTTTCGTCAAGCGCTTTCTGCATGGATTGCAGTATGGTATCGTCCGAAACGGCCCTGCCGTACCAGATATGGGCAATCTGGGAAGTCGTAAAATGTTTCTCCGGATAGTGTTCCCGCCAGTATTCCCAGAGGAGTTTCTGGTCAGCGGGGGTATATTCCTGCGTTCTCTGAAGCGTATAAGCCGGGATAAACGGCGCCTGCTTTCTTTTGTTTCGAAGGATAATTTCATAGGCCTGCCCGCATTCGGGTAAGTAAATCTGTCTGCGGTAATCCTGTCCTGCCAGCTCCTGCCCCAGTTCTTCGATGACGTCCTGGTTTCCGTGCACCAGGAAAATATGGCGGGAAGAGAGCCGGTCCAAAAGGTTCTCGATCTCGAGCTTGTCGCCGTGGGCGGAAAGTCCCACCTGTTCGATGCGGCATTTTACAGGTACGGAGGTTCCGTTCAGGGTCAGGCTTGCAGCCTCAGGATTCTCCAGAAGATCAAGGAGCTGGCGGCCGGGCGATTCTTCGTCCTGGTAGCCGGTAATGATGATGCAGGCATTTTCGGAAGATGCAAGCTTACGGGCATACTCCACACTGGGACCGCCGGTGAGCATACCGGAGCTGGAGAGGAAGACGACAGGGTCACTGCCGGATAACAGTTCCTCTCTTTTCTGCATGGGCGCTACGGCCTGTATTTCTTTCGTGTAAAAGGGTTCGTTACCCTTTAGAATGCGTTTTCCCAGAGCGTTTTTCAGATAAGTGGGATTCCTGGTGTACATGATATTGATGTCCCGGACCATGCCGTCCACATAGACAGGTACGGCGGGAATTTCCTGATTCTGGATGGCGGCGCGCAGAATCAGCAGAACCTCCTGAGCCCGCCCCAGAGCGAAGGCCGGAATCAGTATTTTCTTCTTCTGCAGAATGCATTCCCGTACCAGCTCCACCAGACGCTTTTCCTCTACCTGTCGGTTGGAATGGAGCCGGTTTCCGTAAGTGGTCTCTACGATGGTGACGTCAGGCCGCAGTCTGGGAATGCTGATTCCCTCGATGGTGCGCTGGGAGAAGGCGGAGAAATCTCCGGAATAAAACAGGCTTCCCTCGTCTGTGACAAGATAAATACAGGCGGCGCCTGCAATATGTCCCGCCGGATAGAATGTCAGGGTAAACCCTTCCAGAATGGGAAAGGGAGTCTGATAGCCGATAACGTGGATACGTCCCAGCATGGACAGGACATCCTGTTCGGAATAGTGAGGAATCTCGCCTTCACGGTTATTCATGATCTTCAGACTGTCATACAGAAGTACCCGGGTGAGATCTGCGGTCATGGCAGTCATGTAGACGGGAGCTTCCGGATACGCCTTGCTGACGAGAGGAAGGGTTCCGATATGGTCCATATGGGCGTGGCTGATCAGAATGGCATCCAGGCCGCCCTGTTCCTGCAGGGTGCGGAAATCGGGCAGTGGATCTTTAGTGCCGGACTGCCGGATACCTGAATCCATCAGAATGCCCTTGCCTGCTATTCTAAGATAAATGCAGCTTCCGCCGATTTCCATGGCGCCGCCGAGAAAATGTAGATTCATGGGTGTGAGTCCTTTCTGTGATGTTGCGGGAAATACTGTGCGAATATTATAATTACAGTTAACCGCATTAGAAATTTCGTTTACTATAATTCTATATGATTGATTCGGAAAAGACAAGATTTTGCTTCTGGTTCCTGTCAAGGACAAACCATAAAATGCTTTTGCGGCATATTGATAAATAATTTGACAAGGTGTAAAATACAAGTTGCTTTAGGGAAGTATCTCATAGATTACTTGAAAAAAGGCCGCTGAAAATGCCCTGAAAAGTGGAAAAATTGTTTTCCTGTCCTGTCAAAAGGAAGAAGCTGGTGCTGGCAACGGGATCTTTGATCCATATTGCGGCGTCGGATATTCCGTATGGCAACTGGCTTTTCTGGGTAGAATTATTCCTGAGTGCGGCGGCTATGGTCAGCATATGCAGGTGGAACAGAAGGATGTGTGAAGACAAAACAGGTTGAGAGAAGGAGTGAGAAGAGAATGCAGTATACAACCAAATATGAGACGCCGCTTGGCAGCGTGCTGCTGGCGGCAGACGAGACGGGGCTTACGGGTTTGTGGTTTGACGGGGCAAGATATTATGCGGCAGGACTGGCAGCACAGCATGAGGAAAAGGAGATGCCGGTGTTTGAGAAGGTGCGGACGTGGCTGGATCTCTACTTCTCCGGGAAGCAGCCGGAGTGCCTGCCGCCGCTCCATATGATCGGGTCGCCTTTTCGGATCAGGGTCTGGGAGATGCTGCTGCAGATTCCCTACGGGCAGACGATGACTTACGGGGAGCTGGCGGCGCAGATCGCGAAGGAGAGGGGGATCGAACGGATGTCGGCACAGGCTGTCGGCGGGGCGGTGGCGCACAATCCGATCTCCATTCTCATTCCCTGTCACCGGATGGTGGGAACGAACGGCAGCCTGACAGGGTATGCGGGAGGCATCCCGAGAAAGGTAGAACTGTTAAAGCTGGAAGGCGTTGCGGTGGAGAACCTGTTTGTGCTATAGTAGTTTTATGCTGCTGCGCTCTGTCAGTTTGCGGTAAGAATCAGAGAGGAGAACCCGCGTGCAGAAATTATTGCTGTTGGAGGACGATATCAGCCTGATCGACGGGCTGACGTATTCACTTGAAAAAAACGGATTTGAGATAACGGTGGCACGATCGGTGCAGGAGGCCGGCAGGCTTTTGACGGGAGAGGGCAGGCAGTTCGACCTGCTCCTGTTTGATGTGACGCTGCCGGACGGAAACGGCTTCCGTCTGTGTGAGCGGCTGCGGGCGGCGGGAAATGAGACGCCGATCATATTCCTGACGGCCTCGGACGAGGAGACCAGCGTGATCAGGGGGTTAGACTGCGGCGGGGACGATTATATCACGAAGCCCTTTAAGCTGGGGGAGCTCTGCTCACGGATCCGGGCGCTGCTGCGGCGCAGTACGGGCCGTAAGGCGGAAGAGGGAATCCTAAGATCCGGCGATGTTACCGTGAATCTTACGGAGGGCAGGGTGACGCTGCGGGGAGAGCATGTGGAATGTACGGGGGCGGAGTACCGGCTGCTGTGCCTTTTTCTTGCAAACAGCGGGAAAGTGCTCACACGCTCCGTGATCCTGGATAAGCTGTGGGACGGCGCGGGTAATTTCGTGGATGACAACACGCTTTCCGTATATGTGCGCAGGCTGCGGGAGAAGCTGGAGCGTGACCCCTCCGCACCGGAATATCTGAAAACAGTCAGGGGACTGGGCTACCAGTGGCAGGCGTAAAAGCATAAGGTGTACAAGCGTCAGGCGTAAAAGCATAAGGTGTACAAGCGTCAGGTGTGAAGAGAGGAATGTGAGCGGAAGGAGCGGGGAAGTTGAGCGGCGGGAATGGTCTGAAATTTTTACAGGAGAGACAGGCCCGTGGTCTGTACGGGTTTCTGGTGATGGTCTGCATTTGGCAGACTTTCTTTTTGGGGATCTGCGGGATATGGCACGGGGATCAGATCAGGCATGTGCTGACACAGCGGGAGCTGGCGGCGTCTTCATACCTGCTGGAGCAGGATGTTCTGCCGACAGTGGTCGCGGCGGCCTGGAATCATACGGAGGTGACGGAGGCGGGAAGCGTGCTGCTGGCACGGATCGGCCATACGGAGCAGGGACAGGGCTTTTTGCTGCAGCTTATGGGGCAGACGTCGGGGCCCTTTTTGCTGACGCTGCTTGCAGGGGGGATTCTGTCTGCGGCTGTCCTGCTGCTCGGCGCGGGGTTCTTTTTACAGAAAAGGGAGCTGGCTTATGAGGAAGCAGAACGGATCGTGACCGGGTATGCGGAAGAGCGGTTTACAGAGCATTTGCCCATGGGGGAGACGGGCGCCGTATACCGGCTTTATAATAAGGTAGAGCAGCTTGCGTTGTCGCTGCAGGCCAAAAGCGAGACGGAGCGCAGGGCCAGGGAGTTTCTGCGGGATATGATCTCGGATATTTCCCATCAGCTGAAAACGCCGCTGGCGGCGCTTACCATGTATATGGAGATCATGGCACAGGAGGCTGACCGGGAAGAGACCGTGCGCAGATTCACGGAGAAATCCATGCGGTCGCTGGAGCGGATGGAGCAGCTGATTTTGTCGCTTTTGAAAATGGCGCGGCTGGACACGGGCAACATTGTCTTCGAGAAGCGGCAGTGTTATGCACAGGAGCTGGTATCGCAGGCAGTCATGGAACTGTCGGAGCGGGCGGCCCGGGAAGGAAAAACGATCTTGCGGGAAGGCAGTCCGGAGGAGCAGGTCTGCTGCGATCCGGCCTGGACGAAGGAAGCGCTGGGCAACCTGGTCAAAAATGCGCTGGATCACACCAGTACGGGCGGCACGATACGGATCGTCTGGCAGCGGTCCCCTGCGCTTATGCGGCTGTCTGTGAAGGATGACGGGTGCGGCATCCTGCCGGAGGACATCCACTATATTTTCAAACGCTTCTACCGGAGCAGGCAGGCGGACGACAGACAGGGCGTGGGGCTTGGCCTTTCTCTGGCCAAAAAGATCGTGGAGGAGCAGGGTGGCAGTCTGTCGGTGGAGAGCCGGCCGGGAGAAGGCAGCGTGTTTCGGATCTCTTTTCCACTGTCCGGCTGAGTGTGTGGATGGAAGTGAACCTGCAGCCTGCAGCTTACAAATTTGTAAGACGGGATTCATCAGGGGGTAAGGTAGGGATGTTATGCTTTTTTCTATACAAAATGAAATGTCTGCGGGGCAGCGGAGAAAGTTCCGTGCACTGACAGCGGGTATCTGTGAAGCGGCAGAGAAATATCTGCGGGGCAGCAGGCATGGACAAAAGTATAGAAGAAAGGCAGGGTAACGTATTGGAAATCGTAAGGGTAGAGAATCTGAGTAAGACATACGGAAAGGGCGAGGCACAGGTGGCAGCCCTTAAGAATGTGTCCTTTTCCATGGAGAGAGGGCAGTTTGGCGCGGTGGTGGGCGAGTCCGGCTCGGGCAAGAGCACGCTTCTTAACTGTGTGGGCGGTCTGGACCGGGCGGACGCCGGAAAGGTATTCATAGGCGACAGGGATCTGTTTGCGATGGGAGAGGAGGAGCGGACGATCTTCCGCAGACAGAATATCGGTTTCATCTTCCAGTCTTTTCATCTGATCCCGGAGTTGAACGTGGAGCAGAATATTATTTTTCCGCTGCTGCTGGACTATCGGAAGCCGGAGCAGACGCGGGTGGAGGAGATACTGGAAGTGCTGGGGTTAACAAACCGGCGTAAGCATCTGCCGGGGCAGCTTTCCGGCGGGCAGCAGCAGAGAGTGGCCATCGGACGGGCATTGATCACGCGTCCGGCGCTCGTCCTGGCGGATGAGCCCACGGGGAATCTGGATTCCCGGAACAGTGAGGATGTGATGGATCTGCTCTGTAAGGCGTCGAGACATTATCAGCAGACCGTCTTGATGATCACCCATAACAGGAATCTGACGTCGTCGGCGGACCGGGTGTTTCAGGTGACCGACGGTACACTATGTGAGTTGGGAGGTGACAGGCGATGAAGCATTATCTGGACCTGATCGCCATCTCGGCAGGACGGCATAAGAAGCAGACGCGCATGACCAGACTGTGCATTGTGCTGGCGGTATTTCTGGTGACGGTGATCTTTGGCATGGCGGATATGGAAATGCGGGCGCAGATGATACAGGCCGTAAAAAGTGACGGGAACTGGCATGCAGGCTTAGTGGTGGACGCGGAGACGGGAGCGCTGATCGGTGAGCGGCCGGAGGTGGAGAATATTGCCCGGTATGGTACTGTGAATTACGGTCTGCAGGACGGCTATCAGATCGGGGGAGTTGAGACCTGCGTCTGCGGTCTGGACGCTGATCTTCTGGAGATGTTCCCGGCGGTGACGGTTCTGGAAGGAAGGTTTCCGCAGCAGGATGACGAAGCCATGCTGAATGAGGCGGTCAAAAGCCGGCTGGGTCTGCGGGTGGGTGATCTGGTCAGCCTGACCGTACCCCGGGGAGAGAGCAGACAGTACAGGATCACCGGCATCACGAAAGATATGATACTGACGGCGGAACATGATGCTTTCGGGATGCTGCTCACCGCGGAGGGATATGATGCCCTGCATACAGGAGAGACGGACGCCGAACAGGAGATGGTCTATTTCGTGCAATTCAGCAGGTTTTGCAATATCCAGAAAGCCATCGGTGATATCTCGACACAGTTTGGCCTTGCGCCGGAGCAGGTGCGGCAGAACGCCAAGGTGCTGATGCTCATGTTTCAGAGCGGGGATTCCTATCTGATGAAGTTCTATTTCGTGGCGGCGGTGCTGGCAGTGCTGGTGGCGGTGGCCGGTATCTTTATGATCGCTGCCAGCATGAACAGCAATATAGCCCGCAGGACGGAGTTCTTCGGAATGATGCGTTGTCTGGGAGCCACGAAGAGACAGGTGATCTGTTTTGTAAAAAGAGAGGCACTTGGCTGGTGCAGACTGGCGGTTCCGGCGGGACTTCTTGCCGGTGTGGTGACAGTGTGGGCGGCCTGCGGTATGCTGCGGTTGTTAAGTCCGGGGCTTTTTGACAGTATGCCGGCATTGGGGGTCAGTGTCTTAAGTCTGGTGGCAGGGACGTTGATCGGTCTTGTTACGGTGCTTCTGGCGGCCGGAGCGCCGGCAAAAAAGGCGGCGGGTGTATCGCCCCTGACGGCAGTGTCCGGCAACGCAGGTACGGTGCAGGCGGCAAAAAGAGCGGCCGACACGAGGGTCTTTAAGGTGGACACGGCGCTGGGAGTGCACCATGCGGCGGGCAGCAGGAGGAATTTCTTTCTGGTGACGGGTTCCTTTGCTTTCAGCATCATTCTTTTTCTCGCTTTTGGCACGGCAATTGATTTCATGCATCATGCGATCATGCCGCTGCGGCCGCAGGCACCGGATTTCTATGCCTTTGCCGCCGATTATGCGAATATCATTCCGGCAGAACTGGCAGAGCAGCTGCAGGAGCATCCGGGTGTCAAAAGGGCTTTTGGCAGAGGATATGCGCAGGTGACGGCGCAGCTTGACGGACAGCAGACACTGTTTACGATTCTGTCCTACGATGCACAGCAGTTCCGATGGGCCGGACGGGGTCTGCTCAAGGGGAATCTGGCGGATGCAGAGGAAGGAAAAGGCGTGCTGCTGGCATGGCGGGAAGAGGGGCAGGTGCCTGTGGGCAGTAAACTTACCCTGTCTGTGGGCGGAGAAGACAGAGAGGTTTCCGTGGTCGGTATCCTGGGGGATGTCCCTTTCAGCCATGGAACGGCAGCCAACACAGGCAGCAGCGAAGTTTTGCTCATCTGCAGCGAAGCGCTGTTCCGAGATCTGACCGGTGAAACAGGGTATGCCGTGCTGGATATGCAGATGGAACAGGCGATTGAGGAGACAGAAGTGCAGCAGATCCGGAAGAAGATCGAACAGGCCTGCGGGACGGGAATCTCTTTTGCGGACAAAAGGCTGAGCAACCAGGAGGTAAAGGGGGCAAGCTATTCCTTATCTGTCTTCCTCTATGGATTTCTGGTGATCATAGCGATGCTTGCCTTTTTCAATATCATCAACTGTATTGCCATGAGCGTGTCGGCGAGAATGCGGGAGTACGGCGTTATGCGGGCCATCGGCATGAGCGTCCGACAGCTGGTGCGGATGATCGTGGGAGAGACGCTGGCCTATATGGTGTCCGGCGCGGTCTTCGGCTGTATCATCGGCCTGCCGATAAACCGGATCCTGTTTGAGGCACTCGTCACATCCCGCTGGGGAGAGGCATGGGAAGTGCCGGTGTGGGAGCTTGCGGTCATCGTGGCAGTGATGGGATGCGCCCTCTGTCTGGCAGTGGCCGGGCCGGCCAGACAGATCAGGCAGATGACGGTGGTGGATACGATCGGGGAAGCGTCATGAACAAAGTATCGGGAAAGCTGACAATATTTTTAAAGAAATACTGTTAAAAATGATTTTTATTGCGTAACAGGAATCATTGACAGCTATCTGCATAAAATTTTAAGGGAAAGTTTTATTGACTTTCCTCCATGTGCTTGTTAGAATAAAAGCACAAGGAAAGTTTACCACTGACCGATATGTGGTATATAAATGGTCGGGTTGAAAGTTTACCGCTGACCAATATGCGGTATAGAAGTGGTTGGGTTGAAAGTATAGTCCTTCGCCGTGAGGTGGAGGACTTTTTCCATAATGAGGACAAGCAGATGAAGAAAACGGGGTTTTATGTTATAAAGAATCAATTTTTTGAAAATATGGCTGATCCGTACCTTAAAGGCAATAAGGCAGGGAATAGACCGCATTATTATTGTTTTGAAGATGCAGATACAGGAATTTACTGGATGATACCTTTGTCCAGTCAGATCGATAAATATAAGCGAATTGTGGAAAAGAAAGAAAAAGAGGGAAAGCCCTGTGATATTATTCATATTGTAAAATTAGATGACAGCAGGCAGAGTGCATTTCTGATACAGGATATGTTTCCGATAACAGATGAGTACATAGAACGAGAATATACAATAGCTGGAAATCATTTGATGCTGACAAGTGAACATACTGTTAAAGAAATTGAACAGAAATCAAAAAAGGTCCTGGGTATGCTGAAGCGTGGCGTAAAATTTACGCCAACGCAGCCCAATGTGACAGCTATATTAGAAAAGTTGAAACAAGTAAAAACATAAAGCGGCAGGGGGGATCATCATGGGAACTACGGCGGCAGAAATAACCTCTGAACTCTCATTATTGTCGGTTGTGCTGCGGCTGGCGTTTGCGACTTTCATCGGGGCGCTGGTGGGCGTCGAGCGCAGCAGCAGAGGACGCGGTGCGGGTGTGAAGACGCATGCGCTGGTGAGCATGGGCGCGGCGCTTGTGATGCTGACCAGCGAATATATGCGGGTTAGTTTACATAACACTGGAGACATGGCGAGAATGGGCGCTCAGATCATCAGCGGCATCGGCTTTCTGGGAGCGGGAACGATCATTGTGACCGGGCGTAACCATGTGCGCGGACTGACCACGGCGGCGGGACTCTGGGTATGTGCCTGCGAGGGCATGGCGGTGGGCATCGGTTTCTGGAAGGGAGCAGTGGTGGCGCTCGTGTTCATCATGCTCACGCTGCGGGTTCTGGTAAAACTGGACCAGAACCTGCACAGCCATGCGAAATCTTTTGAACTTTATGTGGAGTTCGACGAGGGAGCGGATATCCGTAAATTCATGAAAGAAGTGAATTCGCGGAATGCGGTGCTTAAGGGAATGGAGATGGCGAGAGGCAGGATCGATCCGAACGACAAGTCGGTGATCGCCAGCTTCGAGATGTACAGGGGTAAGGACCGGCCGGATCTGGTGCAGTGGATCCGCAGCCAGGAGTATATCCTGTTTGTCGAGGAGCTGTAGCCATATCGTATTCAGTTTTTGCGGTCGGTGCCGCGTTCCTCATTCCTCATTCCTCCACGGAATTTCGAAATAAAATCCAGGTACTGATCAAATAGCACACCAGCAGGATCAACAGGACAAGAACCGTGAGGGCGACCTGTGCGGACAGCGTGCCAAGACCGATATAGGCGTCGATCTGCTGCCGTATGGTGGTAAAGAAGAAGGCGGCAAGTACGATGACAGTGAGCACGGCGATCGTCACGGGCAGTCCGAACCAGATTCCCAGCTGTTTGATGATAAGCTTTTCGATGTCGCGTTCTTCTACGCCCATTTTTCGCAGTATGCCGAAGCGGCAGCGGTATTTTGATGCGTCCAGAAGCTGCTGCAGGGAAAGGATCGTCAGGCAGATTACCATCAGGACGATCCCGCCGTAGAGCATGGCTGCGTGGGTGATGAAGATGTTCGCCTTCGTGCTGTTGACCTGTTCTGTCCTGGTACGCAGGTAGTAATTGACGCCCACATTTCCTGCCGGTTCTTCCGGGTACTGTGCCATGAATGTCTCCTGCAGCTGCAGGGCATCGGCGTAGGCGATGGGCGTCTTCGTCTGCAGGAAGCGGTTTCGCATGACAGGAAGCAGCTGTTCGCAGACCGCATCCGGGAAAACATAGAGCACATCCGTGTATCTGTTGTAGAGTGTTTCACCCAGCGCTTCCGTGTAATAGAGCGGTTTTTGGCCGTCCGGCAGCGTATCATCCGATGTGACAGCCATAGTCAGCGTGCCGGCGTCGGTCTGTACTGTAGCATGTTCTGCGAGAAAAGTCTCCCGTTCTTCTTCGGTGGCGATGCTTTGCCACTGTGTCACGAACTCCGTATCCCCAAGCGAAACAGGCGCGTAGTCCTGCATGGCCCGCAGGGCATTATAGTCGGAAAGAGAGATCGCCACTACCGGAAAATCCCATTTTATGCGATTGTGGAATTCTTCCCTGCGGGGCAGGTAGAGATGGAAGGTGCAGTCGCTCTTTTTCTCGATCCGGTGTGCTTCCAGAAAAGCGCTGACCAGCTCGTAGTCCTCTCCTGCAGGCAGGTCCGATTCTTCGGAGACGTTGTTGTAGGAGGTACTGATCTGTATGTCGTAGCGCGCCCGGAGTGCAAGATATCCTTCGGCCCACCCGGTGAGCGCCGGAGCGGCCAGGAAGAGAAAGAGGGAGAGCACCAGCGTCAGACAGATCAGGGTCATGCTTTTGGCTGTGGTCGTCAGCCGGGAGATGATCTGTCCGAAGAAGAAAAGGTTCTGGCCGCTGTAAGTGTATGCGGGTCTTTTTTCTTTCCAGAGGTTAAGGGCACTGCCGGCCAGATAGTGGAGGCCGCAGATCAGATAGCTTAAGTCTGCCAGCAGGAACAACAGGTATCTGTTGGCGCCGGTATCGGAGCCGAGAGCCGAGGAGCCGAAGGAAATCTGATAGTGGAAGCAGATGCGTGGTACGCTGGCAAAAAGGCAGATATTGAGCAGCGCAAACAGCAGTTTTACGGCAAGCAGCGTTTGCAGGGACCACCTGCGTTTTTGCAGCCGGGCAGTACAGGCTCCTGCGGCGAGCCAGATCAGGGGCCAGACAAAGGCAAGTGCCGGTGAGAGAAGAACCCCGTAGAACATCACCCACACGGGCAGAGGGAAACGCGGATCGAAGTAGTAGCGCATATTGGAGATGCCCGAGAGTACCGTTATGAGCAGGAACACACTGTGCAGGACGGTGACGACAGGCATATAGCGGCTTTTCCCAAGCTGCGGGTCATTTATCCGGTCGGCCGCCAGCATGTCGATGATCTTGATCCGGCGCAGGGTGCGGACGTTGAACAGACCGATGACGAGCAGGCTCAAGGCAAAGAAGCACAGGGTAAGGAGCGCCGTATCCGGGAACAGCATAAAGGAGAGCCGAAACGGCAGGTCATACTGGGACAGCAGCAGGGCCGTGATCAGCTGGGAGCCGAACATGCCAAGCAGGATGCCGGCGCAGGTGCAGACACCGCCCAGCAGGAAGGTCTCCGCGAAGAAGAGCCGGCTGATGGTATGCTGTTCCATGCCGAGTACGGACTGCACGGCGAACTCCTTTTGTCTGCGGCGGAGCATGTAGTTGTTCACGTAGCGGATCAGAAACAGGATGAGCAGCGTGATGGAAAGGATGGCCAGTTTCATGCTGTCGCCCAGCACGGTGAAATCGTATTCCGTTCCCGTCTGGGGATGATAGTAACGGCTTGTAATGGATAAAAAAGCGTAAAAAAGTGCAGCACAGATCGTGAGCGTGACAATATAGATCAGATAATCTTTGGCGGAACGCTTTACATTCCGCAGGATCAATTTAGCATACATTGGTCTGTCCACCTCCTGACATTGTAAGTACATTTAAGATTTTTTCGTAAAAAGTGCGGCGGGAATCGCTGCCCTTGTGCAGTTCCGTAAAGATGCGACCGTCTTTTAAGAACAGGATGCGGCCGGCGTAGCTGGCACAAAAGGCGTCGTGGGTTACCAGCAGGATCGTGGCGAGTCTCGTCTCGTTGATCATAAGCAGAGTGGAGAGCAGCATCTGGGAAGCATGGCTGTCCAGCGCTCCGGTAGGTTCGTCCGCCAGCAGCAGCCGGGGATTGCCGACCAGCGCTCTGGCACAGGCACAGCGCTGCTTCTGGCCGCCGGATACCTGATACGGGTATTTGTCTAAAATTTCGGCGATGCCCAGGCTTTCGGCGGCTTCCTGCACGCGGGAACCGATCTGCTGCCAGGGCACTTTGTTGATGGTCAGCGCCAGGGAGATATTTTCCCGCAGGGTCAGTGTGTCCAGCAGGTTGAAATCCTGAAAGATAAAGCCCAGCTTCTCCCGGCGGAATCTGGCCAGCTGTTTGGGTTTTAAGTCGGTAACGGCAGTCTGGTCCAGGTAAATATGACCGGCGCTGACGGTGTCGATGGTGGAGATACAGTTGAGGAGCGTCGTCTTGCCGGAGCCGGAGGCTCCCATGATCCCCAGGAATTCTCCATCTTCGACCGTGAAGCTGATATCCTTGATCGCCTGTGTGAGATTGCCTTCATTTCCATAATATTTCTGGATGTGATCCAGTGTCAGAACAGGTTTCATACGCTGTCTTCCTTTCTTTTCATGTGTTATGGCTTTATGATAAAGCGAATAAGGATCTGTTTGTATCCTTTTTTCTTACGAAGTTCTAACAGATTTGTAAGAAGTCATAGTAAGATGCGGAAGTTTTTGCAGGGCCGAAAGCGAAAGTTCTAATGTCGTGAACTATAACAGGTGCAGGAATGTCCGTTATTCCTGCACCTGACTGATGAAGTGGTTTACATAAAATGATAGTATGATGGTCGTTCCGGTGTTCGGTGCGTCGGGAAAGGGCAGTCTGCCGGAGCCGCTTACTGCGGGGGAATGGGCTTCCAGGCCGATCTCCAGCTTGTCGCAAAGACGTCTGCACAGATACAGGCCAAGCCCGGTGGAACCCTGTCTGCTGCGGCCGTTTTGTCCGGTGAAGCCTTTGTCGAAGATGCGGGGCAGGTCGCCGGCGGGAATGCCGATGCCGTTATCCGACAGAGACAGACGCACGGTGCCGTCCCGGCGCTCCATATGGAAGCGGATCGCGGGGGATGCAGATTGGACGGAGTCATCCCGGCGGTATTTCACGGCGTTTGCGATCAACTGGTTTAAGATAAAACGCAGCCACTTTTCATCGGCAAAGACAGTGAGACCGGATTCTTCCACATCGACAGTCATATGGTTTTGCATGAGCAGGTATTTGTTGTCCGTGACAGCCTGATGGATGACGTCGCAGAGAGTGATCTCACGGACTACAAAGTCTTTCTCCGTGTGTTCGCTGCGGGCGTAGTAGAGCGCCTGTTCCGTGTAGCGGTCGGTTTTTTCAAGCTGCGCCAGCAGTTCCTTCGTGAAGGGGGTGCGGTTGTTTTCGCACAGCAGGCGCATGGCGGTGATGGGCGTCTTGATCTCGTGGATCCACTGTTCGATATATTCCCGGTAGGCCGTCCGCTCACGTTCGATGCCGGCGATCTCTTCCAGCATGGACTTTTCGGAAAGCCGAAGGATCTGCCGGTAGACCTGGTCTTCCGCGCGCGGCGGCTGCTTCATCACATCGGCGATCAGACAGCGCCGCTTAAGCTGTTCCGTTATGTGCAGCAGCCTGTCCAGTTCTTTCCTGCGCAGGTGACAGCTGACCGCAGTACAGAGAAGCAGGAGCAGCAGCCAGACGAGCACGATGAACAGGACAGTGTCCGGGCTGCTGCCGGTGGCAAAGAGGAAGAAGGAGAGCGCCAGCATACACAGCACGTTCAGGAGGAAAAAGGGAATCCGGTTTTTCCAGTACAGTCTTGTGTTCATATGGTATACCCCTGCCGGTGTCTGGTTTTGATGAAGTCGTCAAGGCCGATGGCGGACAGCTTCTCGCGGATCCGGTTGATATTGACGCTTAAGGCGTTGTCGTCCACATAGAGCTGGTTGTCCCAGAGATGATCGATCAGGTCGCTGCGGGAACAGATTCTGCCGGCGTGCCGGAAAAGGAAGACGAGGATCTTCAGTTCGTTTTTCGTCAGCTCCGCCTGTCTGCCCTGGTATTCCAGCCGGCTGCTTTCCGGGTGCAGCACGGCCCCCTGCCAGGTCAGGGATTCCTCCTGCCCGCAGGCATAGTGGCGTTTCAGCAGGGCATTGATCTTTGCCAGCAGGATCGCGGTATTGTAGGGCTTGGTGATGAAGGCGTCGCCGCCGAGGAGAATGCTGTTTAACTCATCCATATCCGTGTTGCAGCTTGTGACGAAGATGATCGGCAGGCCGGAGAACGTCCGGATCTTCGAGCAGAGGGAAAAGCCGCTCTCTCCGGGCAGCCGGATGTCCAACAGGAGCAGATGGGGCTGCCTGTCTTTGACAGCGTCGGCAATGTCGGCAAGCGGATCGGGTGTGAGCGTCACATAGCCGTTTCCGTTCAAAAGTGTCTGCAGCTGGGATCGGATGAGGGGATCGTCTTCTACGATCATGATCTTATAAGGGGGCATGGTTGTGAGTCCTTTCGTGGAGTCGGTGGAGATAGCCGGACGGCCTGACAGTCCGGTATCGTGTTTGCACCACCTTTATTATGGCAAAAAGAAGAGCGGCAGTAAAGAAGTATAGTGCAAAAAGGATGAAAACTGTGTTATACTTAAGCAAAATCAGGGAACCAAATCAGGGAACTATTGCGAAAGGAGCAGGAGGCTATGGACAAGAGTAAAGCAATCAGGCAGCTGTGCGAGGAGCAGAATATCCGCATGATCGATTTTAAGATGACGGATATCGACGGAAGATGGCGTCATATCACCATTCCGGTGGAACGGTTTGGCGAAGACACGTTTACATACGGCATCGGTTTCGACGGCTCGAATTACGGGTATGCGCCGGTGGAAAAAAGCGATATGGTGTTTCTGCCGGATCCGGACACGGCGTATGTGGATCCGTTTGCGATCGTGCCCACATTGACCATGTGCGGTAATGTGTGCACCATCGGGCAGGGGGAGAACAAACCCTTCGACCAGTATCCGAAGAATGTGAGCCTGAGGGCGGTGGAATATATGAAAGAGAGCGGCATCGCGGACCGCATGATCATCGGGCCGGAATTCGAGTTTTATCTGCTGGACAGCGCCCGTTTCGAGGTGACGCCCCAGCAGTGCGGCTACCAGGTCAACACCAGGCAGGCGGAGTGGAATGGCAGCATGGATGCCTTCCGGCACGGCAACAACGGCTATGAAGTCCCTTATAAGGGCGGCTATCATGTGGCGGCGCCCCAGGATGTGGGGTACGATCTCAGAAGCCGCATGTGCATGATGATGGAGGACTGGGGCATCCGTGTGAAATACCATCACCATGAGGTGGGCGGCCCGGGCCAGATGGAGATCGAGGTGGAGCTGGCGGATATGCCTGCCATGGCGGATAACACCATGATCATCAAGTATATCATCAAGAATCTGGCGGCGAGAGAGGGCAAGACGGCTACCTTCATGCCGAAGCCCATCTATCAGGAGGCGGGGAACGGCCTGCACGTGCATATGCTGCTGCTAAAGGACGGCCAGCCGCTGTTCTATGACGCGGAAGGGTACTCCGGCTTAAGCCGTACGGCGCATTATTTTATCGGCGGTCTGCTTAAGCACATCGCGTCTTTGTGCGCCTTCACCAATCCTTCCACCAATTCCTTCAAGCGTCTGGTGCCGGGATTTGAAGCGCCGGTGACGGTTGGTTATGCGACATCGAACCGCAGCGCGGTGATCCGGATCCCGGCCTATGCCAAGTCGCCGGAGGCCAAGCGGTTCGAGCTGCGAAACCCTGATGCCACGGCCAATCCCTACTATGCTTACGCGGCTATCCTGATGGCGGGTCTGGACGGGATCGAGAACCAGATCGATCCGGAAGCCAATGGCTGGGGGCCTTATGACTTTAACCTCTATAAGCTGTCGGAGGAAGAGCAGAAGAAGATCAAGGGCCTGCCCAGATCACTGGGAGAGGCGCTGGATGCGCTGGAGGCGGATCATGACTATCTGACAAAGGGCGGCGTCTTCCCGCAGAGACTGATCGATATCTGGGTAGCGCGCAAACGCGCCGAGTTAAAGAAGCTGGAGCAGATCCCGAATCCGGCGGAGTTTAAGATGTATTACGATCTATAAGATCGTAAAATTTATAAGATTTATAAGATTTAAAACGGAATATCCGGAAAAAGAGAGTGATATTTTAGGAATCATGAACTGTGATCTGACAGAAGGAAAAATCGTACATAAGCTGCTTCGGTTTGCATTCCCCATCATGGTGGGGAATCTGCTGCAGCAGCTGTATAATGTGGTGGATACGCTGATCGTGGGGCGGTATCTGGGAGAGAATGCGCTGGCGGCGGTAGGGTCTGCCTATACGCTGATGGTGTTCCTGACATCTATCATCATCGGACTGTGCATGGGCAGCAGCGCCTTTTTCTCCATACAGTTTGGCAGCAGGGATCAGGACAGGCTGGAAAAGGGGATCTACATTGCGTTTTTGTCCATCGGGCTGGTGACGCTTGTGCTGAACGCGGCGGTGTATCTTGGAATGGGAGGTATTCTGATATTCCTGCGGGTGCCGGCGGAAGTGACTGCGCTGATGCGGGAGTATCTGGTGTGGATCTTTGCCGGGATCGTGGCGGTGTTTTTGTATAATTTCGTGGCCAATCTGCTGCGGGCGGTGGGCAATTCCGTGGTGCCGCTGTTGTTCCTTGGCGTCTCGGCGCTGGCGAATATCGTGCTGGATCTGCTCTTTATCCGGGGATTTCACTGGGGCGTGGGCGGCGCTGCCATAGCGACCGTCATCTCCCAGTATCTGGCGGGAATCGGGATCGTACTGTATTATCTTGGAAAATATCCGCAGCTGCGGGTCTCCGGGCAGAATCGCTGTTTTGATCTGCAGATCTTAAAGGAGCTGGCGGGGCTTTCTTCGCTGACCTGTCTGCAGCAGTCCATCATGAATTTCGGCATACTGATGGTGCAGGGGCTGGTGAACAGCTTCGGGCCGGTGGTGATGGCGGCTTTCGCGGCGGCGGTGAAGATCGATTCCTTTGCCTATGCGCCGGTGCAGGATTTCGGCAATGCTTTTTCCACCTATGTGGCGCAGAATTACGGAGCGGGCAAGAAGGAGCGGATCAGCAGGGGCATGAAGGATGCGGTTCTGAGCGCTTTTGTCTTCTGCTTTTTGATTTCGACGCTGGTGGTGGGCTTCGCAAAGCCCCTGATGGGTTTGTTTTTAAAGGAAGAGAGTGCGGAAGCGATCGCCATCGGGGCGGGCTATCTGCATATTGAGGCGGCGTTCTATTTCGGAATCGGCCTGTTGTTTTTGTTTTACGGTTATTACCGCGCCGTGCATAAACCGGGAATTTCGGTGGTTCTCACGGTAATCTCGCTGGGAACGCGGGTGGTGCTGGCTTACGCGCTGTCGTCGATCGAGGCGGTGGGCGTGACCGGCATCTGGATGTCCGTGCCGATCGGCTGGGTGCTGGCGGATCTGGCGGGAGCGTGGTATTATTTCCGCCGGAGGGAGTAAATTTCCTGTGTTCTGTCATATAATAAGGCAAGGCCAAAATTTTGACAGACGGAGGTAGCAGTATGTGTACAGCAGCAACTTACAGGACGAAAGACTTCTATTTCGGACGGACGTTGGACTATGACTTTTCTTATGGGGATGAGATCGCGGTGACTCCCCGCAGATACCCGTTCCGGTTTCGGAGCATGGGGATCATGGAAGACCACTATGCGATTATCGGTATGGCGCATGTGGAGGACGGCTTTCCGTTGTACTATGACGCGGTGAACGAGAAGGGACTCGGCATGGCCGGCCTGAATTTTACAGGAAATGCAAAGTACGGCGGCTGGGTGCAGAATAAGGATAACGTGGCGGGGTATGAGCTCATTCCCTGGCTTCTCGGGCAGTGTGCTTCGGTGAAGGAAGTGCGGGCGCTGCTTGAGCGGATTAATATTACCGACGAACCGTTTAATAAGAGACTGCCGGTGGCCCAGCTGCATTGGATGATCGCGGACAGGGAAGGGGAGATCACGGTGGAGGCGATGGCCTCCGGGCTGAAAGTGGAGGAAAACCCGGTGGGGATTTTGACCAACAATCCGCCTTTTAGCGAGCAGATGTTTTATCTGAACAATTATATGGCCCTGTCCCCCAAGCCGCCGACCAATCATTTCTGCGACAGGCTGAAACTGCAGACTTACAGCCGCGGGATGGGCGCGATCGGGCTGCCGGGGGATATGTCCTCTCAGTCGCGGTTTGTCAGGGCGGCTTTTGTGAAGATGAATTCCGTCTCGGGGGATACGGAGGCGGAGAGTGTGAGCCAGTTTTTCCATATCCTCGGGTCGGTGGACCAGCCGCGGGGGTGCTGTGTGCTGGAGGACGGGCAGTATGAGGTGACTCTTTTTACCTCCTGCTGCAATGCGGACAGGGGGATCTACTACTATACGACCTACGGGAATCACCAGATTACGGCGGTGGATATGCACCGGGAGAATCTGGACGAAACTGCGCTGGTGCGGTATACGCCGGTGGAGACGGAGCAGATCAGGATGCAGAATTAGACTTGCTATCGCAGGGAAAATTTGCTATACTCAACTGTGTGAATGAAGCGTTGCCGCGATCTTTTGCGGCGTAAAGACAGTTGTTTAGGAGAGGATTAAAATGGGGAATATAGTCATTGTCTCAGAAGTGCAGAGTTATCTGATCATGTCGTTAAAGAGCTGGTTTGAACAGGCGGAGTATGATGTGACGATGGTGAAGGCCGATATCAATGCCATCAATAAGATAGAGGAGACGCCTTCCGCCATGGTTCTTTTTGTAGATGAGAATCTGCTGGAGGAACTGCAGGCGCTCAATTTTATTAAGGATAAGGCGGCGGAGGGTGATATCCCGATCTTCACGGTGGGAGATATGGACGAACTGAACTCCGCGGAGAAGATCATAACGAAGAATCTGATACGGCAGAGATTCCAGCGGCCGATCAATGTCAATGAAGTGGTGAGCTCCATCAGCCATTATGAGAAGAAGCACGGCCGCCACAATAAGAAGAAGATTCTGGTCGTGGACGATTCCGGCACGATGCTGCGCAATGTCAAGGGATGGCTGGAGGAGTCTTATCAGGTCAGCCTGGCCAATTCCGCAGCCATGGCGATCAAGGCCATATCCACGAACCGGCCGGATCTGGTACTGCTGGATTATGAGATGCCCATCGTGGACGGCAAGCAGGTGCTGGAGATGATTCGCAGCGAACATGATTTTGCCGATATTCCGGTTATATTCCTGACCAGCAGAGAAGATCAGGAGACCAGAGACGGTGCGATGGCGCTGAATCCGGAAGGCTATCTGCTAAAGAGCATGGAGCCGGCTGAGATCGTGCAGGCGATAGATGATTTCTTCGGCGGTCTGAGACGGAAGGAACTGGCCGGATTATAACAGTGCCGGGCGGCTTCCGGAAATGTGCGGCAGATCAAACAGAGAATAGAGAAAGGGCATCCGCCTTCGTGACGATCGTCAGTCACGGCCGCGGATGCCCGTTTTGCATGTTGTACGATACCGGTCGGGGATCAGATCGTATAATCGAACCGTCCGCCCGGTGTGGGAACGGTGGTTTCTTCTTTGATCTCGTCCCAGTCCACATTTTTGATCTTGTCTAAAAGTTCTTCGGCGGTCGATGCGTACAGGGTCGTATGTTTGCTGTGTTCGTAGTCGTATCTGCCGTTGGTTTTGGAGTCGGCTTTTCCGGCTGCCTCTTTCTTGTTGTTGCGGATCTTCTCCACGAATTCTCTGCGGCGTTCGCCGGCTTTCTCCAGTTCGGCAAAGTAGGACACTTTACCGTCTTTGCCGATGCTGATACCCATACGGATCACATCGTCTTTGCTGTCGCCCAGCTGTCTGGTCATATCGTCCAGCTTATCGACTGCTTCGTCGAGAATGGAAAGATTCTGCTCTTTCACATCTTCATCGGCAGCCATGCGCTCAAGCTCTTCGGGATCGATCAGCACGCTGTATTCTTTGGAACCGCGGGAGAGACAGGAAGCCGCCTCCTCGTCGGTCTCGTAGTCTGCGACCATGAAGTCCATGTTGGTGTAGGTCTTTTGAAGCTCCTTCAAAAGAGCTCTGGCTCTGTCGCTTAACTGTACGCTGCTGTCAGTCTTTTTCGTGCCGTCTGTTTTGGAGGTACCGGTCTTTGACGTTTTGGCCGTGTCCTTCTTGTTGACGGTATTGGTGTGGTAACTGTTCTGATACGCGCCGTATCCATTTATCCTGTTCATGTTTCCCTCATTTCTGCACGGTTTGACCGTGCCAGTGTTGTCCCGTAAATCCGTTTACCTGCGGATAATTCTGGTACTGTTCGCTCTCTGTCATATATATCGTATGCCGTGGAAGTTTTCTTAACGCCTGTTTTTACAGTTTACGGCTAATCGGCTGCGGGCGGTAACGTCTTTTCGGATGAGAAAATTGAAGAGAATATGGCTTGCGTTTTTAAGCAGAGTTATTGTACAATAAAGAAGTGTGAGAAGAAATTTTCGCGCAGTGAAATACATATTAAAGGTGTCAGGGTAAGGAGGTAACATTTATGACAGAGTCACAATACAGGAGATCGAACAGAACGGTGCTCGCGCTTATTGTCGTCATTCTGGTGTATTTCGTTATGGTAATGGGAGCAAGGACTTTTACGCTGGATGCGGATCTGGGTACGTATCTGAGGGTCGGGGTGCCGGTATTGATGCTGGTCGGTGCGGTCGTTTCCTATGTTTTGTGGAAGGATCAGAAGAAGGGGGCGCTGGGTATGATTATCTGCGCTTCGATCGCGTATGTGGTGGTAGTACTGTTCGGATCGAGTGTGGGTACGTATGCCTATGCTTTCCCGGTACTGTTCGGTGTTATGGCATATTATAACAACAGGTTGATGGTCTGCGGCAATATTCTGATCGTGGTGATCAATTTCACAAGAATCTTTTTGTTGGATAAGACTCACCTGGAGGATTCGGTAGCGGCTCTGCTGACTATTTTGCTGGTATCGGTTTCGTCTACCGCGATCTGCAGACTGCTGACAACATTTAATGAAGAGAATATAGCGGCTGTCGCAGAAGGAGCGACCAAACAGGAAGAAGCGCAGAAGAAGATGCTGAAGGTGGCGGGCAGCATCATCGAGAACTTTGACGGTGCCATGAACAGGTTAAGCGATCTGCAGAGCAGTGTGGATACGAGCAATTTTGCCATGAGCAATATCGCGGAGAGTACCGATGCCACGGCGCAGTCCATCCAGAGGCAGGCGGATATGTGCGTGGATATCCGCAGCAATACGGACGCGGCAGAAGCAAGTATGCAGGCGATGATCGCGTCCTCCGGCAGGGCAGGCGATCTTCTGATTGCAGGATGCAACTATTCGGAAACAGGACTGGAAGATTTGAAGATCGATGTCTGTATTTTAAACGAGGATGGGACTGTCACCTATGTGGTGTACCAACCTATACTGCAATAATCTGCCGCATAAATCAGGCTTACAGTGAACGACGAAATAACTTGTCGTTCACTATATCATCCGACAAAAGAAAACAAGTAATGTCGGGACAGCAGGAATCATTAAGGCTATACTTTAACCACAGCAGGAGGTGATTGTCATGGAATGGGCAGAAGCAATCAGTGAAGCTCTCAAATATATTGAGAACCATATCACAGAAGATATTACAATGTATGAAGTGGCAGAGCATGTAAATATTTCACCATTCTATTTTCACAAGGGGTTTAGTATCTTATGCGGATATTCCATAGCGGAATATATAAGAAACCGCAGAATGTCGCTTGCAGGGGAGGAACTGATTACAAGCGACATCACGGTTATCGATCTTGCCCTAAAGTATGGATATGATTCTCCCGACAGTTTCACCAAAGCCTTTTCCCGCTTTCATGGCTATACACCCTTAAGTGTGCGCAGGGATAAAACGATGATTAAAACCTTCGCACCGCTGAAACTGACAATTTCATTGAAAGGTGGTTATGTTATGGATTACAGAATCGTCAAAAAGGAAGCCTTTACTGTTTTGGGCGCATCAAAGGAGTTTCGTTATGAAAATGCAAAACAGGAAATACCATTGTTCTGGCAGGAGCATTATTCTTCGGGAAAAGGTAAGTATGTCTGCGGAATGTTTGGAATCAATATTGACCCGCAGATGGGAAATGAAAGCTTTGAATACCTGATTGCCGACATTTACAACCCGTCTGTAGATATTCCAAACGGGCTGACAGTAAAGACGATTCCTGCGTTGACATGGGCAGTTTTTCCCTGCAAAGGCGCTCTCCCGCATTCCTTACAGGATGTAAACACAAAGATATTTTCCGAGTGGCTTCCGGCATTGCAGGATTATGAATTTTCGGCAGGATATTGCGTTGAAATGTATGACATGCCGAACAAATATCCAAAGGGAACAAACGACGAAAATTACTATACCGAGATATGGATTCCTGTTAAGAAAAAATAAATCTGTATTGCTTTCCCCTGCCCTTGAAACGGCAGGGGAATGTATTCTAAGTAAGTAAACCGATACGAACAGAAAAGACGCATACCTCAATCATCCAAATCCACATACTCCGCATCGATGACCTTTTCCTTATGCCGTTTCACCTTAAAAACTCTTGACAAAATCCACATATCCGACGCCCCGTCATAGATCAGGGAAATTCCGATAATTCTGATTGCCGCTTCCGCCGCCTCAAAGGGATTATAGACCAGCAGTCCGCCGAAGATAACAGTAAGAATGCCAAAGAACAGGGCAAGCCACCATTTATCATAGGCTTCCTTTTGCAGCTCCACCGCCTGTATCACATTGTGAACCCCGTGGATGATAATCAGCACACCGATGATCAGCGGTACGGCCATGATGATCATTTCCGGACGCAGCAGAATCCACAGCCCGACCACGGCCACCACAATCCCAAAGATCAGCATCCCCTGGGAAAAAAATGTCTTTTCCTTATTGATCAGACAGACCACCGTCTGAAATCCCCCATAAGCCAACAGCACACTGCCAAGCAGCATGCACACGATCCGGGTGGTGGTTCCCGGCCAGATCAAAAGCACCAGCCCAAGCGCCATGCACAATCCCGCCGCCACCGTGTAGTTTGCCTTAAGTCCTTTTAAAAATTCTGCCATATCAACCTCTCCTTTTCTTATTATGCCGCCATTTTTTAACGGTTTCATACGCGTGATAAGCCATATATCCAAGTACCGCCCCAAAGCAGTTGAGAAGGATATCATCCACGTCAAAGGCGCCGAAAGCGCTGAAAAGCTGAAAAACCTCTATCCCCAACACCAGCACAAAGGCGTTCAGGAGCATTACCAGAAAATTCCTGCCCCACTTCATCACATAGGGCAGTAAAAAACCAAAAGGAATAAACACTACTATATTTCCCACAAGATTCTCAAAGCTGTTCAGCATATAGGAATAATCTATATACATACGTATGGTCTTAAACAACGTAAAATTAGCCGTATCAAGCCCCTCCAGAATCACTTCCCTGCTCCAGGT
>ERZ808054.117-NODE-117-length-102221-cov-19.057350_pt1 | contig 102221 bp, 85 predicted proteins | sample MGYA00380201_ERZ808054 | MGnify/ENA primary metagenome ERZ808054 (study PRJEB31490, sample SAMN06133419) | mouse gut metagenome | isolation source: Z5_2 | host: mice | place: China: Chengdu | collected 2015-05 ... | reverse complement strand
GTCAAGAACGATGACGGCGAGATCACGTGGAAGATGGAGACGGACTCCGTCACAGAGATGGGGAACGGTGTCGCGTATATACGCGATATCGGCGCGCTCATGCGGACGTTGAAGGAGCATGGGATCTACACGATCGCGCGGATCGTCTGCTTCAAGGATCCGGTGTTTGCGCAGAACCATGCGGACAGTGCGCTGAGAAAGCCGGACGGCGGCTATGTCACGGATGCCTATGGGCTGGCATGGGTGAATCCGTATGACGAGGAAGTGTGGGCGTATCTGACAGAGATCGCACTGGCGGCGGTCGACGCCGGGTTTGACGAGATACAGTTTGACTATGTGCGCTTCCCGATCGGAAAGGATGCGGATGCCGCTGATTACAAGGTCGATATGTCGGTCTATACCAAGGAGCAGGCGATATCGGGATTTCTGTCCTACGCCAGTGAACGTCTCCGCGGGAAGGGCGCCGTGGTCACGGCGGACGTGTTTGGCACGGTGATCGGCAGTGCGACAGACATCGAGCGCGTGGGACAGGATTATGCGGCGCTTGGGAAGACCGTGGATGTGCTCAGTCCCATGGTCTACCCCTCGCATTACGGACCGGGTGTATTCGGGTTTGACGTGCCGGACGCGCACCCGTATGACACGGTATATCAGGCGCTGATGCTGTCGCAGGAGGTGCTGGGGCAGGAGCCGGGCGAAGACTGTGCGGTCGTGCGCCCATGGCTGCAGGCGTTCACGGCGACGTGGGTGAGCGGGCACATTTCCTATGGGGCAGAACAGATCAGGCAGCAGATCCAGGCGGTGTACGATGCCGGTTACGAGGAGTGGATCCTGTGGAATGCGACGTGCCGGTATCCGATGGACATCCTGCCAGGTGAGGAGACGGAATAGGTCATTCAGATCTTGAGGGCGCGGAGAGGACGCTCTCCACAGAGCCGTGCTCATACCGCCATTGTCTCGGCGGGATCCCATACACATTCTTGAACGCGCGCGAAAAGTGCAGCTGGTTTGGATAGCCGACTGCGTTGCTGATATCGTTGATGGACAGGCTGGTGAGCTTTAAGAGCTCAGCAGCTTTTGTCATGCGGTAGGAGATGAGAAATTCCTGTGGGGATTTTCCCATATTTTCGTGGAAGATCTTACCGAAATAGCTCCGGTTCAGACCGCAGGAAGCTGCGATATCCTCCACGGAGATCGAGTTCTGGAAATTCTGTTCGATGAAAGATACTGCCTCGCGTATGTAGAAGTCGCGCAGGCTGTTTCCACGGCTCAGCTGCGTCAGGCTGCAGGAGCGCACGAGGCTGTCTATAAACAGATAGAGGTGCCCGATCAGGTGAAAGGGGGACTCCTCCTTGTGGTCAACGATATAGAGCATTTCTGATCTCATCGTCTCTGCGAGATCTTTGTAGCGCGTCCTGTAGACGGGCTGGTCAGGGCTCAGTCCCGTCAGCTCGATCGTCTCTTTGGCGCGCAGCCCGTCAAACTCGATCCACACATACTCCCACGGTATTTCGCGGTCGGCGATATACATGTTGATCTGGTTGGGAAAGATCATAAACCCCTGTCCGCTCTTGACAGAGTAGGTGATGGATTCTCCTTTTGTATTGTTGGCGATCAGGGTTCCTGTGCCGGAGATACAGTAGTGGAACAGGTAGTGGTTCCTTGCGGCGGGACCAAACGAGTGGGAGGGATCGCACTTTTCCCAGCCAAACTGATACAGTCCCAGATCGATAAAATTTTCACTTGGAAATACGGAAAAAATGACTTCGCTCATGTTGCTGTCTCCCTTCTGCTGCACGAAAAAGAAAAAAGATATTAAAAAGAAATAAAATCATTATAAAAATATGCTGTAATTTCAGTATATACCAAAATGCTGTATGACTTCAAGTAAATAGGACAAAAACAGCATATTGGTATAAAACACGCGAAACAGTGCCATTTACCGATAGCATAATGATATGTTAAGATAATATCACAAAAAAAGAAAGGAGAAAAAATATGAAAGGAAACGCAATAGGGCACATTGGCATATCATTATGCTGTTTGGCAGCGGCTGCAGGCATTCAGGGCTGCGGGGCTTCTGGCAACAACGGTAAGACAGAGATTGAAATTGTCCAGTACAAACCCGAAGCAGCAGGTTATTTTGACATGCTGGAAGAGAAATTCAATGCATCACATGACGACATTCAATTGAAGATCAGTTCTCCAAACGACGCAATGACAATTCTGAAAACGAGGTTTATTCGGGAGGATTACCCCGACATTATAGGGATCGGGGGAGATATCAACTACTCCTATTTTGTGGATGCCGAGATCGTCGCGGATGTTTCCGACTATGCGGGGCTCCAGAATATCAAACAGGCTTACCTTGATATCGACGAGGCGTTGAAGCTGGTTCCGGTGGAGGGTGCATACGCAGTCCCTTATGTGGCGAACGCGGCGGGTGTCCTGTACAATCGGGAAATGTTTGCGCAGCATGGCTGGGAGATCCCGCAGAACTGGTCCGAGTTCACGGCGCTGTGTGAGGAGATCCAGTCGGAGGGGATCCTGCCGTTTTATTTCGGATTCAAGGATACCTGGACCTGTCTGGCACCCTGGAATGCGATGGCGGTCAGCCTTGCGCCGGCGGATGTGACAAAGCAGGTAAACAGGGGGGAGACGACCTTTGCGAAGGAGTACAGGGAGGTGTCGGAGAAATATCTGGATCTGCTGCAGTATGCGGTGGATGATCCGTTTGCATACGGATACAATGATGCCTGCACGGCATTTGCCAGGGGAGAGGCGGCGATGTATCCTATCGGCAGCTACGCGATCCCGCAGATCCTGTCGGTGAACCCGGACCTGAACATTGATTCCTTCGTCATGCCGGCAAACGATGACGCGGCGCAGAACACACTGAACTCCGGGATCGATCTCCAGTTCTGCGTGATGGCGGACTGTGAGAACAAGCAGGCGGCGTATGAGGTGCTCGACTTCCTGTATGAGGAGGAGAACATCCAGCAGTACATCGACGCGCAGATCGGGATACCCTGCAAGGAGGGGGATTTCACACTCTCACCGATGCTCGACGGCATGACACAGCACATTGCGGAGGGCAGGATGACCGATTACCAGGATCACTACTATCCGTCCGAGATGGCAGTCGACGCGCAGATCCAGACGTTCCTGCTGCAGAAAGACGTAGATGCCTTCTTACAGAAATTTGATACGGACTGGCTGCGCTACAACAGGGATATCATCCGTCTCGTGCAGGAGTATGAGCGGACGCATGGAAATTAGGAGGAGGGGTGTTATGGATATGAAAAATGAGAGAAAAAGAACCTTTTTGCTGATCACGATTCCGATATTGGCACTGTTTGTCTGCTTCAACACGATTCCGCTGATCCGCGGCGTGATCTACAGCTTTACGAATTTCAAGGGTTTTGGTACATATGACTGGGTGGGGTTGCGCAACTACGCTGACCTGTTTACCGACGGGCGTGTCGGAAAGTCCTATTTGTTCACCTTCAAGCTTGCGGTCGTGACGACCATCGTGGTGAACGTGCTCAGCCTGGTGCTGGCGCTCGCACTCAACAGCAAGATCCGCGCCAAGAGCTTTTTCAGGGGGGCATATTTCCTGCCCAATATATTGGGAGCACTTGTCGTCGGTTATATATTCAACTACTTTTTTACCTATATCCTTCCGGCATTCGGCTCCATGATCGGCTCTGACGCCATGGGTTCCAGCATTTTGTCCAACCCGGACACGGCGTGGATCGGTATCATGGTAGTCTGCTCATGGCAGGCGATCGCGATGAACACGATCATCTATATCTCCGGTCTGCAGACGGTGCCCGAAGATGTGTACGAGGCGGGCGGGCTCGACGGCGCTACAGGATGGAAGCAGTTTCGTTATCTGACGTTCCCATTGATTATTCCGTTCTTTTCTATTAACATGGTATTGTGTGTGAAAAATTTCCTGATGGTGTTTGACCAGATCATGGCGTTGACAAAGGGCGGCCCGGCGCAGAGCACGGAGTCCATCTCCTACCTGATCTACAACAACGGTATGTCAGGCGGACAGTTTGGCTTCCAGAGTGCAAATGCCGTGATATTCTTTTTGGTGATCGTGACGGTCTCCGTTGCGCAGTTGAAATTTACCGGTAAGAAGGAGGAGCAGCTATAATGAAGGAAGGTATGACGAAGAAAACAAACTGGACTGCGATGGTTGTGCTGATCTTGGGGCTTTCTGCGATCGCTTTTCCGCTGTACATGACGCTGGTCATCGCGTTCAAGCAGCCATCGGAGATGACAAACAGTGTCAGCGGGATCCTGTCGCTGCCAAAGACTTGGAGTCTCGACAATTTTAAGGAGGCGATGCGGGTGACGGATTTCTGGAACTCGCTGAAAAACAGTCTGGTGATCACGATATTGACGGTGGGACTCTCTGTTGCGATCCATTCCGTGATGGGATATGCACTGGGAAGAAACAAAGGTCACAGCAAATTCTACAGCTTTGTCTATCTGTTCATCGTCAGCGGTATGTTCGTGCCGTTCGCGATCCTGATGATGCCGCTGGCAAAGCAGACGGCGGAGATGGGGCTGGCAAACTGGTTCGGCGTGATCCTGCTGTATGTCGTGTTCTATATGCCGATGAACATAATGCTGTACTCGGGCTATCTTGTCAATATCCCGATAGCGCTCGAGGAGGCTGCGAAGGTGGACGGGGCGTCGACATGGCGTACCTACTGGAAGATCATCTTCCCGATCATGCGCCCGATGCACGCCACCGTGGCAGTGCTGACAGCGCTGGCAGTCTGGAACGATGTGATGACTCCGCTCGTGATCATGGCTGGTTCCGACCAGAATACGCTGCCTCTGGCGCAGCTCAACTTCCAGACACAGTTTGGCACAAACTACAACCTGGCGTTTGCATCGTATCTGCTGTCGCTGATCCCGATCCTGATATTCTATGTGGTTTGTCAGAGACAGATCCTCAACGGTGTGGTAAACGGTGCAGTAAAATAAAATTTCGGTGTATTTAGTTAGGAGAAAAGAAGTATGGCGATTCAGTACCAGCAGGAAAATCAATTATTTTCATTAAACACAAAGCATACAACATATCAGATGAAGGTAGATTCCAAGGGTTTCCTGTTACATCTGTATTATGGGGGAAAGATATCGGGAAATATGGCGTATCTCCTGACGTACTATGACAGGGGGTTCTCGGGAAATCCGGCGGATGCCGGAAATGACAGGACATACTCCCTGGATGCCCTGCCGCAGGAGTATCCGCAGGCGGGGGCGGGGGATTACCGCAGCAGCGCCCTTGTGATACGCAATGCAGATGGTTCCGAGTACTGTGACCTGCGCTATGTCAGCCACGAGATCAGGCGCGGAAAATATGGGTTGAAGGGGCTTCCGGCGGTGTATGCGCCGGAGGCTGAGGCGGAGAGCCTGGAAATCCTCCTGGAGGATTCCGTGAGCCGGGTGCAGGTGCGCCTGCTCTACGGCGTGCTGGCGGAAGAGGACATCATCACCAGGAGCGCGGAGATCATCAATCTCGGTGACAATCCGGTCTGTGTGGAGAAGGCGGCGTCGGCGTGTCTGGATTTCGTGGGCGGGGAGTACGATCTTGTCAGCTTTTACGGGCGTCATGCGATGGAGCGCAATTTTCAGCGGACGCGGATCGCACATGGCTGCCAGGTGATCGGGAGCCGCAGGGGGACTTCCAGCCACCAGTACAATCCGGCGGTGATCGTGGCGGACAAAAGCGCCACGGAGGACGCGGGAAGCTGCTACGGCATGGTCTTTGTCTACAGCGGCAATTTTATGTGTGAGGCGGAGCGGGACCAGTACGGGCAGACAAGGGCTCTCATGGGTCTGCACAGCGATTTGTTCCACTATCCGCTCGAAAAAGGGGAAAAACTGGTGATACCGGAGACGATCCTGTGCTACTCGGCGCAGGGGTTCGGCGGGCTGTCCAGGCGGTATCACCGTTGTATCAGAAAACATCTCTGCAGGGGAAAATACAGTCATCAGTCGAGACCTGTGCTGATCAACAGCTGGGAGGCAGCGTATTTTGACTTCAACGGCGAGACGATATACCGGCTGGCGAGAGAGGCTGCGGAGCTTGGCATCGACATGGTGGTGATGGACGACGGCTGGTTTGGAAAGCGCAACGACGACGACAGCGGTCTCGGCGACTGGCAGGTCAACGAGGAAAAACTCGGCTGTACGCTGGGGGAACTGATCCGCAGGGTCAATGCGGTCGGGATCAAGTTCGGCATCTGGATAGAGCCGGAGATGGTGTCGGAGGACAGCGATATCTACCGCAGCCATCCGGACTGGGCGATCCGGATCCCGGGGCGGGAACCGGTCCGGGCGCGCAACCAGCTAGTGCTCGACTTCTCGAGGCAGGAAGTCCGGGATCACATATTTGACCAGATCTGCAGCGTGCTCGACCAGGGAAAGATCGAGTATGTGAAGTGGGATATGAACCGCAGCCTCACAGACATCTATTCCATGGAAAAGGCGCAGGGAAAAGTGACATATGACTATGTGCTCGGCGTGTATGAGTTTCTTGAAAGGCTGATGCAGCGGTATCCGGATCTTCTGATCGAGGGCTGCAGCGGCGGCGGCGGCAGGTTTGATGCGGGGATGCTGTACTACACACCGCAGATCTGGTGCAGCGACAACACGGATGCGATCGACCGGCTGCGGATCCATTATGGAACGTCATTTTTCTATCCGGTCTGCGCTGTGGGCGCCCATGTGTCGGCGGTGCCAAACCATCAGACCGGCAGGAGCGTCAGCCTGCATACGAGAGGCGTCGTGGCGATGGCAGGTACGTTTGGATATGAGCTGAATCCCGAGACGCTCTCCGATCAGGAGAAGGAGCAGATCAAAGGTCAGATCGCGGACTACAAGAAGTATGAGGAACTGATCCGGGAAGGGGATTATTACCGTCTGTCCGATCCGTTTGAGGACGTGTATGCGGCATGGGCACTCGTGTCGGACGACAGGAAAAGGGTGCTTTTGAGCGTGGTGATGCAGGAGATCCACGGAAATATGACGGTGAGTTACGTCAGGCTCAAAGGGCTTATGGCGGATGCCGTCTATCGGGATACGGAGACAGGCATGGAATACTATGGCTCCGCGCTGATGGAGGCAGGGCTTCCGATGCCGGTGCAGATGGGCGAGTATCTGGCGTATCAGAAGTATTTTGAATGTGTAAAAGGTGTAGAAATATAATGGGGTGTAAAAAAGACGGGCAGAGGAGTGTACTCCTCGCCCGTCTTTTTGTTCTTATGTGTATATTTTTCCTGTCTGTTATGCGCTTTGCCCGCTGAGGCGCTGTTTGATCTGTTCGGATTCCACGGAGAGGGCGTATACCTGCTTGGCGACGCGCTGGATCTCGGAGACCTGATCCTGCATCGAGTCCGCAATGTCCTGTGTGACATCGGCCGTGTTCTGGGAGACGTCCTGGATGCGGTCGGCGGCTTCCACCATGGCGCGGTCGAGCTGCTGCATCTCCGATACGAGGATCTCCATCTCGCCGACGGATTCCTTCGTGATCTGTGCCAGGGACTGGAAGTTTCCGAAGGATTCCTCCACGAAGCGCACCATCTCGGTCTGGTTCTGGATGTCCCGCCGGATCTCCTCGATATTCTGAACGGTGCTGACAATGTCACCGCAGAGTTCCTTGATGATTTCCTCGATATTCTTAGTGGCAGTCTGGGAGTCGGCGGCGAGCTTGCCGATCGATTCCGCGACGACCATGAAACCTCTGCCGGCGTCCCCTGCGCGCGCGGCTTCTATGGAGGCATTCAGGGACAGAAGCTCCGTCTCCTCCGAGATCTCATTGATCGTGGTGATGATGCCTGATATGCGCCTGGAGTGCGCGTCGAGTTTCATGATATTGGAGTAGGATTCCTCCATTTTACGCTCTGTGACGGAGTTGCTGTTTTTCAGTCCTGAGACGCTCTGGACACCCTGCTGCCCGGATCTCATCGTGTCCTCGGCATTGTTCAGGAGCACGGTGCTCTTTTCCTGCAGTTCCCGAAATTTCTCCTCGAGGTCTGCCGCGCGGTCCACCACATTTCTGGCGTCCTTTGTCTGATCCTGGGTACCCTGGGCGATCCGCTCGACAGACTGGTGTGTCTCATCAATGTCTCCTGCGATACCGTTGAGCCTGCCGGAGCCCTCCATGACTTTGGTGGTAAATTCCGTCACCGTGACCAGGATGCCTGCCATTTTCTCCGTCAGCTTGTTAAAGCTGCGGGACAGGATACCGAGTTCATTGGGGATCGTCTCGTCAGCCCGGTTCTGGAAATCGCCGTCCGCCGCATCGCCGATCAGCCTGGCGACCGATACCACTGGGTTTACGAGCCTGCGCGCCACGATGACGATGATCAGGACTGCGAGTATGATCGCGGCGATGACGATGACGACAGAGATGACAGCCGTGCGGTACACGGAGGACATTGCCGCTGATTTCTCCCGGAGCGTGATGACAGACCAGGAGTCAGAATCGCCTTTTAGCGGGATCGGGGCATAGCTTACGTAGTAGGTATTTCCTTCCTCACTGATCCTGGAGCTCCCGCTGTGGCCGGACATCGCGTCCGCGATCACCTGCTTGTAGGCGTCCGAGATGGAGAATTCTTCCTCCCGGGTCATGATATTGCCGTCCGCGTCGGTCACGGCCTGGCTGCCTGTTTCGGATACGGTTCTTTTCAGCGTCCTGTAATTGTACTGCTCCTCGATCTGTGTGTTGTCAGGGTGCGCCACGACCACGCCCTCGCCGTCTATGACAAATGAGATCTCACCGTTTTCAGGGTCAGAGAATTTTTCCATGATCTCCTGCAGATAGTCGAGCTTGAGATCCACGGCAAAAATACCGATGATGCTGTCGGCGTCATACATGGGAAAGAAGATCGACGCGCAGGGCATGCCGGTGTTGACGGAAAAATAGGATTTTGAGATAAACGCCTTCTGGTCATTCATGACCTGTGTGAACCACCAGCGCGTGGAACGGTCTGCCAGCTCGCCCGACGAGCGCCCGGTCTGCATGCCGTCCGTTCCCTGTATGTACAGCAGTTCCAGATAAGTGTTGCGCGCGACACAGTCCGCGAGGATCGGTGTCTGTGTGTCTGTGCGCATCGTCAGGATACTCGGGTTGACGGCGAGTCCTTCCGTCACAGAGTAGGCACCGTCGAGAAAGGTGCCGATCTCGCCCGCCATCAGTTCCGTCTGTCCCTGCTCATTCTCGTAGATGTCCTGCTCATACGAGCGGATGAACATGGCTGTCATCACAGACACAAGGGATGCTGCCAGGACACAGACGATCAGCAGCACGGGGACAAGAAGCTGTCGGAATATACTTCCCTGTTTCATAGTACGCCTCCAATCTTTGGTGGTTTGCGGAGTTGATCCGGATGTACGCGGCCACATGAGGGGTTTAGCCGCTTTGCGGCATGCGGTCGGCGTTCAATATATACGTTTATTGTATCACAGGAAGCGGGGGTTGTTAATGATTATTTTAAATTTTTGTTTATGGTGGTATATCATCGAGGGCATATATCTTTCGGGAATGGAGAGAAGGCTGAGAGTAATTCAGGTATGCGTTTTGGATTAGGAGAGGATTGGTTTGCCTATTTATCTCCATAGTGGCCTCTGCAGTGGGCGATGTAGAGCCGTCCGTTTTCCATATGGTAGACGAGCCGGTCTTTTTCGTTGATGCGGCGGCTGTATTCGCCCTGCAGGTCGCCGGAGAGGGGTTCGGGTTTCCCAATCCCCTGCATACAGCCGTTCCGTTCGATATCCCGGATGAGCTGGTTGATGCGCTTTAGTATTTTTTTATCCTGCGTCTGCCAGTAGAGGTAATCCTCCCAGGCATCGTCTGACCATATTTTTTTACTCATCATCCACCTCGATTAGTTCGTGTGCGGTGCCTTTCCTGGCTTTTAGCTCTTGGACGGATTTCTTCACATAGGCCATGTTTGCCTTGGAGAAGAATGGGTCGGGAGTCTGGGTGATTTCAAACGGGATGCGGTTTTCGCGTAAAACTGCTTTCACAAAAAGATTGATCGCGGTAGAAGTATTCAGGCCGACGTTGGAGCAGAACGTGTCAAAGCTGGCCTTGTCTTTTTCGTCTACCCTTGCGGTTAAGGTTGCAAGTGCCATAGATATCTCTCCTTCCGTATTCAGGTTATGATTATTGTAACACTATTGTATGCTGGAAGCAAGCATATGTATTATATATAGAAAGTAATTTACACAAATTACCGGTTTTTATCAATTTTGTGGAAATGGAAAAAAAGCGAGTAACCCACATGAGTAAAAGATATTCCGGGAGGCATTTGCATGAACAGGGCGAACATACAGCTGGTTTATCGCGGGAAAGAAGACGGGAAGCGGGATTCGTATAAGACCGTCGTGGACAAGATCCGTACATGGCGGGGGAGCTGATCCATATTCTGGCGATCGAGAACCAGACGTATGTGGATTATCATATGGTACTGCGGAATATGCTGACGGAATGCTTAAGATACCAGAAACAGTGGAAAGAGAAGAGAGCTGTACATGTACAAATTGAATCTGTATGACTGTCATGAGCATGATACTTTTGACGAATATCACACCGGCCTGCGGCAGCTGTTCGAAGTAGTCCGGTATGGCAGGGACAAAGAGAAGCTGCAGCAGATTATGGAACAGAATAAGGAAACTTACAGCAGGCTGGATCAGGATACGAGGGAGCTTCTGGAAGTGGTGGCAAAGATCAGGATCAAGGAGGAAGAAACGGTTATGGAGAACGGTGAAAAGAAATATGATATGTGTAAGGCATTTGTAGATATGAAACTGGAAGGGATTGAGGAAGGCAGGCAAGAGGGAAGAGAAGAAGGAAGAAAAGAAGGCAGTCGTGAACGTCTGGTAAATACCATATGCATAAAACTCCGGAAAAATAAGCAGCCGCAGATCATAGCGGAAGAGTTGGAAGAAGAGCTTTCGGAGATAGAAAAGGTAATAGCAGCCCAGAAAAAGGTAGGAAGCTATGATGTGAAGCAAATCTGTATGGCAATGATGGAATGACAGGAAACGTAAGCGAGATTATGGAAAGCAGTACGGCAAATATATTCCTGACATCAGCGAAATGGATGATAAGCAGGCGGCCGGGAAGCAGACATGAAAGAGACGAATCTTTATAATGAAAACGCCAACTACATAAAAGACAAAGTTTCAGCGGTAGTCCCCGTATACAACGGAGAATTGTTTTTACCCCACATTCTCGATTCGATACTGGCCCAGACTTATCCGCAGATTGAGATGATTCTGGTGGACGACGGTTCAAGCGACAGGACATTGCAGATTGCAGAGGCATACAGAGAGGCTTTTGCTGTAAGGGGGTACGAATACCACATTGTGCGTGCCGGCCACAGGAATGCCTCGGCGGCGATTAATCATGGGCTGTCCTATGTGACAGGAGAATTTCTGATATGGCCAGACAGCGATGACAGGCTGGAGAAGGACTCTGTTGAAAAAAGAGCAGCATTTTTGCGCAGTCATCCGCAGTATCAGGCTGTGCGTTCTCTGTCATATTATTTTGATCCTGAGACAGAAGAGATGCTGCCGGAGGATGAAAAGACGGGAGATCTGACCAGGGAATATCTGTTCTGGGATATTTTGGAGTTCAGGACTTATGTGTGCTGTGGATGCTATATGTTAAGGACCAAGAAGTTTTTCGATATTTATCCAGAGCGTCATATACCGGAATACGACGTGGGGCAGAATTTTCAGATGCTGTTACCTTTTATGTATCATCATCGCTGTCCGACCATTCCGGAAAAGCTGTATGGTGTCTGTGTCAGAGAGGGCAGTCATTCCCGGACGAAGCTGACAAGGCGGCAGGAGTATAAGAAATTTCATGACTATGAAGACCTGGTGGATGAGATTGCTGTGATCTGCCATATTCATGACAAGCCGTCTAAGAAGCGCATCCTGTCTTGGAAATTGAAAAGAAGAAGCTATCTGGCGGTAAAATACGGGCAGCGTAAACAGCTGTTAAAGATTTCGTGGCAGATGTTAAAGTGCGATCAGCGGAGCTTTTATCATTCTGTCAAGGACTTTATATGGAACATTTTTTGTGATACGTGGCTGTTGCGAAAGTATATGAAATGCAAAGAATGCATGTGCGGTATATCGGGGCGAAAATGAATCTTATGGTCATAATAAAAATGATCGAATCAGGAGCAGAATAATGTTTCAAGGATGTCGGACAGGTCTGAAAGCTGTTCCTAAATCCGGCACCTGAAACAAAGAAGAAAATGGACATCGGCAGAGGATAAGCTGCCGGATGTCCATTTTTTGTCTGCTCAAAAAGATGATAGATTATATGGATTGAAACATGTTTCAATTTTTCGAATAAATGCAAATTGCATACACAATTAGGGAATAACTAACAGTTGAAAACGAATTGATTATACGATATCATCAAAACACCAAAATAATCAAAAGAAAAAAGGAGAGAAGAGTATGAAAAAACTAAGAAAAATGATGGCTGTTGTGTTAATTTCCTGTATGGTCATTGGCCTTATGGCATGCGGCTCAGACAATGGGAAAGCCGGCGACAAGGATACAGGAAACAATGTCGAAAGCAGTACCGACGGGAATGAAACAAATGCTGCACAGGAACCTGCGGCGGAGCAGGAAGACAGTGGTACAGAGCAGGAGACGGCTGCAGCAGACGGGGAGAAGGTTACGCTGGAATTTGCCCAGTGGTGGGAGAACGAGCTGCCGGAGGGGAAGCTGGCTGAGATCATTGACCGATTCGAAGAACAGCATCCGAACATCGAAGTGAAGCTGGTGACAAACCCTTATTCCAGCACGCATGACGCTTTGATCGCCGGTGCGGCGACAGGAACCATATCGGATGTGTGCGGAGTGGATGGCACCTGGATCTATGATCTGTCCAAAATGAATGCGCTTCTGAATCTGGATACTTACATGGGTGCGGAAGACAAATTTACGGCAGAGGATGTGTCCTGTGTCAAGGTAGACGGCACTACGTATATGATTCCGGTAGTAGTTTACTCGTATCATATGTATGCCAATATGACACTTTTAAAGGAGCATGGGATCGAAGAGCTGCCGACGACCTTTGATGAATTTTATGCGGCCTGTGAAGCGGTCAATGATCCGGACAACAATATTTATGGCTGGATCACGGTTCTTTCCGAGGCATATCCGTCATCTTCCCAGGATCAGTTTATGAGTCTGGTATGGGCGAATCAGGGGAATATGATCGGAGAAGACGGCAGAGCGGTTTTTGCAGATGACACGGCGGTCAACGATACTTTTGCATTTTTCAAGAAATGTTATGATGCAGGGCTGGTAAATCCGGGTATTTTTTCCATGACGTCTCCGGATATGCAGGATACTTTCGCCAACGGCTATGCGGCATTTATGCTCAGCACCTGTTCTACCATCAATACACTGAGAACAGCCAATCCGGATCTGGAATTCACCATGGGAGCAGTTCCCGTTAAAGACGGTATGGAAGGAAAGAGCGGTGTGATGTATGCGCCCTGGGGACTTGGTATTTCTGCCAATACAGAGCATCCGGACGAAGCGTGGGAGTTTGTATCTTATCTTTTAAGTCCGGAAGTGAATACCGAATTCGCCGGCTATGCCAATGCATTTCCAGGCAATACGAAGTCGGAAGTGATCTCTGAGGATGAGGCATTTGTCAATGCCTATAAGCTGGTACAGGAAAATTATCTGATCAATCAGGTGCAGGGGCTGCCTTCCACTGAGGATCTGATGAAGAATCTTACGGTTCAGCTGCAGCTGGCATTCAGAGGGGATCAGGATATTGCCAGGTCACTCACGGATTCTGAGGATTACTGGAATCAGGTGATCGGAAAATAAGAGTTCGGGAATCTGCCGGCAATCGTTTTTTTGGAATAAGTTGTTGCTTTCGGTTTCTGCAAAATCCATATTCGGAAACTTTTGCAGAACCGAAAGCACAGGTTCCTGTGTCGTTAACTACAGAAAGGAAAGATATGAATAAGAAAAAGATGATACCCTATTTCTATCTGCTTCCGATCACCCTGATCTTCTGTATCCTCATGGTCTATCCGATCTGTCAGGTGATCGGGTTTTCCGTAAAAGATAATGTGATTGTAAACCCGAATCCACAGTTTGCCGGTATGGAGAATTTCTCCAGGATCTTTCATGCACCGGAATTTTGGAAGGCGCTCGGAAATTCCCTGAAATTCTCGGTTGTGTCGCTGTTTTTTCATATTACACTGGGGATGGTATTTGCGTTGATGTTGAATTCTGATCTTATCAACAGCAGATTCCGTGGACTGGTCAGGGCATTGTATATTATTCCGTGGACTTTTACAGTATCCATCGTGGCAATTCTCTGGCGGTTGATGTTGAATAACAGTGGTATTGTCAATACGGTTCTGGGGCTGTCCGTTGACTGGTTCGGCGATCGGGACCTGGCGATGAAAGCGGTTATTTTCGTGAATATCTGGTGTTCTTATCCGTTTTACCTGATCAGTATCCTGGCGGCGTTGCAGGGTGTTTCCACAGTATACTACGAGGCGGCGAGCATAGACGGGGCAAACGGAATCCAGAAGTTTATCAAGATCACATTGCCGCATGTGAAGCCGGTTCTGATCAGCCTGACGCTGCTGGATTTTATCTGGTCGATGCAGCAGCTTTCGCTGACATATATCACCACAGGAGGCGGGCCCATCGGTTCGACGGAAACTGTTGGCACATACACATACAATCTGGCATTCAAGAGCTATCAGTTTTCGACGGCCTCTGCCAGCGCTGTGGTCATGATGCTGTTATGTCTGGTGATGGACATCTTCTATGTAAGAATGCAGAACAGGGTAGACGGATAGCGGGATATGAAAAAGCAGGAGAGGAGCAAGATAATCATGAGAAAATCAACCAGAATGCGGCTGATGAAGATTCTGATCATAACGGGACTGCTCATCGGGCTGGTTTATGCCCTGTTCCCGGTAGTGTGGATGATCAGCTGTGCGTTTAAGAGTAATACAGAAGTGTTTACCGTGCCCCAGCGGATCATCCCCAGAAGACCTACGCTGGAGGCGTTTTCACAGGTACTGACGGATAGAGGAAAACTGCGGTATTTTTTAAACAGCTATATCATTGCCATGGTGACTACTGCGATTACGTTGTTTGTGGCCATTCTGGCAGCATATGCCCTGAGCCGTTATGCATTTAGGGGAAAAAAGCCGCTGAATGTGTTCATTATCATTACGCAGGCGGTGCCGCCAATGACGCTGTTGATTCCGTACTTCGGTATGCTGGTTCTGTTTGGCCTGTATGATTCTTACTGGGCTTTGATCGTTACCTATCTGGTGTTTACGCTGCCATATGCAACGATCATGATCACAGGCTATATCAATACGCTGCCGAAGGATCTTGACGAGGCGGTTGCCATTGACGGCGGCTCTACCTGGTGTGTGTTATGGCGGGTACTGGTGCCGATTTCGACACCGGGGCTGGTGGCAACAGCGATCTATACTTTTTTGCAGTGCTGGAATGAATATCTGTTCGCGCTTTGCCTTACAAAGTCTGGGGAGATGCGGACGGTTCCGGTGGGAATTCAGCTGTTGATGGGGCAGATCAGTTATAAGTGGAACGAAATGATGGCTATGAGTATTTTAGGATCGATTCCCATCATCATTCTTTTTATCTTTGCCCAGAATTATTTTATTGCGGGCCTGTCGGCAGGAGCGATCAAAAGTTGAGATAGTTTACTCCTTTTGATTATGTTCCAGTGCATGAAGCGTATCAAGATAGTTTGCCGTATAGCCGAGATCGGTGTGTATGATGCGGCTGAACAGCAGATCGATGATAAAGAGGATAGGCATCTGGGGAGAGATGAGCATACCGGTGTTCATCTGCGGCAGGGATGCAGCGTACAGAACGACATCGAAATCCTGCTTTTTGTCATAGTGAGATGTGATGAGCAGGGTTCTGGCCCCGTTTTCATGTGCTTTTTTCAGGCCGAGGATGGTATTTTTCGTAGTGCCGCTTAAGGAAATGCCGATGACCAGCGTGGCAGACTGCACCATGGCGGAATTGGTCTGCATCATGAAATCATCTGTGTAGGCTTCTACCAGAAAGCCAAGTCGTTTAAAGCGGATCATAAATTCTTTTGCGGCATAGCCGGAAATGCCGTCACCGTATATGAGAATGTGTTTGCTGTGGCAGATCAGGTTTACAGCCCGCTCCAACGAGCGGTTGTTGATGTTTAAACGGGATTCTCCTAAAAGGAAGGTATAGTCTTCCCAGACCTGACGGTCCGAATCATTCAGGGAATCAGACCGCAGGCGGTTTTCTTCTTCTGTCTTATACTGGTATAGGAACTGCCGAAAGCCGTCAAACCCTAATTTCTGGGCGAAGCGGGAGAGGGAGGCTTTGGAGACATAGAGGGCAGAGGCTACCTGCGAAGGCGTTAACTCTTCCTGAAAACCGGTATTTAAAAAGTAGTCGGCTATGATACGTTCAACAGTGGTCATTTTCTCGTATTTGGAACGTATTCTGGCAGATAAAGCACTGTTTTCCATCGCTGTTTTCCTCATAAAATGAAATACTATCTGTCATTTTATCATGAAACAGGTTTCACAGCAACTGGAAGCGGCCGGCTGATCGCGCAGTGTTTGAAAGCTAAAAAGAAAGAGGTGAAGAGATGGAACGAGATGACAGAGATACAATAGCGCTCGGGCTTGTGAATACGGTGGACTATGAAATAGAGTGGGATCCTGCACATCTGGAAAAACTTATCTGCCGGACGAACCTGCAGGAGTGCGATATCAGAAAAATGCATAAGATCTGTACGTTGAAAGATCTTCTCTCATCCATCCTGTTTCACATGAGAGAAGGAACAGGGTGTGGACTTTGGGTAGAAGATCCGGAGGTGATTGAGACGTTTCTGGAAGGAACAGGATACCGGGTGACACTGGGCGGAACCAATCTGAGAGCTGCACAGGTCATTTCGACACTGGGCGGCAGGGCACTGGTACATCTTGTTTCTGTCAATGAAAATACATTAAGCCGTCTGCCGGACGGTGTGAAATGGGTTGGCGGACAGAAATACCGGTGTTGTTTTCCGCATATTGCCATTCAGTTTCCGAAAGCGGCGCGTATTTGTGCAAACGGTGTGGAAATGATTACGCCGCGTGCAAACCGGGTGATCTATTCCGGGGATATTGCCTGTGCACAGATGCCGCTGGAACAGGAATTTTTCACAAGAGCGGCCGGAATGCGGGCCATGCTGGTGTCAGGGCTTGACCTGGTTACCGATCCGGCTGTTTTGTCGATGCGTCTTAAGCAGATTCAGAAAGGACTCAAGGGGTTTGGAGGGGAAAAACCGCTGGTCTTTTATGAACATGCCTGCTTTGCGGATACGGCATATGAGGAAATGCTGCAGAGGGAACTGGAGCCGCTGCTGGATATATACAGTATGAATGAGGATGAATTTCAGACACTGGCAGGAGGAAGCGTGGAACTGCTGCATGCAGACACTGTGTTTAAGGGGCTGCAGGCTGCGCGAAAGAAACTGCCCGACGTGACTCTTGTGGTACATACGGGATACTGGGGACTGGCGTATGGAATGCGGGCGCAGGAGATCAGAGGAGCGCTGGAAAAAGGAATGCTGGCGGCGACGGCACGGTACTGGCTTGGAAATTCGGACAATGCCGGTATGGACAGGGCGGCGATGCTGCCGCAGCAGGTTTTGTCGAAAGCATTTGCAGAGGAAATAGAACGAATATCCGAAGAGCAGGTGGTATGTCTGCCTGCAGCAGAGGTGAAGCCGGATGATCCGACAACGGTAGGACTGGGTGACAGCTTTGTCGGGGGATTTTTATATCAATACTGTTTCGACAGGAGGAAGAGGGAGGCATAAAGTATGCTTTATACAATGAAGGATTTATTAGAAGTAGCGAACAGAGAGAATTTTGCAATACCGGCACCGAATATCCAGAATGAGATGACGGCGAGGGCGGTGATCGAGGCGGCGGAACTGTGCAGTTCTCCATTGATAATTGATATCGCATTTCCAATCCACCCGGACATCGTGTTTCTGGGGGAGATGACCAGGCGGCTTGCGGAAGAGGCAGCAGTTCCGGTAGCCATCAATCTGGATCATGGAGGAAGCCGCTGGACGGATATGGAGACATGTCTGGAGGAAGTAATGCCCTGTATCCGGGCAGGCTTTACGTCGGTGATGGTGGACCGTTCCAGCCTGCCTTATGAAGAAAATGTGCGGCAGGTGCAGTTTGTCGTGAAACTGGCCCATGCCATGGGAGTTTCCGTCGAGGCAGAACTTGGACATGTGGGAGATGGACAGTTATATGATGAAAAAAGCGATATGGTGCTGACCGATCCGGAGGAGGCAGCATGGTTTGTCAGAGAGACAGGGATTGATTGCCTGGCAGTTTCGATCGGAACGGCGCATGGACAGTATAAGGGGAATCCACATCTGGATTTCGAACGACTGGAAAAGATCAAAAGGGCTACGGGCGGATTTCCGCTGGTCCTGCACGGAGGCAGCGGGACCGGAGATGAAAATCTGCAGCGTGCCAGCCGGTCAGGGATCAATAAGGTCAATGTGGGAACGGATCTGTTCAAGGCGTCTTTGGATGCGGTGCGCACGGCAGATCTGGAAGGAGGAAGAATCTACAATATATGGCAGGTGATCAATGACAGCTGGCGGGATAAGCTGATACACTGGATCAGACTGTTGGGAGCCGCCGGAAAAGCGGCCGAATATCCGCCGGTGAAAAGGGCAGACAGGATGCCCTGGCAGAGACTGGTGGAAGACGGAATCTACAGGGCAATCTAAACACACAAAAACCTTCCGGGGGATTTTGCAATGACAAACCATTTGCAAAATCCCCCGAAATACAGTACTATCTTAAATGTCGAATTAAGAAAACATTAAAGAAATTCCCATCTATTCCTTTAGGTTTTCCTGACATAATGCATAGTAAATACAGCCGGGAAGGCCGTGCAGAGCACGGGCCGGCCGGACAAAGTACGCAGGGGAGGGTGACATGGCTAACATTCTGGTTTGTGATGACGACAAAGAGATCGTGGATGCGATCGAGATCTATCTGCTTCAGGAAGGGTATACGATCTTCAAAGCCTATGACGGTGAGCAGGCGATCAGGGTGCTGAAGGAGCAGCAGATTCATCTGCTTTTGATCGATGTTATGATGCCGAAGCTGGACGGGATCCACGCCACTTTGAAGATCAGGGAGTACTCCAGCATTCCGATCATCATTTTATCGGCGAAGTCGGAGGATAATGATAAGATACTGGGATTGAATATCGGGGCGGACGACTACGTAACGAAGCCTTTTAACCCGCTTGAGCTGCTGGCGAGGGTGAAGTCCAATTTAAGGCGCTATACGACGCTGGGGAATCTGAATGCGGACAACAATGCGCTTTTTCAGGTTGGCGGATTGTGTATCAATGACGATACCAAGGAAGTGACGGTGGACGGCGACAATGTGAAGCTGACGCCGATCGAGTACAACATTCTGCTGCTGCTTGTGAAAAACTGCGGCAGGGTTTTCTCCATCGACCAGATCTATGAGAGCATCTGGAACGAGGAGGCTATCGGGGCGGATAACACAGTTGCGGTACATATCAGACATATTCGCGAGAAGATCGAGATCAACCCGAAAGAGCCGAGATATCTGAAAGTAGTCTGGGGCGTCGGTTATAAGATCGAAAAGCAGTAAACAGGACAGGCGGACAGAATGCGGCAGACAGGTACGGCCGGCAGACTGATAGAAAGGCATGGTTGAAGATGGGAAAAGAGGAAAAGGACAGGACGGCGGATCTGTGGACAGAAGATGACGGTGGAAAAGGTCCGGCAGCAGGCGCATATACGACAGAGGAAACTTTGGAAAAAAGGAACATGCAGACAGAAGATAAAAGTATGGAGCAGACAGGGCAGGCGGAAGGTAAAGAGCAGGAGAAGGAGACGGCTGCGGGAAGACACAGCGGCCGCAGAAATCGAAGGGACGGAAAGAAGAAAAAGGCCAAAAAGGGCAATCATGCCGCCAGGACATTTCTGCGTATCGTACAGCATACAGCGCTGGCCGTGATGATGGTTTCCGTGTTTATCGTGGCGATCGGATCGACGGTCCGTGTGGAAGGTTTCCGTTCGAAGTACGGCTTCAATATGTATACCATGGATCAGAAGCAGACATACGAGGAGTCGGAGCTGTTTGACAATATTTTCGGCTATGCTGTGGCGGATATCATCCGGCATGGTGTCGTGAGCGGGCAGCTGGAGAGTGAAGGGAGTTTTGACGGACGGAAGGTTATAGACGTTACGGCGTATAATTATCGGGACATCGGTCTGCCGGAGCAGTATGTGACAGCAAGCTATTATCTGGAGGATCTGCTGAAATGGCAGAATTATGGCTTTGAGTGGACAGGAACCGAGATGACTGCCGCGCAGGCACAGAATTTTCTGGCCGACCGGACGCGGGTGACGGTGATGGATCCGGACAGTAAGTACTATAACACTACGGATGCCAATTATCTGAAATCGGACGTGGAAAGCTATACGTTTGTGAATGACGTATCGGCGAACCAGCTGTGGATGGATCCGGATGATACGGATGGCTTCGTGGATGATTATCGGCCCGCGAAGCTGGAGGTTTCGGAGGCAGATGGGGCGTCCGTGGCGGTTACCGACGTGGAAGAAGACGGCACGGATTACGGACTCGACAGCGAAAAAGTGGATACCTACAATGTGATGGTGAACCGTTACAAGACGACAGAAGGGAAGAATCTAGAAGAATATGTGTCGGACTGGGAACTGTATTATGATCTGTGCCATAACGTGCAGTATGCTGCCCAGAGTCTGTCCTACAATTATAATGAATATCTGGAAGCCAAAAGATATTACAGCGTGAGAAATTCCAACGTCCGCTATCTGATCTGCAAGACGGTGGGAGAGAATACGCAGATCTACACGAATCTGGAGGATGAGGAGGACATCGAAGATGTGATGGCCTTTACGGAGGTGCAGGGGGATGAGGAGAATGAGGAACATTCCCCGGCGGGCAGGTTTATCTATTACAGCCCGGCAGACATGAATTACCTGACAAACACCTCGATCACCGAGGAGACGATCCGCCAGATCCTGCAGGGATATGATTATGCCTACCCGGAGACGGTTAAGATCTGGATCGGCGTGGATACCGGTTACCCGGCGGAGGATGCCTTTACACAGGGCAGGGAAGGCTTCAACAATTATCAGCCTTATTTTATGCAGTGGATCGTTCTGGCCCTGGGGGCAGGCGTGTTGTATCTTGTATTGTTCTGTTATCTGACCTTTGTGACGGGGAAAGATATGGATAAGGAAGGAAGAGCCTTTGTGCGCCTGACTTCTTTTGACAGGATTCCTACGGAGATCATGCTTTTACTGGGATTCGGCATGATGATCCTGATCGCATGGGTATTGATCGTTGTGGCCGAACTGCTTGATCTGAATGTTGTATCTGTCCTCTCTCAGGATACGGTGGCCCATGCACAGTGGTTTCAGGGTGCGCTGTTCGCGATGGTGTTTGTTGTGGACATGGTGGCAATGTTCTTTTTCTACAGTCTGGTACGGCGGTGGCGGGCGAAGACTCTCTGGAAGAACAGTTATTTATGCAGAATATTCCGCCTGCTGAAAAAGGGCGCGCTGCAGATGTACGACAACAGCGATATCGTGCTGAGAACGTGTGTACCTTATGGCCTGTTCCTGCTGTTTAATCTGTTGATGATGGTGTGGGCGTTTGGTACAACTGCACCGTTTGGGATACTGGTGCTGGTGTTTATCACGATGGCCGTTGACATTGCGGTGGGGCATCTCCTTTATCAGAATGCAAAAGAGCAGCAGCAGATCATTAAGGGCATTGAGACCATTGCCAACGGACAGCTGGAGCATCAGGTGAAGACGGAGAAGCTGCACGGGGATAACCTGACGCTGGCCCATTCTGTCAACAGTATCGGCAAAGGCATCAAGGAGGCCGTGGAGATCAGCATGAAGGATGAGCGTATGAAAGCCGACCTTATCACCAATGTGTCCCACGACATCAAGACGCCGCTGACTTCCATCATCAACTATGTGGATCTGATCAAAAGGGAGCGCATCGACAATGAGAAAGTGCAGAATTATATCAAGGTTCTGGACGAGAAATCCCAGCGCCTGAAACAGCTGACGGATGATCTGGTGGAGGCCAGCAAGATCACATCCGGCAACATCAGCCTGCATTTCGAGCAGATCAACCTGACGGAGCTGATGAACCAGACGATTGGGGAATTCTCCGAGAAGTTTGAGATGAAGAATCTGACGACGGTGATGAATGTGCGTGTGAAGAATGCCGTTATCGAGGCGGACAGCCGCAGGATCTGGCGCGTGATGGAGAACCTTTTCAACAATATTTACAAATATGCCATGGAGGGAACCCGCGTTTATCTGTCCATCGAGGATATGCCGGATAAGAAGAAATTTATCGTGATATCGATCAAAAACATCTCGGCTTCTCCGCTCAACTGCAACCCGGATGAACTGACAGAACGGTTTATCAGAGGCGATGTCTCGAGGACGACGGAGGGCAGCGGACTGGGACTGTCCATCGCCAAGAATCTGACGGAGGCGCAGAAGGGTACGTTTGAGATCCAGCTGGACGGGGATCTGTTTAAAGTGATCCTCACCTTCCCGAAGGCGAAGGGAGAAAAGAACGCGTAATGTATACAGAAAAAGGTTCGGTCGCACAGGCCGAACCTTTTTGGCAAGGGGAAAGAGATCTGCATGACAGCCGGAAACCGTCAGAGATCCAGTCCGCTCACTTCGCGGTTATTATACTTATTGAGAATCTGATGGATCTTGTCCGTAGGGGTGTAGATATTGGACATGGAGGCATCATGATTCATAAAGTCGATGATGGAGGCCAGGAACTTGCTCATGTCGGCTTCCAGATAATAAGGCTTCTCCCGCAGCATGGGCGGCTGGTAGCACAGGTTGGTGGTGATGATCCTGTCGAAGTAGCATTTCTCGTAAGCCTCGTCGAAAGCTGCAAGACCGTCTGTAAAAAGGCCGAAGGTACAGCAGATGAACACTCTTTTGGCGTTCATTTTCTTAAGCTGTCTGGCGGTATCGATCATGCTGCCGCCGGAGGAGATCATGTCGTCTATGATGATGGCGTCCTTGCCGTCGATATTATCCCCCAGAAATTCATGTGCTACGATGGGATTCTTGCCGTTTACGATGGTAGAGTAATCCCGTCTTTTATAGAACATGCCGGTATCTACGCCCAGCACGTTGGCGAAGTAAATGCCGCGGTCCAAAGCGCCCTCATCAGGACAGATGACAATGGTGTGTTCCTTGTCGATGATAAGATCCCGTTCCGTGCGCAGCAGCGCCTGGATAAACTGGTAGGGCGGCGTGAAGTTGTCAAAGCCCTTGATGGGAACGGAGTTCTGCACTCTGGGGTCGTGGGCGTCGAAGGTGATGAAATTGGAGACACCCATGTCCATGATCTCCTTGATGGCGTAGGCGCAGTCCAGAGATTCCCGGCCGCTTCTTTTATGCTGTCTGCCCTCGTAGAGAAAAGGCATGATCACCGTCAGGCGGTGTGCCTTGCCGTTGATGGCGGCGATGATCCTTTTTAAATCCTGATAATGGTCGTCAGGGGACATGTGGTTTGTGTAACCGTTCATCTGGTAGGTAATGCTGTGATTGCACACATCCATGAGGATAAAGACGTCCTTACCACGGACGGATGTGTTGAGAATGCCCTTGGATTCCCCGGTGCCGAAGCGGGGGCACTCTACTTCTATAAGATAATCGTCTTCCATATAGCCATGGAAGGCGGGATCCTTCTTAAAGGTGTTGTCTAAACTTCTGCGGTATTCTACAAGATGCTGGTTGACCTTGTGCGCCAGCGGCAGAGCGGACTTGGTAGTGAGCAGCTTGACAGGCGCTACCGGCATGGCGTTTTGTAGTTGTTCTGTATTCGGCATGATGTCCTCCTGTATCTTCCAGTAACTTCCTAATAGCGTAAAAAGCCATGTACTGACAATTATTTTATATCATTATGCCAGTGACACGTCAAGGAAATTCTAGTAAAATAAGAGAAGTTAAGAGGAGGTAAGAATGCAAAAAACAAAACATGTAATACGTAGGATAAAAGAGGGCTCCATTGCAGAGGAGATGGGCATGGAACCGGGGGACGAGCTGCTTGAGATAGGCGGGCAGGAGATCGTGGATATTTTTGACTATCAGTACCTGACGCAGGATGAATACATTGAAGTATTGATCCGCAGGGCGGACGGTGAAGAATGGCTGTTGGAGATTGACAAGGAGTACGACGAGGATCTGGGAATCGAGTTTGAAAACGGGCTGATGGATGATTACCGTTCCTGCCACAATAAATGTATTTTCTGTTTTATCGACCAGATGCCGAAGGGGATGCGGGAGACGCTGTATTTTAAAGATGACGATTCCAGGCTTTCCTTTCTGCAGGGCAATTATGTGACGCTGACGAATATGTCGGATGAGGATGTGGAGCGGATCATCCGCTATCATCTGTCGCCGATCAATATCTCGTTTCAGACTACCAATCCAGAACTGCGGTGTATGATGTTAAATAACCGGTTTGCCGGGCAGGCGCTTTTGCAGGTGCGGAAGCTGTATGAGGCCGGGATCACGATGAACGGGCAGATCGTTCTGTGCAAAGGCGTCAACGACGGGGCGGAACTGGAGCGTAGCATCGCGGATCTGACGGCATATCTGCCGCATCTGGAGAGTGTGTCGGTGGTGCCGGTAGGACTGTCGAAATACCGGGAAGGACTGTATCCGCTGGAGCCTTTTACGAAGGAGGATGCGCAGGAGGTGCTGCGGTGTATCCACAGATGGCAGGAGAAGCTCTATCCGCAGTACGGCCTGCATTTCGTACATGCCTCCGACGAGTGGTATGTGCTGGCGGAAGAACCGCTGCCGGAGGCGGAGCGCTATGACGGTTATCTGCAGCTGGAAAACGGCGTGGGGATGCTCAGACTGCTGTTGACAGAATTTGCGGAAGCCATGAAGCTGTTGGAAGAGCAGAAGCAGGTACGGGAGCGTTATGCGTCCTGTGGCGGGGAACTGTCTGTTGTGACGGGACAGCTGGCGTATCCTTTTCTGCAGGATATGGTCCGCCAGCTGGAAGAGCGGTTTCCGGCGCTGCATATCCATGTGTATGCCATCACCAATGAATTTTTCGGGGAGCGGATCACGGTGTCCGGCCTGCTGACGGGGCAGGATATCATCTGCCAGCTGCAGGGCAGAGAACTGGGAGAGCGGATTCTGCTTCCCCAGAATGTACTGCGCAGCGGAGAGGACTATTTTCTGGATGATGTCACGGTGGGAGACGTGGAAAAGGCTTTACAAGTTAAGGTAGATATTGTAAAATCAAGCGGGCATGACTTTGTACAGGCAGTGTTGGGCCGTTGAAAGTGGTAAATTTACTTTTGGGAAATGGAGCGTGTTATATGAGTAAGAAGAAGACCAAGCCGATCGTGGCGATCGTGGGACGGCCCAATGTCGGGAAATCCACGCTGTTCAACGCACTGGCAGGAGAGATGATCTCGATCGTCAAGGATACGCCGGGCATCACGAGAGACCGGATCTATGCGGACGTGAACTGGCTGGATATGAATTTTACATTGATCGATACGGGCGGCATCGAGCCGGAGAGCAGAGATATCATTCTCTCACAGATGCGGGAGCAGGCACAGATCGCCATCGACACGGCGGATGTGATCGTCTTTCTGGTGGATGTGAAGCAGGGACTGGTGGATGCGGATTCCAAAGTGGCGGATATGCTGCGCCGGTCGCAGAAGCCGGTGGTGCTGGCGGTCAACAAGGTGGATGATTTCAATAAGTATATGGCAGATGTGTATGAATTCTACAATCTGGGTATCGGTGAGCCTTTTGCCATCTCTTCCGTAAATAAGCTGGGCTTTGGAGAGCTGTTGGACGAGGTGACGTCTTATTTTGACAGGGAGGCGGCCGAGGAGGAAGAGGACGAGCGCACGAAGGTGGCCATTGTGGGCAAACCGAATGTGGGCAAGTCGTCAATTATCAACAGGCTGATCGGGGAGAACCGTGTGATCGTGTCCGATGTGGCGGGCACCACCAGGGACGCCATTGATACGGAGATCACTCATAATAAGAAGGAATATGTGTTTATTGATACGGCGGGACTGCGCAGGAAGAATAAGATCAAAGAAGAACTGGAGCGCTATATGATCATCCGCACGGTGGCGGCTGTAGAGCGGGCCGATATCGTGGTGCTGGTGATCGACGCCACGGAGGGTGTGACGGAACAGGATGCTAAGATCGCGGGGATTGCCCATGACCGCGGCAAAGCCATCATCATTGCAGTCAATAAGTGGGACGCCATCGAGAAGGACAATAAGACGGTGAATGAATTTACCCAGAAGGTGAGGAAAGTGCTTTCTTTTATGACCTACGCGGAGATCATTTTTATCTCGGCGGTCACAGGGCAGCGGCTGGGTAAGCTGTTTGACCTGATCGACGTGGTCAGCGAGAATCATTCCATGCGGGTGGCGACAGGTGTGCTCAATGAGATCATGGCCGAAGCCGTGGCGCTGCAGCAGCCGCCTTCTGATAAGGGCCGGAGACTTCGCCTGTATTACATTACCCAGGCTGCGGTCAAACCGCCTACCTTTGTCATTTTTGTAAACGATAAGGAGCTGATGCATTTTTCCTACACGAGATATCTGGAAAATCAGATCCGGGAGACTTTTGGATTTATGGGAACGCCGCTTAGATTTATCATTCGCGAGAGAAAGGAAAACAAGTAAAAGTGGAACGAGCTATATGTTTGGTGATCGGATATGTATTTGGACTGTTTCAGACGGCTTATCTTTACGGAAAGCTGCATGGCATTGACATCAGGAATTACGGCAGCGGCAATGCAGGTACGACGAACACACTGCGGACGCTGGGAACGAAGGCGGGACTTATCGTTCTGCTGGGGGATATCATGAAGTGTATTCTGGCCATCGTGCTGACGAACATGCTCTTTCAAAATTCCCATCCGGACGAAATATATCTGTTGAAGATTTATGCGGCGGCAGGCGCTATTCTGGGACATAACTTCCCTTTTTATCTGCATTTCAAAGGGGGAAAAGGGATTGCGGCGACGGCGGGCATGATCCTTTCCTTTCATCCCTGGCTGATCCCCATGGGCGTGATTTTGTTCTTTGGCACCTTTTTTACGACGCATTATGTGTCGCTGGGGTCACTGCTTGTCTATGCGGGATTTATGATCGAGCTGGTAGTGCTGGGACAGATGGGTATCTTCGGTATGCCGCAGGCGGCGCTTAACGAGATGTATGTGGTGGCCGCATTTTTGACGGTCATGGCGTATTATAAACATAAGGATAATATTAAAAGACTGCTTGGCGGGACAGAGCGCAAGACGTATCTGACCCATAAGAATAAGGTAGATTGATCCGGCAGTCAGGGGGCACGATGGCAAGGATATGGAAAAGAAGTTGTGACATTTCGGAATGGAGGAGAAAATGGCTGATATCAGTATCATAGGGGCAGGAAGCTGGGGGATTGCGCTGGCGGTGCTTTTGCATAAGAACGGACATCATGTGACGGTCTGGTCCGTCATCGAGGCGGAGATCAGGATGCTGCAGAAAGAGCGCGAACATAAAGACAAGCTGCCCGGGGTGAAGCTGCCGGAGGACATGGTCTTTACGACGGATTTAGAGCAGGCGGTGAAGGGAGCGGAGGTGCTGGTGCTGGCGGTGCCGTCGCCCTATACGAGAAGCACTTCCCACAGCATGGCGTCTCTGGTAAAAGAAGGACAGGTGATTGTCAATGTGGCGAAGGGTATCGAGGAGAAAACGCTGCTCACCCTTTCCCAGATCATAGAAGAAGAGATTCCGCAGGCCAATGTGGCGGTGCTTTCCGGGCCTTCCCATGCGGAGGAAGTGGGAAGAGGGATTCCAACCACGATTGTTGTGGGAGCAAAGGACAAGGAGACGGCGGAATATCTGCAGAATATCTTTATGAATGAAGTGTTCCGTGTCTATATCAGCCCGGACGTGCTGGGTATTGAGCTGGGGGCGGCTTTGAAAAATGTGGTGGCTCTGGCGGCGGGTATCGCCGACGGCCTGGGCTACGGGGATAACACGAAGGCGGCTCTGATCACCAGAGGCATTACCGAGATCGCCAGACTGGGCGTGGCCATGGGCGGCAGGTTCGAGACTTTCTGCGGACTGACGGGGATCGGAGACCTGATCGTGACCTGTGCCTCCATGCACTCACGCAACAGGCGGGCCGGCATCCTGATCGGACAGGGCTACACGATGAAGCAGGCCATGGATGAGGTGAAGATGGTGGTGGAAGGCGTGTATTCCGCCAAGGCGGCCATGGGTCTGGCGAAAAAGTTTGACGTACAGCTGCCCATTATCGAGCAGGTCAACGCGGTGCTGTTCGAGGGACAGCTGGCGGACGAGGCTGTGAAAAATTTAATGCTGCGGGATAAGAAGATCGAGAATCCGTTGCTGCCCTGGTAAAGGGCCGGCAGCGGATTTTGTCTTTTTAAAATGAGAGTTTAACTTTTAACTTTACAGAAAAAGTTAAAAAAGTTAAAATACTCTTGTAAGGAGGGACGTGTATGTCGAAAGAAGAGTATGGCAGGATCATGGCAGAGATTGAGACTTTGCCAGGTGGCGGTATCACTTACAAGAAAATAAACGGCAGAGAGTATGCTTATTATCAGTGGCGGGAAGCCGGCAGGCAGCATTCCAGAAGAGCAAAAGGCAAGGAACTGGAGATGCTGACAAAACAGATCGAAAGAAGGAAAGAACTGCAAAATCTGCTGAAACAAATAACAAGAGAGGAAGCCGAAGGGATCAAACCGGCCTGGCAGTTTCATTGTCCGGTGAGGATCGGGGAAGAACTGGACCGCTTTGTGAAACCTGTTTCCGGGTGGAAGAGGCGGGAATGTTATCAGCATCTGCGGGCATATATCTATGGCGATATGCAGGACAGGGTGTATATTTTATACGGTCTGCGAAGGACAGGGAAGACAACGCTGATCCGTCAGCTGATCTCTGAAATGGATACTGCGATGAGACAGCAGACGGTTTTTATCCAGATACAGGATAACAGGACGCTGGATGATGTGAATCAGGATTTAAAGTATCTGGAAAAGTGCGGTTACCGGTATGTATTTATGGATGAAGTGACGCTTCTGAATGATTTCATCGAGGGAGCGGCTTTGTTTTCCGATGTGTTTGCGGCAAGCGGCATGAAGATCGTTTTGTCGGGAACGGATTCTCTTGGCTTTCTGTTTACGGAAGATGAAGAATTGTATGATAGATGTATCATGTCTCATACCACTTTTATTCCTTATCGTGAGTTTGAGCGGGTACTTGGCATTGCAGGGATTGATGATTACATTTATTACGGCGGCACCATGAGTATGGGAGGAAAGCATTATAATGACAGCTCCCGGATCTTTGCCACGAAAAAAAGCACGGATGAATATGTAGACAGCGCGATCGCACGTAACATTCAGCATTCTCTGAAAAATTATCAATATGGGGATCATTTTCGTTCTTTGAGAGAATTGTATGAGAAAAATGAACTGACAAACGCGGTCAATCGGATCGTAGAGGATATCAACCATCGGTTCACACTGGAAGTTCTGACAAGGGATTTCCGGTCGGGGGATCTGAAGATTTCTGCGAAGAACCTGCGCAAGGACCGGGAAAAGCCTACGGATATTCTCGACCGCATTGATATCGAAAAGGTAAATGAGACGCTGAAAGAGCTGTTGGAGATCAAAAACAGGGAAGAGCAGTCCGTGGAAATTCGGGACGTGCATCGTTTTGAGATCAAAGAGTATCTGGATCTTCTGGATCTTACGGTTGAAATTGAGAACAGATGGATGTCCGATCATAACCGGAAGGAAACAAGGACCGTATTTTCACAGCCCGGTATGCGGTATTCGCAGGCGGAGGCGCTGATCAGATCACTGATGCAGGATGAAAAGTTCAGAGATATGTCCCTTGAAGAGAGAAAACGCGTGACAGACCGTATCCTGGATGAAATCAAAGGCAGGATGATGGAGGATATTGTGCTGCTTGAAACAAAGCAGGCGAAAAACAACTGTGAAGTGTTCAGGCTGCAGTTTGCAGTGGGTGAGTTTGATATGGTAGTTTTTGACCCGGAAAAAGGCAGCTGTGAGATTTACGAGATCAAGCACAGCACGGAAGCGGTCAGAGAGCAGTGCAGACATTTGCTGGATGAGGCAAAATGCAGGGATACAGAGTTCCGATACGGGCCGATCACCGGAAAATATGTGATCTACAGAGGCCAGACGACAGAACCAGAAGATATGGCCGAGAACAGGGGAGGGAATGTGACTTATCTGAACGTGGAAGAGTATTTGAGAGGTCTCAGACAGTGACAGAATAGAAAAATTATTTTGACGGTACAGAGACTGCACAGTTTTTGTATCTTTTTGCCTTCTGCGTACTCTAATATACAAAAGGCAGGTGATCGCAACGAATGAATTTGAAAAACTGATCCGGGAGCATTGGGCTGTCGTGTATCGTTTTCTGCTTTCTCTGTGCGGGGATGCGGCATTGGCGGAGGAGTTGACCTCAGAGACTTTCTATCAGGCATATTTGCATATCGATCGATTCAGAGGGGAGTGCCGGCCGGAAACATGGCTGTGCCAGATCGCGAAGAATGCTCTGTATAGAGAAAACAAGAGGAAAAAACAGACCGTTCCGTGGGAGCAGACCGATCGTGCCACAGAAGAGGCCGGTATTTTGGAGCAGCTGGTGAAAAAGGAGCAGGCGCTGAACATTTACAGACACATACATGAGCTTGACGATCCCTACAAGGAAGTGTTTATGCTGCGCATCCTGGGAGAACTCAAGTTCAAGGAGATTTCAGCTGTTTACGGCAAAACGGAATCCTGGGCGAAGGTCACGTTTTACCGTTCCAAAAATAAACTGATCGAGCTGATGGAGGACAAGGATTGAAAGCAGAGAAGGAGTATGATAGCAAAATGAGAATTAGTTGTGAGATGGTAGAAGATCTGCTTCCGCTCTATCTGGATGACAGCTGTTCTAAGGACAGCCGGATTGCCGTAGAAGAACATCTCAAAGAGTGTCAGGACTGCCGTGACAAGCTGTCCAGAATGCAGAGCGATATCATGGATGACAGGCAGGAGCCGGCAGAAAGACCGGAGCCGGACCTGACGGAGCTTGCGGAAAAGATCAGGCGGCATCGCATCCGTGTGGCCGGATTTGCAGTGCTGGTCATTATGACGCTGTCCGTCCTGTTGACGCTCGGTTATCTGACCGTTCAGGATATGTACAGCCAGATGCATCCTTATGTCCATGAGGTAGAAGAGGGAACACAGAATCTTGCGGCAGGTGCGTGGGAGATGAGAGCAGAACAGATCGAACAGGCTGTTTTTTATACCAATAATACGCAGATCAAAGTAAGTGTACAGGCGGGAGAGGGCTTTCAGGGTACGGGGACGATCAAACTGTGGAATATGATCTATAAAGATGACTTTATCCAGACAGCGGATGTGGAGGGAGCAGCCGATTCGGTGTTGTTTACGGGTCTTTCCAGTGCGGATCGCTACAAAATAACCTGTGAGGGGCTGGACGGGGCAGTGCTCACCGTGAGCGATGGACGTTCGGTCAGTTTCTGGAAGAGTCTGAAATCTGTACTGTGGGATATTGTTTTATATTGAAAAAAAGACGAAAGGAGCCTGGTTATGGCAGTATACACGATTGTTTTCAGCCCCACGGGCGGGACGAAAAAGGCGGCAGATTTATTTGCGGAGGCATTCTGTAAGGACTATGTGACGATCGATCTTACAGAGCGGGGCAGAGATTTTTCAAAGGATTCATTTGTGCAGGAAGATATCTGTATCGTGGCAGTTCCGTCGTATGGCGGCAGGGTTCCCGATGCTGCCGTTTCGCGGCTGCGGCAGATGAAAGGCAACGGTGCCGGAGCGATTCTTATGGTGGTCTATGGAAACCGGGATTATGACGATACACTGGTGGAATTGCAGGATACGCTGACAGACGCCGGATTTTCCTGTGTGGCGGCTGTGGCGTCGATTGCCGAGCATTCCATAATGCGGCAGTTTGCCACCGGGCGGCCGGATGCGCAGGACGCGCAGGAACTGTCAGATTTTGCAGGGCAGATTCGGAGGAAGATGGAGGAAGGCACCGGATTGGGACAAGTAGTTCTGCCGGGGAACCATCCCTACAAAAGTTACGGCGGTGTTCCCATGAAACCGCAGGCCGGCAAATCCTGTACCCGCTGCGGACGATGCGAAAGAGAGTGTCCGGTGGGAGCGATCCGTGCGGATGATCCGACGGTAACGGACAATGCCGCCTGCATTTCCTGTATGCGTTGCATTGCCGTCTGCCCGCAGAAGGCCAGAAGCGTGAGTAAGGTGCTGCTTGCTGCCGGCAGTATGAAATTGAAGAAGGAATGCAGCGGCTATAAGAGAAATGAAATATTTCTGCCGCGTTGACCGTACATTGTCCCATGCCGTATGGAAAACAGTTCAAGACAGGGCCCCTTTGACCGATATATACTACAGACACAGAAAAACGGCAGGGAGGGTTTCGTATGAATGTAACAATGAATTCCGGTAACACACGTTTTTCTTCCATGAGAGCGGTTCGTTTTGCATCGGCGAAGGAAGAAGGCGGGGTAAAATCAAATACTTCAAACAGAGATCAGGTAACAATATCACAGGAGGGACGTGATAACCTGGAAGTTATGGTTGATAAAACGGTGGATAAGCTGAGCGCGATGACGAAAGAAGAGTTCATGGATATGCTCAGACAATGGCGGGAGGAGAATCAGCCGGAACTGGAGGTAGATCCTTATTATGATGTGGATCCGGACGGTTCTATTGCCAATAAGATTTATTTTGAATCCTATCTGGGACAGTTGATGGAGCAGGAAGAGAATATCAAGTGTTATTATGCGGATGCCTATCAGGAAGCAGTCTCGGCTCCGATCGACAGTCTGGCGTTTATTACCGGAAAATATCTGAACGATCAGTCGAAGTACTTTGCTCATAGTATGCCGGCGCAGGAGCGCAAGTGGGCATTTCATCAGCTAAGTGCAATGCTGACAGGAGCCCATGTGGGGCTGAACGATCCCTATGCACTGGCGGCGTATGGCGGAACAAAGACAGTCGATGAACTGGATAAGATCGCGAAACAGGCGGTCAAAGACAAGCTGGATGCGCTCATCAAAGAGAAGAAGGAAAAAGGCTGACACAGGGCAGCCTTTTTCCTGTCCGGCCTGTTCTATAACTGTCTGCAGATCTCGGTCGTAGTCTTGACCTTATTCATGGAATAAATGTGAATACCGTCCACACCGTGTTCTCTGAGATCACGGATCTGGCGCACCGCATAGTCTATGCCGGCTTTGCGCATGTCTTCTTTATCGTCCCCGTAGGTGGCGATGATGTCTGCCAGAGCCTTCGGCACGGAAGAGCCGGAGAGAGACACGGTGGTGCCCAGCTGTTTGGCAGTGGTGATGGGCATGATGCCGGCGTGGATCGGAACATGGATCCCCATTGCATGTGCCTTGTCGAGGAAACGATAGAAAAAAGTGTTGTCAAAGAACATCTGGGAGACCAGGGATGTGACGCCGGCCTCAACTTTTTCCTTCAGATGTCGCAGGTCTTCTTCCAGACTCGGCGCCTCAAAGTGTTTCTCCGGATAGCAGGCGCCGGAAATCTGAAGACCCGTATGCTCCTTCAAATGACGTACCAGATCCGTGGCATAGTAAAATTCACGGCTGTCAAACTGTTCGTCGCTCATGGACTGGGGCCTGTCTCCGCGCAGCGCCAGTACATGGTTTACCCCGGCTTCCTGCAGCGCCTCACAGTTCCTGTGCAGATCTTCTTTCGTGAAACCAACGCAGGTAATGTGGGCGATGGCGTCAATCTGCAGCTGCTGCCTGATATAAGAAGTGATCTCTATCGTCTTGCCCGCCCGGGATCCGCCCGCGCCGTAGGTACAGCTGATAAAATCAGGACGCAGCTCAGCCAGCTGCTGCAGAATGGGATATACATTGTCGAATTCATCGTCTTTCTTGGGAGGAAATACCTCGAAGGAGAGACCGGTTTTGTTGTTTGTCGTCGTAGTCTGTGTCATATGCGTGTATTGTTACTTTATGCTGATAGTGCAGTAACGTCTTCCTTTCTGTGATTTGTTCTTCTTGCTTTTGTACTCAAAATATCGTAACATAAATTTATAAGACAGGCAAGAAACGAAATTATAGTATACCGGAAAGGAAATCTAAAATGAGTGAACAGAACAAGAATTTCAGCAGTACTTCCGATTATGTTGCATCCGAGCAGCTTCTGGCAAGCGTCAACGTGGCCATCGCCCTGCAGAAGCCGCTCCTGGTGAAGGGAGAGCCGGGCACGGGCAAGACGATGCTGGCGCAGGCGATCGCCAATTCCCTTGGGAAGAAGCTGATCATCTGGAATATAAAATCCACCACCAAGGCGCAGGACGGCCTGTATATGTACGATACGATTCAGAGACTGTACGACGGCCAGTTCGGCGAGGAAGGGGTCAATGACATCGCCCGTTATATCAAGCTGGGCAAGCTGGGAGAGGCTTTTGAGTCGGAGGAGCAGGTGATTCTGCTGATCGACGAGATCGACAAGGCGGATCTGGAATTCCCCAACGATCTTCTCTGGGAGCTGGATCAGATGGAATTCTACATTCATGAGACGAAGAGAACGGTGAAGGCGAAGCACAGGCCTATCGTTATCATCACTTCCAATGCGGAGAAGGAGCTGCCGGACGCTTTCCTGCGCAGATGTATCTTCCATTATATTGACTTCCCGGATCAGACGCTGATGGAGGAGATCGTGCGGACTCATTATCCGGATGTGGAGGATAAGCTGTTGAAGGATGCCATGGAGGCCTTTTACTGGATCCGCTCCATGAAAGATATCCGCAAGAAACCAAGCACATCGGAGCTGATCGACTGGATCAACGCCCTGCAGATCGGCGGCATCCCGACGGATAAGCTGCGCTCGGAGCTTCCTTTTATCGGGGTAGTGGTGAAGAAGGATGAGGATCTGGAGACGGTAAAGAACAGGCGGGAATTCTAAACGGGAACCGATACAGGAATGAATACAGGAAAAGGAAATATTTATGTTCAGTAAATTTTTCTATACATTAAAAGATAAGGGACTGGATGTGTCCTTAAGCGAATGGCTGACGCTGCAGGATGCGCTGAATCAGGGATTGTGCAACAGCAGCCTGACGGAATTTTATTACGTGGCACGGATGATCTTGGTGAAGTCGGAGACGGAATTCGACAAGTTTGATATGGCTTTCGACGAGGTGTTTAAGGGGATCCAGTCGGAGAATGAAGTCGGCAAGAATATGATGCGCTGGCTGGATAAGCCGGAGATGCAGGAAGTCTTCGAGGAGATCCGCCACGAGATGAATCAGGAAGTGATCCAGGTGGATAAGGAAGATGTGGAGAACACCTTCAAGGAGCGGCTGCGGGATCAGAACGAGGAGCACAACGGCGGCAGCCACTGGATCGGCACCATGGGTAAGACGTCCTTCGGTAATCTGGGCGGTAACATGGGCGGCATCCGGGTCGGCGGCACCACCGGCTACCAGTCTGCGTTTCAGGTGGTGGGAGCCAGGAAATACCGTGACTTCCGCAATGACAAGGTGTTAGACAACAGGCAGTTCCAGATGGCGCTGCGGAAACTGCGGCAGTTTTCATCGAAGCTGGACATTCCGGAGACGGAGCTGGATATTAACGGTACGGTGGATGCCACCTGCAACAACGGCGGCTGCCTGCAGATCGTGATGGAGAAGCCGCGCAAGAATGCGGTAAAGCTCCTGCTGCTCATGGATTCGGGCGGAACGATGATCCCCTATACGACGCTTTTGAATGAGCTGTTTCATTCTGTCTATAAATCCAATCACTATAAGGATGTGAAGACCTACTTTTTCCATAACTGCATTTACTCCAATCTCTATAAGACGCCGGAGTGTGAGAACGGGGACTGGATCGAGACGGAATGGATGTTCCGCAATCTGGACAGCGATTACAAGGTGATCATCGTGGGCGATGCGGCCATGGCACCGGAAGAGCTGTATTCCACATCGGGCAATTACAGGGGGCCAAACGGCGGCCTGTCCGGTATGGAGTGGCTGCAGCTTATGAAGCGGCATTACAAGAAGATCGTCTGGCTGAATCCGAAGATGGCGCCGGGCCATGCGCCCTGGCGGGAGGCGGAGACGGCCATCAAGGGGATGTTCCCCATGTATAAACTGACGGTGGACGGGCTCAATCAGGCCATGATCAAGTTGATGGTAAACCGCTAGCGCGGTGGGACTGCTTTCTGTGTCCGTTTTTTGCATGATATGCTCTAAATGATTTCCGGATCATGTTTTGCTGCATGGTCAGAGGAAGCATTTAGGGCATTTTTCGAGGGAAAAGGTATGAACTGGGATTACTTTCTGCGGCAGTGGGGCAGGATATTCCACTGCAATATTTATCTCGTGGAGCGGCATGACAGCATACGGCAGGTATACGGGGAGCAGTCTCTTGAGAATGAGAAGGCGCCGTTTCCGGAAGAGCCGGCGTTTCGGAGGCTGCTGACAGGCGGGCAGACGGAGGCGCGTCCCGTCCTGTACGGTGAAGAGGAGTCTGTGCTTTATGTCGTACTGCCTTTTTATGAAAAAAGGCTGGTGATGGGTCCGGCAGCTCCCGGGGAAAAGAATGAGTTTGCCGCCGGCGTGCTGGCGCTTTGGCACAGCATGACAGGGCAGGAGTTAATGACGGAGGAGCTGTGGCAGCAAAAAGAACCGGCGGGAGCGGAGATCCGGGAGGCCAGAGCCAACGTGCAGGAAGTGATCTTCCAGCGGCAGGAGACGGAGCTGCCGCATAATCCATACGAACAGGAAAGGCGGGAAATGGACAGCATCCGCAGGGGCGACCGGGAAATGCTGCGGCGCAGCCTGCAGGAGACTTACCGCGGGGAAGTAGGACAGCTTTCCAGGGATGCGCTGCGGCAGGCGAAGAATATAGCGATCTGCGTCGTGACGCTGGCTTCCCGGGCAGCCATTGAAGGGGGAGTGCTGCCGGAGGAGGCCTTTTCCATGGTGGACGGTTATATTCTGGAAATAGAGGAAATGACAGATCCCCATAAGATCGAAGCGGCCATGCGGCAGGCGGAATTTGAACTTGCGGAGCGGGTGGAAGCCGTTCATGCCACGAAAGAGCGGAATGAGCTGATCGAGCGAACGAAGTACCATATTTTCCAGAACCTGCACAGCGAGATCGTGATCGGGGAGATCGGGCATCAGATCGGCGTGTCTGCGGCCTGGCTTTCCGCGCTTTTCCACCGGGTGGAGGGGGTGACGATCCAGCAGTACATCCGCCGTGAGAAGATCCGGCTGGCGCAGAACCTGCTCCGCTATTCGGATTATGATGTAAAAAGTATCGCCAACTATCTGGCCTTCTGTTCCCAGAGTCATTTCGGAAAAGCCTTCAAGGAACAGACGGGCATGACACCGACCGCTTATCGGGCAAAATTCGGAAATATGCCCAAAAATGAAAATATGCTAAAAAATAAAAATATGACAAAAAATGAAAATATGCAAAAAGATAAAAATATACAAAGAAACAAAAATATGCAAAGGAACAAAAATATGTAAAGAAACAAAAATACATGATAATTACATGAAATAGATGATATATCCTGCCGGGCTTCTGTGCTATCCTGTTTTTACCATGCAGCAATATAGCGGAATCTGGAACAGAAAGGGTAACGGGAAAGAAAAGATGAAGGAAATTTTATTTGGGGTGGCTTATTATGACGAGTATATGCCCTGTGAACGGTTGGCGGAAGATGTCAGGATGATGAAGAAGGCGGGGATCAACACGGTGCGGATCGCGGAATCCACGTGGAGCACCTGCGAGCCGCAGGAGTGTGTATTTGATTTTTCCCATGTGGAAAGGGTTCTGGACGCCATGGAAGAAGCGGGCATTCATGTGATCGTGGGGACGCCCACCTATGCGGTGCCAACATGGATGGTAAAATCCCATCCGGATGTGCTGGTAGAGACGAAGAAGGGGCGGGCCATCTACGGGGCGCGTCAGATCATGGATATTACCCATCCGGTCTACCGGTACTATGCGGAGCGGGTCATCAGAAAGCTGATGGAACATACGGCTCACAGGAAATGTGTTATCGGTTTTCAGGTGGATAATGAGACCAAGTATTACGGGACGGCGGGGAAAAACGTACAGGAAAGATTTGTGAAGTATCTGAGGAAAAAGTTTGACAATAATCTGGAGGCCATGAACATGGCGTTCGGGCTGGATTACTGGAGCAACCGGATCAATGCCTGGGAGGATTTCCCGGATGTACGGGGGACTATCAACGGCAGTCTGGGAGCGGAATTCGAGAAGTTCCAGCGGACGCTGGTGGAGGAGTTTTTAAGTTGGCAGGCGGCTCTGGTGCGGGAATACAGCAGAGAGGACCAGTTTATCACTCACAATTTCGACTTCGAGTGGAAGGGCTATTCTTACGGCGTTCAGCCTGATGTGGATCATTATCGCACCGCAAAATGTCTGAGCATCGCCGGGGTGGATATCTATCATCCGACGCAGGACGATCTGACCGGCAGTGAGATCGCTTTTGGCGGGGATATGACGCGCTCCTTAAAGCAGGATAATTATCTGCTGCTGGAGACGGAGGCACAGGGCTTCCCGGAGTGGCTGCCCTATCGGGGGCAGCTGCGCCTGCAGGCTTACAGCCATATCGCATCCGGGGCAAACAGTGTGATGTACTGGCACTGGCATTCCCTGCACAATGCGATGGAGACTTACTGGAAGGGCCTTTTGAGCCATGATTTCGAGGAGAATGCCACTTACCGGGAGGCATGTACCATCGGCAGGGAACTGCAGCAGGTCGGCAGTCATCTGGTCAATCTGAAAAAGAAGAATGAGGTGGCGGTGCTGGTGAGCAATGAGGCGCTGACGGCCCTGAAATGGTTCCGGATCGCCGCGTCCTACAATGATATTGTGCGCTGGCTTTATGACGCGCTCTATAAGAGAAACGTAGAGTGTGACTTCCTCTGGCCGGAGTCGGAGAACTTTGACCAGTATAAGATGATTCTTGTGCCGGCCCTTTATGCGGTGCCGGATCACGTATTGGAGAAATTGAACCGGTATGTGGAGCACGGCGGCACGCTGGTTGCCACCTTTAAAAGCGCCTTTGCGGACGAGCATGTGAAGGTCAGCCATACGGTACAGCCGCGGATCTTAAAGGGCTGTCTGGGTGTTCACTATCACCAGTTTACGATACCGAAGCATGTGAAGCTGGACGGTGAGATCGTGGAGGACGGTGCGGCCCATGAGGCGGCAGTGTTTATGGAGCTGCTGCTTCCGGATACGGCGCAGGTGCTGGCATCCTACGGTCATGAGAACTGGAAGGAGTACGCCGCGGTGACCAGAAATACTTTCGGGCAGGGAACGGCATACTATATTGGCTGTATGACGGATGAGGGGCTGCTTGCACGGATTCTGGAAAAAGCGCTGGCGGACGCGGGACTGTCTGTTCCGGAAGGAAGTGGTTTCCCGCTGATCATCCGCAAAGGGATCAATGATTTCGGGAAGACGGTATATTTTTATCTCAATTATGCCGATCAGGAGCAGAAAGTGCAGTACGGCTGTGCGGACGGGACGGATCTTCTGACGGGGACGGCGGTCAGAACGGGAGAGTACTTTACGGTTCCGGCCTGGGATCTGAAGATGATCGAGGTGGGCTGAAATTGAGGCTTGTTGAAATTGCGGTCTGTTGACATTGAGACTTGCTGAAAATTTTCTGTTGACAAACGGGGCGCTTTCGTTTACATTAGAGTCATCGGAGAAATGAAAGGCGTTGATAAGAACAAGTAGTAAGCTGTGGAGCGCACAGAAAGCAGCCGGTTGATGAGAGGCGCGCGGGAAGCTGCTTATGAATACATCTTGGAGCCGTACGACAGAATGGAACTGTAGACTGTAAGAACATCCTAGTAGGTCGTACCGGGAAATGCCCGTTACAGCAGGAGAGTATTATGACGGTATTTACAGGGAGCGTAAGGATGACCCGGAAGAGCGTTGTTGTACTTGATGAGGCAGACAGTGCGAGCTGTCTGTGAAAATAGGTGGTACCACGAGTGTAAACTCGTCCTATGGCATGGATAGGACGGGTTTTTTTGTGTGAAAAAGCGTCCTATGGAAACAGTAACAGGAAAAGCGGTTCCGGGAGAGGGCCGCGACAATCTGGAAATGGAGGAAGAGAGCAATGAAAATCTACGAAGAACTTCAGGCAAGAGGACTTCTTGCACAGCTGACGGATGCAGAGGAGATCCGTGACCTGATCAATAACGGAAAGGCGACCTTCTATATCGGTTTCGATCCGACTGCGGACAGCCTGCATGTGGGACATTTTATGGCGCTGTGTCTGATGAAGCGGCTGCAGGAAGCGGGCAACAAGCCGATCGCGCTGATCGGCGGCGGTACGGCCATGATCGGTGACCCTTCCGGCAGGACGGATATGCGTAGCATGATGACGAAAGAGACGATCGAGCATAACTGTGAGTGCTTCAAGAAGCAGATGAGCCGGTTTATCGACTTCTCGGAGGGCAAGGCGCTGATGGTCAATAACGCGGACTGGCTTCTTGACCTGAATTACGTGGAATTTATCAGGGATGTGGGAGCATGTTTCAGCGTCAACAACATGCTCCGGGCGGAGTGCTACAAGCAGAGAATGGAGAAGGGCCTGAGTTTCCTGGAATTCAACTACATGATCATGCAGAGCTATGATTTCCTGGCATTGTACGAGAGATACGGCTGTAACATGCAGTTCGGCGGCGACGACCAGTGGAGCAACATGCTGGGCGGCACGAACCTGATCCGTCGTAAGCTGGGTAAGGATGCTTATGCGATGACGATCACGCTGCTGATGAATTCCGAGGGAAAGAAGATGGGTAAGACGCAGAAAGGGGCGGTCTGGCTTGACCCGAACAAGACCACGCCGTTTGAGTTCTACCAGTACTGGAGAAATGTGGCCGACGCCGATGTCCTTAAGTGTCTGCGGATGCTGACATTCCTGCCCATCGAGCAGATTGACGAGATGGATCAATGGGAGGGAAGCCAGCTGAACAGGGCCAAGGAGATATTGGCGTATGAGCTGACCAATCTGGTTCACGGCGAGGAGGAAGCGAAGAAGGCCGAGGAAGCGGCGAGGGCGCTTTTTGCAGGCGGCGGAAGCTCTGAGAACATGCCTACGGCGACGCTTACGGACGATCAGTTCGTGAATGGTTCCATTGATATTCTGGGCGTGATGGTGGCGGCCGGCATGGCGTCATCCCGTTCCGAGGCAAGGCGGGCCGTTGAGCAGGGCGGCGTATCCGTGAAGGGCGAGAAGGTAACGGATATCAAGGCTTCCTACACGAAGGACATGATCGGTGCAGAAGAATTTATTGTAAAAAAAGGAAAGAAGAGTTTCAAGAAGATCGTGGTAGAATAAAAAAGTGAGGATGGGGCAGTATGGAGAAAATAGAAAGAATCGCAAAAGAAAGAACGCTCATGTCCTACGCACCGGATATCAAGGTGGTGGACTGTACTTTGCGCGACGGCGGCCTGGTGAATGACTTTTTCTTCACCGATGAGTTTGTGAAGGATTTATACCAGGCGAACATCAGATCCGGCGTGGACTACATGGAATTTGGCTACAAGGCTTCTAAAGAGCTGTTTGATGTAAAGAAATTCGGCAAGTGGAAATTCAGTGACGACAAGGACATCCGCGCGGTGGTGGGAGACAATAAGACGGACTTGAAGGTTGCCGTGATGGCGGATGTGGGGCGCTGTGATTTCAGAAAAGATATTTTAAATAAGAAGGACAGTCCCATCGACCTGGTGCGGGTGGCGACGTATATCAATACGATCCCGGCGGCGGTGGAGATGATCGAGGAATGTACGAAAAAGGGTTATGAGACGACTGTGAACATCATGGCCGTCTCCAAATCCAACGATCTGGATATTGATGCGGCGCTGGAACTTCTGGGCAAAAGCAGCGTCGGCACGATCTATCTGGTGGACAGCTACGGGTCTCTTTATCCGGAGCAGGTCAGAAGACTGTGTGACAAATATCTGGAGGCGGCGGAGAAGTACGGCAAGAAGGTGGGAATCCACGCCCATAATAACCAGCAGCTTGCTTTTGCCAATACCACGGAGGCGATCATCAAAGGGGTAAGCTATCTGGATGCCACGGTAAGCGGGCTGGGGCGCGGATGCGGGAACTGCCCCAGCGAACTGCTGCTGGGCTTCTTAAAAAATCCGAAGTACAGAATCAACCCGCTGCTGAAATTCGTGGAACAGCATATCGTACCGCTGCGGGAGTCCGGCCTGAAATGGGGCTACGACGTTCCCTATCTTCTGACGGGGATCATGAATCAGCATCCGAAGACGGCGATCCAGTTTATGAAGGAGGAGCGGACGGATTACAACAGCCTCTATCTGGATCTGCTTGACATCGGTTAAAAAGCTCTGCTATGCTTAGGCTGAGGGCGGCATGACGGAAAGTGCGGCCCGGGACGGAGGATGCGAATGAAAAAACTGAGTGACTTAGACGAGCTTCTGGATCTGGACGAGGAGGATGTATTTGACGAAACGGAAGATGCATTCGAAGAGGATGTGTTCGAAGAGGAAGACGATTACGAGTTCGAGTATGCGGGAAACATGCCGGATAAAAGGATCCTGCTCCTGGTGATCGCAGTGGCGGTCATTGGGGTGGCCGCTGTGGCGGCGGCCGTTCTTCTGGCAGGAGGAAGCAGGAAGAAGGAGGCAGCGGTGGAGACGTTGGTGTCTTCTGCGTCCGGGGAAGCAGAGCCGGATTCGGGAGAGACGGCAGGCGGACAGGAGCAGATGGCGGAGAATGACCCGACATCCGACGGGACCGGGACGGCAGATCAGGCAGACGCCGCCGCGGACGATACAGATAAGCAGAACGCATCGGCGGAAGCCGGAGAGACGGCAGACGATGGAGAAGCAGTGCAGGAGGATGCGGCGCAGGAACAGGATCCCCAGACGTCCACCATGAGTACCGAACAGGGAACGGAGGTCAATGTGACGGAGCTTCTTTCTTCGGGCAGTGTGGCACAGACCGATCAGGTGACCATCGGCATCGACGTGGCGCGTTACCAGGGCACCATCGACTGGGAGCAGGTTGCCGCGTCTGGCATCGACTTTGCCATGGTGCGGGTGGGCTACCGGGCAGATAAATCCCGGGAGATCTGCGCCGATTCCAATGCCAGATTCAATATGCAGGAAGCGCAGAAGCATGGCATCAAGGTGGGTGCATACTTCTTTTCCACGGCGACGACGACGCAAGAGGCGGTGGAGGAGGCCGGCTGGGTGGCCGATTATATTTCCCGGTACCAGATCACCTATCCGGTGGCCTATGACTGCGAGGGCTTCGACCAGCCGGACAGCGCGCAGTATGAGCTGACCAACGCGGAGCGCACGGAGATTGCCATTGCCTTTGTAACAGAAATCAATAACAGGGGTTATACGCCGATGTTTTACTCGTCCATGGGGGAATTGACGGGGAGTGCGAAATGGGATACGCAGCGGATCGAAGAAATATGCCGCGTCTGGGTCGCCCAGTATCCGGAGACGCCTTATCCGCAGACGGCGAAGTCTTCCTACACGGGAGCGCATGTTATGTGGCAGTATACGAACCGGGGGACGGTGGCCGGAATCAGCAAGCCGGTGGATGTGAACGTGGCCTATTTCGGTTATGAAGGCACGGCGCAGGCCAGGAGCGACGAGGCGCCGGAGGAGGTAGAAGCCGACGTGGAGGCGTTGATGAATTTCACCCAGGTCAGTGAGAATGTGACGGCCAAGGATTCCACCAATCTGCGGGATATTCCCAGCCAGGGCGCAGACAGCAGGGTAGTCTATACCTTGAAAAACGGAGAGGCCGTTGCCAGAACCGGCGTCAGCGACAGCGGCTGGTCGAGACTGGAATGGAATGGCCAGACCGTCTATGCGGTGTCCAGTTATCTGACCACGGATTTAAGCTATCAGGCTCCTGCGGCTTCTCCTCAGGAGGGAGCGGGCAGCGGAGACGGGCTTAAGACGAAGTTTGCGGAGAGAAACGACCAGGTGACGGCCAAGATCGAAGTGAATCTGCGGATGCTGCCCAGCGTGACCAATCCGGATGCCGCCGTGGCAGCCGTGCTGCACAATGGAGAGTATGTGACACGAACAGGCATCAATGAGGAATACGGCTGGTCACGGGTAGACTATAACGGGCAGATCTTGTACTGTATCAGCAGTTATCTGACGAATTAAATGATTTCCTTGAAGATTGAAACTATGGCAGGTAATTTACCTGCCATATATTTTTTGGAGATTGTCCAGTCTGGCGGAAGCGTTGAGCAGAAGGGCGTCGGCTATCGTGAGCGCCGCCATCGTCTCCACCACGACTACGGCCCGGGGAACGATCACCGGATCGTGACGGCCCTTGATGGAAAGTTCGATGTCTTCGCCCTGCCTGTTGACCGTCCGCTGGGGCGAGAAGATGGATGGCGTGGGTTTTACGTAAGCGCGCAGGACGATGGGAGATGCATCGCTGATGCCGCCCAGGATACCGCCTGCATGGTTGCTTGTTTTGACCACCTGTCCGGCTTCCATATGGAAGGGGTCGTTGTTCTGAGAACCCTGCCTGACGGCGACTGCCGTACCGTCACCGATCTCCACGGCCTTCACGGCGCCGATGGACATGAGCGCTTTGCTTAAATTGGCGTCCAGTTTCTCGAATACCGGATCGCCCAGACCGGCGGGCACACCGTCGATGACACACTCGATGACGCCGCCTGCGGAATCGTAATGCCGCATACAGTCTTCCAGATAGGCTTCTGCCGCGGCGGAGGCATCCGGATCCGGCATACCGGTGGGTGTCATGCGGGCTGTCTGCAGGTCAAACCTGCTGCGGTCGATCTCGACCGGCCCGATGGCTGTCGTGTAGGCGGCCAGTGTGATGCCGAATTCCCGCAGCAGCTTCGCGGCCACGGCGCCGCCCGCCACCCGTCCGGCAGTCTCCCGGCCGGAGGAGCGGCCGCCGCCGCGGTAGTCACGGAAGCCGTATTTGGCGTCGAAGGTGTAGTCTGCATGGCCGGGCCGGTAACAGTCCGCCAGATTGCCGTAATCCGCAGAGCGCTGGGAGGTGTTGCGGATCATCATGGAGATGGGCGTGCCTGTGGTCCGCCCATCGAAGATGCCGGAGAGAAGCTCAACCTGATCCGTCTCCCGACGCTGGGTGGTGATGGCGGAGCTGCCGGGTTTTCGCCTGTCCAGATAAGCCTGAATATTCGCCGCCTCCAGTGGCAGTCCTGCCGGACAGCCGTCCACGACGACGCCCAGCGCCGCACCGTGGGATTCTCCCCAGGTTGAGATCTGAAAAATAGTACCAAAAGATGAGCCTGCCATAATTATTTTCCTTTCTGTCGCTTGTGTTTTGTGATCGGACGCCGGTGATACGTTCTGTTTAACATGTATAAAATGAAGTTTTCTGACAAATCCATGCAGGAAAACCTGCACATATTAAATAGTACACGTTATCATATTTTTCGAGTCGAAATAACACAAGTAATTGTTGTTTCCTGTATTTTATCATACCACATCTAGTGTCGGTCTGTATATGGCTAATTTATCGACAATTCAAGGGATTTTGTCGATTTTTTCAGGGAAAATTAACGAGGACAAAGGTCGCGGACCGAGGCGTCTGCGCCGTATTTTCCTGCGGATCAAAAAGTGGTAAAAATTTTCAAAAAATTATAAAAGGATTTACATAAAAAAGGTGTACAAATAAATTTTATGTGTTATTATGTTAAATAGCAATTGTATTTTGTATAAAATATAAATTTGACTTGCAAAAGCACAGTGGATTGAGGACCCGATGAAAAAGACATTTCGAGAAAAGATGATTTTTAAATTCAGCGGCATAGCGAAGAAACACAGGAGACTGCATTACCCATGTCTGATCGTACTGTCAGCCGTCCTGGGGATCTATCATATCGGACTTCATTTCAGGACGAATACCAAGCGGTATGCGGGCGTGGCTTTCGTGATCATTTTCTTCATGAGCAGCTGCAGCTTTTCTTTTGCTGTGTTTGCGGAGCGGACAAGCTTCGTCAAAGCGCAGGAGGCTTACGGCGCGGTGGTCGGCGACTCGGATGTTTCCCTGGCGGTGGAGGAAGACAAGATCCCCACGGACCAGATCCTGCTCGAGGACGAGGATCTGGACGTCGAATATGATATTGAAGAGGACGCAGAGGGCGTGGACACCTATACGATCGACGATATTCTGGAGAGCAAACAGCAGCTGCAGGGCGTAGAGGAAGAGACACCGCAGGACGGTGAGTATGTGTTTGACAAGACGGACTGGCGGCTTGTGCTGATCAATAAGCAGCATCCGATCCCGGAAGGATACAGTTTCAATTTCGGAACGATCAAGGCCAATATGAAATGTGATGAGCGCATCATAGACGACCTGCTGCTGATGATGCAGGCGGCGAAGGCGGAGGGCATCAATCTGGAGATCTGTTCTCCCTACCGGGATCTGAACCGACAGGAATTTCTTTTTAATAAGAAGATAAAGAATTACATGGGGCAGGGAATGTCTTATATGGAGGCCTACAAGGTAGCGTCGCAGACAGTCACGGTGCCTGGCGCCAGTGAACATCAGATCGGCTTGGCGCTCGATATTTTCTGCGATACATACAAGTACCTCGACGAAGGGTTCGGGGAGACCGAGGCGGGGATCTGGCTGGCAGCCCATTGTCATGAATACGGATTTACGCTTCGCTATCCGGCGGAGAAGGAATATATCACCAGCATCGAATATGAGCCATGGCATTTCAGATATGTAGGCAGGGAGGCGGCAGCCGTTATGCAGGAGGAAGACATCTGTCTGGAAGAATTCTGGGATAAATACCTGTAGGATGTGGAAGAGACAGAAAGAAAATAGAACAGGAGGCAGTGCGTTTACCGGCGTGCTTTGGGGCGCGGGTAGAGGCATGAAAGATTTGATATGTATCAGATATTAAAGACAGAAGGCAGAGCCAAGCGGGCGCAGCTTGAGACGGTGCACGGCACAATTCAGACGCCGGTGTTTATGAATGTGGGCACGGCGGCGGCGATCAAGGGAGCGGTCTCTACGGAAGATCTGGATGGGATCAAGACACAGGTGGAATTATCCAACACTTACCACCTGCATGTGCGGCCGGGGGATCATATCATCAGGCAGCTTGGCGGTTTACATAAGTTTATGTCCTGGGAGAAACCGATCCTGACGGATTCCGGTGGATTTCAGGTTTTTTCACTGGCGGTACTGCGCAGGATCAAGGAAGAGGGAGTTTACTTTCATTCTCATGTAGACGGGCGCAAAATCTTTATGGGGCCGGAGGAGAGTATGCAGATTCAGTCGAATCTGGCATCTACCATTGCCATGGCTTTTGATGAATGTCCGTCCAGTGTGGCGGACAGAAGATACGTGGAGGCGTCCGTGGCGCGTACCGCCAGATGGCTGGAGCGCTGCCGGCGTGAGATGGACAGATTGAACAGTCTGGAGGATACTATCAATAAGAAGCAGCTTCTTTTTGGTATCAACCAGGGGGCGATTTATGACGATATCCGTATCGACCATGCGAAGCGGATCGCGGAAACAGCCTGCGACGGTTATGCACTGGGCGGTCTGGCGGTGGGAGAGAGTCATGAGCAGATGTATCATGTGATCGAGGAGACGGTGCCTTATCTGCCGCAGGATAAACCAACCTATCTGATGGGGGTAGGAACGCCGGCCAATATACTGGAGGCGGTGGAGCGCGGTGTGGATTTCTTCGACTGTGTGTACCCGACCAGAAACGGCAGGCACGGCCATCTGTATACGAACCATGGCAAGATCAATCTTTTCAATGCGAAATATGAGCTGGATGAGAGGCCCATCGAAGAGGGATGTTCCTGTCCGGCATGCAGACGTTATTCCAAGGCTTACATCAGGCATCTGCTGAAAGCGAAGGAAATGCTCGGCATGAGGCTTTGTGTGCTGCATAACCTGTATTTTTATAACACGATGATGGAAGAGATCCGGCAGGCGCTGGACGAAGGACGTTTTGCGGCTTACAAAAAACAGAAGCTGGACGGGATGACAAACCGTTAAGCACTCGACCACGAAATCGAAAAAATAGGAAAAAGGCTTGTCTTTCGGGTTTTTTAAGTGTATAGTATGCTGTAGATTGCTTAGATCAATATATTTATAACAGTGGAGGAAATCATATGGGATTTTTATTGACAGCGGAACCGGTTGCCGCTGCGGGTGGCGGTATTGTGATGATCTTGTATATCGTGGTCATCGTGGCTTTCATGTATTTTATCATGATCCGTCCGCAGAAGAAGGAGCAGAAGCGTGTGGCTGCGATGCTGGCTGACATGAGCGTTGGTGACTGTGTGCTGACGACCAGCGGCTTTTACGGGATCGTCATTGATATTACGGATGACACGATCATTGTGGAGTTCGGCAGCAACAAGAACTGCCGTATACCGATGCAGAAGTCGGCGGTTGCACAGATAGAGAAATCTGAGACAAATTAAGTTTTGTACAAAAGAGCCTGGTTTTGGATGCCGGAGCTCTTTTTTTCTGCATATTTAGGACTGTGCATTCACAAAATGTATCAAAATATAAGAAAAGTCAATATTTGGATATTGACAACAGATAAAGAAGAAGGTAGAATCTTAAATTGTGTAAAGGAACAAGTATTGTTCGGAATTAGCAAAAGGAGGAGAAGTACTATGAAAAGGAGATCTTTAAAGTTTATTGCATGTGCAGCGATCATGGCAATGTCATTGTCTGTTACCGCCTGCGGTGGTTCCGATGATGCGGCACCGGCAGCGGAGACAGAGGCAGCTGATGACGCAGCTGAGACAGAGACACCGGCTGACGACGCAGCTGAGACAGAGACACCGGCAGAAGACGCAACAGGTGACGACGCAGCTGAGGCTGAGACGGAAACAGAGGCAGAAGATGAGGCTGAGCCTGAGACAGAGGAAACAGAAGACGAAGGCGCTGATACAGCGGCTGCAACAGGTGAGACAGTGGAGAGCCTGCTGAACGATCCTGCGGTAAAGGCACAGTACGAAGAGGCGTTTGCTGAGTATGAGGAGCAGGGTATGACTGTTTCTGTCAGCGCGAAAGGGAATGAACTGATGATGTCTTTGACATTTAAGGATGCTTCCCAGGTTACAGACGAGGTGGGCGAACAGCTTCAGGCAGCTCTGGATGATGATGCGATGGCATCTGTTTTCTCAGGACTGGCAGGCGCGCTTGATTCATCCGTAGGCGGCGAGGCAGGTACATGTACTTATTCTGTATCTTATCTTGATCCCGACGGAAATGTGCTGGCTGAGAAGTCTTACACAGCAAAATAAAAGGATATCATAAGTAAGCAGAAAAGGCGGATCAGCAATGGTTCGTCTTTTTTTCTTGAAATTTGGGGTAGAATGGACTATGATAAATAAGTGATATTCTGACTTTACATATTTATGCAGCTTTTTTGTATAAGATGGTACAGGAATGGCAGGGGCTGTTTTTGACAGGGCCTGCAGATAGAGTGTCTGTGCCGCAGAAGGGGCAGGCAGGAACAGAAAGGAATAAGAGAGCTATGGAATTAAAGATCACATGTATTCCGGGCGACGGTATCGGTCCGGAAATCGTAGCGGAGGCCAGGAAAGTGCTGGATACTGTGGCGAAGAAGTATGGCCACACGATACATTATACTGATATTCTGATGGGCGGTGCGTCCATCGACGCCTACGGGGTGCCCTTGACGGAAGAAGCAGTGGAGACGGCAAAAAGCGCGGATGCGGTGCTGATGGGTTCTATCGGTGGCAATACCGCCATCTCACCCTGGTATAAGCTGCCGCCGAATTTAAGACCGGAGGCGGGGCTTTTGGCGATCCGCAAGGCTTTGAATCTTTTTGCCAATCTGAGACCGGCCATATTATACGACGAGTTGGTGGACGCATGCCCGCTGAAAGAAGAGATTGCGGCGGCGGGATTTGACATGATGATCATGCGGGAGCTGACCGGCGGGCTTTATTTCGGGGAGCGGAAGACCACGGAGACAGACGGCGTCAAGACGGCGGTGGATACGCTGGTCTACAATGAGCATGAGATCAGAAGGATCGCGGTCAAAGGCTTCGAGATTGCCAGGAAGCGCCGGAAGAAGGTGACCAGTGTGGACAAGGCGAACGTGCTGGATTCGTCCCGTCTGTGGCGTCAGGTAGTGGAAGAAGTGGCGGCGGACTATCCGGATGTGGCGCTGGAACATATGCTGGTAGATAACTGTGCGATGCAGCTGGTAAAAGATCCGGCGCAGTTCGATGTGATCCTGACGGAGAATATGTTCGGGGATATTCTTTCCGATGAGGCGAGTATGGTGACGGGCTCCATCGGTATGCTGGCTTCGGCCTCTTTAAATGATACGAAATTCGGCCTTTATGAGCCGAGTCACGGCTCCGCACCGGATATCGCCGGTCAGGATATCGCCAATCCGATCGCCACGGTACTGTCGGCGGCCATGATGCTGCGCTACAGTTTTGATCTGGACAAAGAGGCCGACGCCATGGAACAGGCCGTAAAGCAGGTTCTGAAAGACGGATACCGCACTGTGGACATTATGTCTGAGGGATGTACGCAGGTGGGGTGCAGACAGATGGGCGATCTTCTTGCACAGCGGATCTGAGCACAGCGGTTTATCCGGAATGCAGGAGCAGGACCGGGACAGCCGGGGCGCCGGGAAGGAAAGAGACATACTGACATTAAGGAAGGGATTGCATGGAACGAAGAGCTGTTCAAAGAAAACTGGATATTGAGACGGTGGTCTTTCTTCTGTTCTTTCTCTTTATGGCAGGTTATTATGGCTGGCGCATGTTTGCCCTTACGCCCTGGTATGACGAGCTTTATACTTATTATTATTTTATCAGCAGAGGGCCGGTCTATGCGGCCATCCACTGGCCTCTGCCGAACAATCATATTGGCTATTCCGTGCTTTCCGCATGTCTTGGTATATGCGGAAGTCCGGCGGTGGCTCTGAGAGGAATCTCTTATCTGTCCAGCCTGGGCAGTCTGCTTCTTGTCTTTTTGATCGGCAGGAAATGTTTTGGCAGGGGAATCTGTCTTGTGCCGGTGTTCCTCTTTGCCGGCATGAAGCTGGTGAACCAGCTGGCGGTACAGGGCAGAGGCTATGCTTTTGTGACCTTCTGCTATCTGGCGGCGCTGTGGGAACTTCTGCATATTGCGGTGGAGCACCGGGGCAGGGCGAGAGATTATATTATATTCGGGGTCAGCCTGACGGCGGCGCTGTATGCCATACCGAGCAGCGTATATGTGGTGATACCGGTGTGTCTGACCGGCGGGCTTGTGCTGCTTATGCAGGGCGAATATGGACGGCTTGGGCATCTGATCCTCACTTCGCTGGCGAGCGCTGTCTGTACGGCGGGGCTCTACGGGATCGTATGGCTGGCGATCGGCTCCAATCTGCTTGTGAAGACGGAGGGCAGCGCCTATTATGGCATGGGACATGCCGCGGTCATCCTGCGGGCGCCGTTTGCAGCGCTTGGCAGGGGAATCGAGTATATGCTGGCGACCCCTTATATCCAGAGTGTGGGCAGGGAAGGTTTCCTTGGGAAATATGCGGACTGGCTGCGGAGTCTGCTGAATGAATATTATCCGGGCGGTGTTCTGGTGCTGGCGGTATTGCTGCTTCTGTGTGCGGCTGCGGCCGCCTGGCGGATCATAGAGAGGCTGCGAAAGAAGGCATACTGGAAAGCAGGCGACAGCTTTATGGAGTGTTATCTGGTTTGCAGTATCGTGTGCATTCCGTTGCTGCAGATTGTACAAAGTTCGCTGCCGTATTACCGTGTTTTTTCCTTTGCGGGAGTGGTGCCTGCCTTTGCGGCCGCCTGGCTGTTGTGGCTGGCCGGCAGCCGCTGGAAGGAGACAAGTACGGTCACAGCTTCCGGAACCGGGAAGCTGTGGAAATATCTGTCTGCCGCAGCGACAGGGATATGCGGTATACTGTGTGTGACGCTGCTGCTCTCAGATTCCTACAGGGCACAGTACGGCGGACGGGAGGCGGCGATAGAAGAGGCCTGTGCACAGATTGACTGGTCAAAGGTGGAGAAAGCTGCCGTGACAGACTGCGATCAGGAATATCTGCTGTTATTTTTATATGGTATCGGGGAAGAGCGCATAACAGACAGGCCGGAGGAGGCCGATGTGGTGCTGGCTGACCGGTATCTGCTGCTGGGGCAGGGGGAAGACAGGCCGGAACTGGACGCGGATGCATGGAAGCTGTACACGACGGGTGATGAATTTGCACAGTTTGTGGAAACGGCCGGTATGCAGCCGGTTTATGAGAATGACAGATTTGTCCTGTACCAGAAGTAATGTTAATGAATAACGCACGGTATTTAAACGAAGGGATTATGAAGAATAACATGCGTACAGGAATGGCAGGAAGACAGGAAATACAAAGCATCATGGGATATAAAGTATAATGAGATACAAAGCATTATGGGATACAAAACATCATGAGATATAAAGCATCATGAAATGCAAAAAATCATGAAATGTAAAACATTATGGAATGCAAAACATCATAAATATATAGCGTTATTTAAAGATAAAGGAGAGAACTTATGAGAAGCGACAATGTTAAGGCAGGCGTACAGCAGGCGCCGCACAGAAGTCTGTTCAATGCACTGGGATTTACGGAGGAAGAGATGCACAAACCGATGGTCGGTATTGTCAGTTCTTACAATGAGATCGTTCCCGGACATATGAATCTGGATAAGATCGTCGATGCTGTGAAGCTGGGCGTGGCGGAAGCGGGCGGTGTGCCGGTCGTATTTCCGGCGATCGCTGTCTGTGACGGCATTGCCATGGGCCATGTAGGCATGAAGTATTCCCTGGTCACAAGGGATCTGATCGCGGATTCTACGGAATGTATGGCAATGGCGCACCAGTTTGATGCGCTTGTGATGGTGCCCAACTGTGACAAGAATGTTCCCGGGCTTCTGATGGCGGCAGCCAGGATCAATGTACCGACCGTATTCGTATCAGGCGGGCCGATGCTTGCCGGCCATGTGCACGGACAGAAGAGAAGTCTCTCGTCCATGTTCGAGGCGGTGGGTTCCCATGCGGCGGGCACGATGAGCGATGAAGAGCTGCGCGAGTTCGAGGAGAAGACCTGTCCGACCTGCGGTTCCTGTTCCGGCATGTATACGGCCAATTCCATGAACTGCCTGACGGAAGTGCTTGGCATGGGTCTGCGCGGCAACGGCACCATTCCGGCGGTCTATTCCGAGCGCATCAAGCTGGCGAAACATGCGGGCATGGCCGTGATGGCGCTTTTGCAGCAGAATATCAGGCCGCGGGATATCATGACGAAGGAGGCCGTCTTAAATGCACTGACGGTGGATATGGCGCTGGGCTGCTCCACCAATTCCATGCTGCATCTGCCGGCCATCGCGCATGAGATCGGCTTTGATTTCGATATCTCCTTTGCCAATGAGATCAGCGAGAAGACGCCCAATCTCTGTCATCTGGCGCCGGCAGGCCCTACCTACATGGAGGATCTGAATGAGGCGGGTGGTGTCCATGCGGTGATGAAGGAGCTGGCGGATATCGGGCTGTTACATACGGAGTGCATGACCGTGACGGGGGCTACTCTGGGAGAGAATATCAAGAATGCGGTGAACAGGAATCCGGAAGTGATCAGGACCGTGGACAACCCTTACAGTAAGACGGGAGGACTGGCTGTGCTGAAAGGAAATCTGGCGCCGGACGGCAGTGTGGTCAAGCGCTCTGCGGTGGTGGAAGAGATGATGGTACACGAAGGGCCTGCCCGGGTGTTTGAGTGCGAGGAAGACGCCATAGCTGCCATCAAGGGCGGCAGGATCGTGGCCGGCGATGTGGTTGTTATCCGTTACGAAGGGCCAAAAGGCGGTCCCGGCATGCGCGAGATGCTGAATCCTACGTCCGCCATTGCAGGCATGGGTCTCGGTTCCAGTGTTGCGCTGATCACGGACGGCAGATTTTCCGGCGCATCCCGCGGCGCATCCATCGGACATGTATCCCCGGAGGCGGCGGTGGGCGGTCCCATCGCGCTGGTGGAGGAAGGCGATATCATCAGCATAGATATCCCGCATATGAAACTGGATATGAAGGTGTCGGAGGAGGAGCTGGCAGCCAGACGGGCGAAATGGCAGCCAAGAGAACCGGAAGTGACGACCGGATATCTGGCAAGATACCGCGAGATGGTGACCAGCGGCAACAGAGGCGCCATTCTGGAGATCGCGGGACATAAGGAACGTAACGTGTAACGGTGCAGGAAGCGGCACCGCTGCCGACAATACAGGAGAGCAGGAGGGAGAAATATGTTATTGACAGGGGCGGAGATCGTTGTGGAATGTCTGAAGGAACAGGGTGTGGATACTGTGTTCGGCTATCCGGGCGGCACGATTCTTAATGTATATGACGCTTTGTATCAACATAGTAATGAAATAAAGCATATTCTTACGTCTCATGAGCAGGGAGCGGCTCATGCGGCGGACGGCTATGCGAGGGCCACCGGCAGAGTAGGAGTCTGTCTGGCGACAAGCGGCCCCGGCGCCACCAATCTGGTGACCGGTATCGCCACGGCCTATATGGATTCCGTGCCGATGGTGGCGATCACCTGCAATGTGGTACTGCCTTCTCTGGGCAAGGACTCCTTTCAGGAGGTGGACATTGCCGGAATCACCATGCCGATCACGAAGCATAATTATATTGTAAAGGATGTGAACATTCTTGCGGATACTCTGCGCAGGGCTTTTGCCATTGCCGGAAGCGGAAGGCCGGGGCCGGTGCTTGTGGACATCACCAAGGATGTGACATCCAACAGCTGTGAATTCGAGAAAAAGGAACCGGAAACAGTGCATGTGCCTTCCCGGTATACGGAAGAGGAACTGCTGGAAGCGCTGTTGCTTCTGCGGGATGCGAAGAAGCCCTTTGTCTATGTGGGCGGCGGTGCGGTCATCTCAGGCGCCTACAAAGAAGTGCGGGCGTTTGCAGAGAAGATGGATACCCCTGTCTGTGATACGCTTATGGGCAAGGGTGTGTTCGACGGCCATAACGCGCGTTATACGGGCATGATCGGTATGCACGGCACGAAGGTTTCCAATTTCGGCGTCAGCGAGTGTGACCTGCTGATCGCGATGGGGGCCAGATTCTCCGACCGTGTGGTGGGTAATCCGAAGAAATTCGCGGAACATGCCAAAATACTGCACATTGATATCGACGATGCGGAGATCAACAAGAACATCCGCACGGATGTCTCGCTGGTGGGAGACCTGAAAGAAGTGCTGGAGAAGATCAACGGGCAGCTGGAACAGCAGCAGCACACGGAGTGGATGCAGCATATCGCCGAATTGAAGGCGTCGTATCCGCTGAATTATGACAAGACAGCGCTGTCCTGTCCGTATATCATCGAGGAGATCGACAGGATCACAGAAGGCGAAGCGGTGATCACAACGGATGTGGGACAGCATCAGATGTGGGCGGCACAGTACTATAAGTATTCCAGACCCCGTACACTGCTTTCTTCCGGCGGTCTGGGCACTATGGGGTATGGCCTTGGCGCCTGCCTGGGGGCGAAGATGGGGCGGCCGGATAAAGTCTGCATCAATATCGCGGGAGACGGCTGCTTTAGAATGAACATGAATGAGCTGGCGACGGCGAGCCGTTACGATATTCCGATCATACAGGTGGTGATCAACAACCATGTACTCGGTATGGTAAGGCAGTGGCAGACCCTTTTCTATGGCAAAAGATATTCCCAGACGATCCTGCAGGATAAGGTGGATTTCTGCAAAGTGGCGGAGGGCCTGGGCTGTGAAGCGATCCGGGTGACGAAGAAGGAAGAAGTGGCGCCGGCCATCGAGAGGGCGCTGCGCTTAAAGAAACCTGTACTGATCGACTGCCTGATCCCGGAGGATGACAAAGTATTTCCGATGGTGCCCGCGGGTGCGGCGATCACGGAAGCCTTCGATGCGCTGGATCTGGCCGCAGCGAACAAGTAAAGAGAAGTACGGAAGAAAAACTGAGTATAAGGTGACTGGAAACGTCTTATGAGTAAAAGATTCGTAAAACATGCAGCAATCATTTTATGCATGATTCTGGTCAGTCTGATGGGAACCTACATCGGACTGGCCATTTACTACCATAACGCCTTTGCCTACGGCACCTGGATCAACGGCGTCTACTGTACCGGAAAGAGCATCGGGGATGTGAACAGCGAACTGGTGAAGGACTTTTCCTACGAGGGCCTTACGATTCTGGATAAGGACGGGAATACCTACGAAATTGCGGCGGATGAGATCGGTTATCAGTTTGATTTCGTGAAGGCGCTGGAGATCTACCAGAAGCAGCAGAACGCCTGGATGTGGATCGATAGCCTTTTTCATGGGGAAAATACACAGCTGGTGCCGGTCGTTTCCTATGACAGGCAGGCGCTGGAGCAGATTCTGGCGCAGCTTCCTTTTCTGAGCGAAGAAAGACAGCATACAGAGGAAGAGCGGCAGGTGGCCATCATCAAGACCGGGCAGGGATATGAGCTGGTGAACGAGCGGGTGGATGTTCTGTCGGTGGAGGAAGCCGAGGCGGCGATCGTGCGTGCGGTGGAGGAGTCCCGCAGCGAGGTTTCTTTGACGGAGGAAGGCTGTTATCATGATCTGGAGCTGACTGCCCGGATGAAGGATACGCTGGCGCTGTGGGAGAAGGTGAACGCCTTTCAGCAGTGCGGGATCGTCTATCAGATGGGAGAAGAACAGGTTCCGGTGGATGCGGCGGTGGTCTGCGACTGGATTAAGCTGAATGAGGACGGCAGTTTCGCGCTGGATGAACAGGATGCTCTGCAGCTGCGGGAAAATGCGGTGGAGGAATTTATCGACAGACTGGCGGATGAGTATGACACGGTGGGCGCCAGCCGGCAGTTTCGGGCGACCAGAGGGGAGACGGTCACCGTGGAGGGCGGCATATACGGCAACAAGCTGGACCGGAAAGCGGAAGTGAAGTATCTTAAAGAGGCATTTCAGGACGGCAGGCGGGAGATACACGAGCCGGCCTATACCCAGATGGCATGGAAGCAGGGCAAAGATGATATCGGCGGCACTTATGTCGAGGTGGACATGGGAGAGCAGATGATGTATTACTATGTGGACGGCGTACAGAAGCTGAGCACCCCTGTCGTGACGGGCAATACCTCGCGCAGGATGGGGACGCCTTCCGGGGTCAACTATGTGTATCTGAAACAGCGCAACCGCGTTCTGCGCGGGCCCGGTTATGCGTCTCCGGTGGACTTCTGGATGCCGGTCAAAGGCGGAATCGGGATTCATGACGCTTCCTGGCGCAGCAGGTACGGCGGGACGATCTACCAGACCAACGGGTCTCATGGGTGTATCAATACGCCGCGGGATGTGATGGTGGAGCTGTATGACAGCGTGGAAGTAGGGACGCCGGTCGTGATGTTCTATTAGGAAAAATTGTGATCAGGAAAAACTGCTGTCAGGAAAAATTTAACGTTTTAATTGACTAAAGTGCTGTTTGAGGGTACAATGGGGTTTGTTTAGAGTATGTGAGGAAAGAAAGAGGAGAGGAAAATGTCCAGAGTGTACAATTTTTCAGCGGGGCCTGCGGTGCTGCCGGAGGAAGTGCTGCGGGAAGCCGCGGAGGAGATGTTGGATTATAAGGGAACCGGCATGTCGGTAATGGAGATGAGCCACCGGTCGAAAGCCTATGATACGATCATCAAGGAGGCGGAGGCGGATCTGCGCACATTGTTAAAGATCCCTGATAACTATAAGGTACTGTTTCTGCAGGGCGGCGCCAGTCTGGTGTTTGCTTCCGTGCCGATGAACCTGATGAAAAACCGCAAAGCAGGGTACATACTGACGGGACAGTGGGCGAAGAAAGCGTTTGCGGAGGCAAAGATCTACGGCGAGGCCGTTGCGCTTGCGTCCTCGGCGGACCAGACTTTTTCCTATATTCCGGATTGTTCTGACCTGCCGGTTACGGAGGATATGGACTATGTCTATATCTGTGAGAACAATACGATTTACGGGACGAAGTTTCACAGTCTGCCGGATACGAAGGGGAAGATCCTCGTGTCCGATGTTTCTTCCTGCTTCCTGTCGGAGCCGATGGATATTGAGGCTTACGGCATGGTTTACGCCGGTGTGCAGAAGAATGTAGGGCCTGCGGGCGTGCAGATCGTGATCATCAGAGAGGATCTGCTGACGGATGATGTACTGCCGGGAACCCCTACCATGATGAAATATAAAGTCCATGCGGACAATGATTCCCTGTACAATACGCCGCCCTGCTACGGCATCTATATCTGCGGCAAGGTATTCAAGTGGCTGTTGAAGAATGGCGGCCTGGAGGCTATGAAAGAGGTCAATGAGAAGAAGGCTGACATCTTATATGATTTCCTCGATGAGAGCAGTCTGTTTCAAGGCACGGTCAGGAAAGAGGACCGCTCTTTGATGAATGTGCCCTTCGTGACAGGCAGCGAGGAGCTGGACGCACAGTTTATCAAGGAGGCGACGGCTGCCGGGTTTGTGAATCTGAAAGGCCACCGCACGGTAGGCGGTATGCGCGCCAGCATTTACAATGCCATGCCGGTGGAAGGCGTGGAGAAGCTGGTCGCTTTCATGAAGGAATTTGAAGAGAAAAATCGTCAGTAAGCCGGGTTGGCGGCGCTGTGAAAGAAAAGAGGATGTACGGATGTTTAAATATCATTGCTTGAATCCCATTGCGGGAGTCGGTCTGGAGAAATTCACGGACCGGTACGAGAAGACAGATAAAGTGGAAGAAGCCGACGGTATTCTGGTCAGGAGTGCCGCAATGCATGACATGGAGCTGCCGGAGAACCTGCTGGCGATCGCCCGGGCAGGGGCTGGCGTGAACAACATTCCGCTGGACAAATGCGCCCAGAAGGGAATCGTCGTTTTCAACACGCCGGGCGCCAATGCCAATGGCGTTAAGGAGCTTGTGATCGCCGGGATGCTGCTGGCTTCCCGCGACGTGGTGGGCGGCATCGAGTGGGTCAAAGAGAACCAGGACGATGAGAATGTAGGCAAGAACGCCGAGAAGGCGAAGAAGAATTTCGCCGGTACGGAGATCGAAGGCAAGAAGCTGGGTATCGTGGGCCTGGGCGCGATCGGCGTCAGGGTAGCCAACGTGGCAAAGCATCTGGGCATGGAAGTGTATGGATACGATCCTTATGTATCCGTAGACGCGGCATGGAATCTGAGCCGTGACGTGAAGCATGTGCTGCATGTGGAAGAGATTTACGAGGAATGTGATTATATCACGATCCACGTGCCGCTGATGGATGCCACCAGAGGTATGGTGGGCAAAGAAGCCATCGACAGAATGAAGGACGGGGTGATCCTGTTAAACTTTGCCAGAGATCTGCTGGTGGACGAACAGGCTGTGCTGGACGGCATCAGGGCCGGTAAGATCCGCAGATATGTAACGGATTTCCCCAATGCCGTTACGGCCGGACAGGAGGGCTGTATCGTTATCCCGCATCTGGGCGCTTCCACGGAGGAATCCGAGGATAACTGTGCGGTGATGGCAGTCAGGGAATTAAAGAATTATCTGGAGAACGGCAATATCATCAACAGTGTCAACTATCCGCAGTGCGATATGGGCGTCTGTGCGCAGGCGGGACGTGTGGCGATCTTCCATGAGAACAAGGTCAATATGATCACGAAGTTTACGGCCTGCTTCGGCGATATCGGCATCAATATCTCTGATATGACGAATAAGTCTAAAGGAGACGTGGCGTACACCATGCTGGATATCGAGACACCGGCTTCCGGGGAGATCATCGAGAAGCTGCAGTCCATCAGCGGCGTATTCCGGGTGAGAGTGGTGAAATGACCGGTCAGGCTGGATTTGATACAATAAGGTAAGGAGAAAGGCTGCCGTAGCATACCGGGATGACCGGGAGCTGTGGCAGCCTTTTACAGGCGGGTCTGCCGCCTGTTTCAGTTGAGACGGTTGGCAATCCGGGAGAAATCCGCACCTTCGTCTTCGTCCAGCGTGGCCTGCAGCTGGTTCTCCGCTTCCACGGAGGCTTCGCTTGCCAGATCCATATAAAGGATGAAGATATCCTCGACGGATACGCCCTTTTCGGTGGCAATCTCTTCCATCACCGGTTTCAGCGCTTCCAGCTGAAAGGAAATCCTTGTCTTCTGCGGATCAATGTCTGCCAGGGCCGTTTCGGCATAGGCGTTGATGCGGTCTAATATTTTCTTGTTTTCAGGTGTCATATTCTGCACTTCCTTTCCTGGTCTATCAAATAAAGTAATTCCTTTTATCCGATGTTATATTCCGTAACAGAGAAGCCGAAGGCTGAACTGTTACTCCTGTTGTTATATTTTAACACTTCGCGCTTGTACTGCATAGCCTAATTTGCTAAAATAAAATATAGTATATCCGGTCATGGATAAGAGCGGATAACGGACAGGAGACAGCATGGCAGATATCAAACCTTTTCGGGCGGTCAGGCCCAGAGCGGATCTGGCCGGACGGATCGCTGCATTGCCGTATGATGTATACAGCAGAAGGGAAGCCTATGAGAAAGTGCAGGGTGACGACTGCAGTTTTCTGCGGATAGACAGGCCGGAGACACAGTTTCCGGAAGCCTGTGACATGTATGCGCCGGAAGTCTATGAGAAAGCCAGACAGATGCTTTACGGGATGATCCGGGAAGGACTTTTTATCACGGAGGAGAAGGAAGCATATTATGTCTATGAGCTGGTGATGGACGGGCGTTCCCAGGTGGGGATCGGGGCCTGTGCTTCGGTGGACGACTATGAAAACAGGGTGATCAGGAAACATGAGAATACCCGGGCGGAGAAGGAGGCGGACCGTATCCGTCATGTGGATGTGTGCAGTGCCCAGACCGGCCCCATCTTTCTGGCATACCGCCGGCGGGAAGGGATAGAGGAAGTGGTGCGCGAGGCGATGCGCGGCCGTCCGGTCTACGATTTTACGGCAGAAGACGGTGTTACTCACAGGCTGTGGGTCATCGACGGCGTGGAAGCGGTGGTGCGTATCCGGCGGGAGTTTGCGCAGGTGGATGCCATCTATATCGCAGACGGGCATCACAGATGTGCCTCCGCCGTCCGGGTTTCCCAGCAGCGGAGGGCAGCGCACCCTGCGCATACGGGCGCGGAAGAATTCAACTATTTTCTTTCGGTGCTGTTTCCGGACGACCAGTTGATGATCATGGATTATAACAGAGTCGTGCGGTCTCTGAACGGTCATTCGGAGGCAGAATTCCTCGATCGGCTGCGGCAGGTCTGCGATGTGCGTCTGGTGGGGGAGGAACCCTGCAGGCCGCGGCGCAAAGGAGAGATCGGCATGTATCTGAAGGACGCCTGGTATCTTCTGACCATCGGGGCAGAACGGTATGGCGAAGATCCGGTGGAATCTCTGGATGTGACGATCCTGCAGCGGGATATTCTGGAGCCGATCCTGGGCATCAAAGATCCCAAGGTGGATGAGCGGATCGACTTCGTGGGCGGCATCCGGGGTCTGGAAGAGCTTGTCAGGCGGGTCCACACGGACGCGGCGGCGGCCTTCGCCATGTATCCGACAAATATCCATGAGCTGTTTGCAGTGTCCGACGCCGGGAAACTGATGCCGCCCAAATCCACGTGGTTTGAGCCGAAGCTGCGCAGCGGCATTTTGATTCATACAATAGAAGAATGAGGGAGGGTATTATGAACAAGAGACTATATAAACTGATGAACTGGCCGGTGATCGAGGGGATCGTCTACTCGGAGGCCGATGACCCGCATGCGACGCTGGGCGCCCATGTGGTGGGGAACTCCGTACTCGTGCAGACTTTTCAGCCCGGCGCCGAGAGCGTGCGTCTGCAGCTTACTGAGGGGGATATGAGTTATAAGATGGATCTGGCCGATGAAGAAGGCTATTTCGCGGCGCTGCTGCCGGGGAAAAAGATTCCGGACTATGAGTATGTGGTGGAGTACCGGGACGGTTCTCTGAAAAAGGTGAAGGACGCCTACAATTTTGCACCCCAGATCACAAAAGAAGACACGGAGAAATTCAACGCCGGCATTCACTATATGGTCTATGAGAAGCTGGGGGCACACCCCATGAAGGTGGACGGTGTGGACGGTGTTCTGTTCGCCGTATGGGCGCCCAATGCCCTGCGGGCCAGTGTGGTGGGAGATTTTAACGGCTGGGACGGAAGAGTCCACCAGATGAGGCGGCTCTGGGATTCCGGCGTTTTCGAGATATTCATTCCGGATGTGAAGCCGGGAGAATGCTATAAATTCGAGATCAAGGCGAGGGGCGGCCTGACCTTTATGAAGGCGGATCCCTATGCCTTCGGACAGCAGCTGCGCCCGGACAGCGCTTCCGTGGTCAGGGAGATCAACGGCTTCAAGTGGACGGACAGTAAGTGGATGAAGAGCCGGGCCGGCCTGCAGGCAGCGGACAGGCCCATCAATGTGTATGAGATCTATCTTGGGTCTTTTGCCAAACCGGAAGACGGGAGAGAGTTCTATAATTACCGGGAGCTGGCGCCGAAGATCATCGAGTATGTCAAGAAGATGGGCTATACCCATATCGAGCTGATGCCCGTGATGGAACATCCTTTTGACGCTTCCTGGGGGTATCAGGTGATCGGGTATTATGCACCCACTTCGCGGTACGGCACGGCGGAAGATTTCATGTATTTTATGAACGAGATGCACAAGGCGGGTATCGGCGTTATTCTGGACTGGGTACCGGCGCATTTCCCGCGGGATACCTACGGACTGTCCGGCTTCGACGGAACATGCCTGTACGAGCACCAGGATCCGCGGCAGGGATCTCACCCGCACTGGGGGACGCTGATCTACAACTACGGCCGGCCCGAGGTGCGCAATTACCTGATCGCCAACGCCCTGTACTGGGTGGAGCAGTATCACGCCGACGGTATCCGCATCGACGCCGTGGCATCCATGCTGTATCTGGATTACGGTAAGAAAGACGGAGAGTGGGTTGCCAACCTGTACGGCGGCAATGAGAATCTGGAGGCGGTGGAATTTTTGAAGCATCTGAATTCCATTATGAAAAAGCGCAACAAAGGTGTGCTCATGATCGCCGAGGAATCCACGGCCTGGCCGAAAATCACGGGGGATCTGGAAGACGACGGCCTGGGCTTCGATCTGAAATGGAACATGGGCTTTATGAACGACTATCTGGATTATATCAAGACGGATCCCTATTTCCGTTCCGGACGGCATAATGAGCTGACATTCAGCATGATCTACGCCTACAGCGAAAAATTCATGCTGGTGTTCTCCCATGACGAGGTGGTGCACGGGAAGGCTTCCCTGATCGGTAAGATGCCCGGGGAGCGGGCCGACCAGTTCGCCAATATGCGCCTGACTTATGCCTACCATATGACGCATCCCGGCAAGAAATTAATTTTTATGGGACAGGATATCGGTGAGTATAAGGAGTTCTCCGAGGAGAGAGAGACGGAGTGGGGGCTTTTACAGCATGAGGAACATGCGAAGCTCAATCGTCTGGCGGCGGATATGAATAAGCTGTATGCGTCCAGCCCGGCGCTGTATGTCAAAGATACGTCCAGAGACGGTTTCGAGTGGATCAACTGCATCACGCCCAATGCCTGTATGCTGTCCTACCTGCGCAAAGCCGATAAGATAGAAGAGACGCTGGTGGTGGTGGCCAATTTTGCCAACGCGAAGCAGTCCTTCCGGGTCGGTGTGCCTTACGAAGGAAAATATCAGGAAATATTGAATACGGATGCCAGGATCTACGGCGGAAGCGGTACGGTCAATCAAGGTGTCTGCGATGCCATCGAGACGGAGTGGGACGGCAAGCCCTATGCCATTGATATGGTGAGTGCGCCGCTGTCTGTCTGCATTTTCTCCTATACGCCTTATACGCCGGCGGAGAAGGCAGAGATTGAGGAAAAACGCGCCGAAGAGTTACGGAAAGCCAAAGAGGCAGAGGAGCGCAGACTGGCGAAGGAAGAGGCGGAGTCCATAGCGCAGGAAGCGGCGGAAGCAAGGCGGATGGCGAAGCTGGCGGCCGAGGAAGCGAAGAAGAGAGCCAGAGAAGCAGAAGAGATGTTAAAGAAGGCACAGGAGGCCGAGGTCAGGCTGCAGAAGATCCTGGAGGCACAGGAGAAAGAAGCGGCCGGGAAAGAGGCTGCCTCTCAGAAAGAAGCAGCGGTAAAGAAAGCCCCTGTGAAGAGGGGAGCCGTCAGGAAAGAGTCCGCAGGGGACGACACGGCAAAAGAGGAGTCCGCGGAGAAAAAGGACGCCGGAAAGAAGGCTGTGAGAAAGGCTCCGGTTAAGAAGAAATAGGAGATAAGTGAATGGGAATGGGAGAGCAGGCAGCAGGATTGGAGCAGATTGCGCAGGAAGAGATTGATGTAGGATTGATACAGGCATATGTGCAGCAGCTGCCGGATAAGGCGCTGCGGTTCGGTATCCGGGTGCTGCTGGCGCTGGTGGTCTTTTTCATCGGTGTGCAGGTGATCAAGCTGGTGCGCAGGATCGTCCGCCGTTCTTTGAAGCGGGGCAATGCGGATATCGGTGTTTCGCAGTTTCTGGATTCCTTTATCAAGGCGGTGCTGTATATCCTGCTTCTGTTCATGATCGCCTCCGGTTTCGGACTGGATGCCACCAGTGTGGTGGCGCTTCTGGGTTCGGCCGGTGTGGCGATCGGTCTGGCGATACAGGGAAGCCTGTCCAACTTTGCCGGCGGGGTGCTGATCCTGCTGCTGAAACCGTTCCGGGTGGATGATTATATCAAAGTAGACAATGACGGCCATGAGGGCACGGTGAAAGAGATACAGCTGTTTTACACGAAACTTTCTACGCCCAATAACCATGTGGTCATTATCCCCAACGGCACCTTGTCCAATTCCAGCATTTTGAATATGAGCACGCTGACAGAGCGGCGGATGGATATTCCGGTGGGTATCTCCTACGATGCCGACATAAGACAGGCCAGAGAAGTCATCATGAAGGTGCTGGAGGAGGACGAGGCGGTCCTTGCCACAAAGGACCGCAGAGTGTTTGTGGATGCGCTGGCGGACAGCGGCGTGAATCTCAATGTGCGCTGCTGGGCGGACAATGAAACGTACTGGGAATGCAAGTGGCGGATCACGGAGAAGATCAAGTATGCGCTGGATGAGGCGGGGATCGTCATACCGTATCCGCAGCTGGATGTGCATATAGCGCCGCCGGGGGATGGTGCCGGAAAATAATTTTTAAAAAATTATTCATTTTCTTCTTGCAAAAAGGACAGGAAATCAGTATAATAGTTCTTGTTGCAGGAACATGCTGGAATAGCGCAGTCGGTAGCGCAACTGATTCGTAATCAGTAGGTCGAGGGTTCGAGTCCCTTTTCCAGCTTTACGGGGAATACTTTATGAAATATATCAGAGAGGATGATATATTTTGTAAAGTATTTTATATTGTATCAGACTGTATACTGCGGGAAAGAATATGGAAAGTATAAAAGAATAGAGAAAAACAGGAAAGCAAAATGAAATCAGGGAACAGGTAGTTTGGGTGGAAGTCTGTGAAGGTGGCTTGCACCCTTGTTTTTTGGTTGTTTTGGCGTGAGTTGTTTTCAGGGGAGGAACAGGATGAAATACATCTGTCTGGGCGGGAGTTCAGAAGAGCAGGAGGCGTTGCAGCAGGAGTATAAGGCGGCGGCCCGGTGTGGTGAGGTGCGGCTGGGAGAGCGGCATCTGTTTTACCGGTATTTTATCAGGGTCAGGTATGTCTCCTATGATGTAGTGCGGAAAGCCTATCTGCGGGAGGAAAGCGGTGAGAGCGGCGAATTTCTGTTAAAGGAATTCTATCTGATGTTGGAGACGGCCGACAAGGCGCTCCATAAACTGCGGATGGAGCGGGAGGTCAACGCCCGGTCGGTGCTGGCGTATCTGGAAGAAAACCATAAATATGTCAAGATCGGGTTTGAGCGGCCCGGCAAATCCAATAAAAGCAAAGTAAAATAAGAACAAAGTAAAATAAGAACAAAGCAAAATAAAAGGTGGGAGTCTTACGGATCTTGCTGAAAATACTGAAAAATAATAGAATGGAATCATAAAACGATATACAATACCTTGACAGCATAGAAAAGGGTGATACAATATATAGTATGCGTGATGCGTTTGTATCATATATCATGTAGTTTGGAAGAGTGAAAGGAAATGGGTGGGGTTTCGTAAATGAAGATTATTAAAAGAAGTGGCGCGGAAGTGGCTTTTGACCTGGAGAAGATCATAGCGGCGATCTGTAAGGCAAATAACAGTGTGAAGACGGAAGAGAAGCTGACAGATATTGAGATTGACGAGATTGCCGAGGTGGTGGCTGCAAGCTGTGAGGACATGAAGCGTTCTCCCAGCGTGGAAGAGATCCAGGATCTGGTGGAGAACCAGCTGATGAAATACCGCGCTTATACGATGGCGAGGAATTATATCACCTATCGTTATAAAAGGGCACTTGTCAGGAAATCGAATTCGACGGACGAACAGATCTTAAGTCTGCTGGAGTGTAACAATGAGGAAGTAAAACAGGAGAATTCCAATAAGAATCCGACGGTCAACAGCGTGCAGCGCGATTATATGGCGGGCGAAGTGAGCAAGGATATCACGAAGCGTTTCCTGCTGCCGCCGGATATCGTGGAGGCTCATGAGAAGGGGATCATCCATTTTCATGATGCGGATTATTTCGCCCAGCATATGCACAACTGCTGTCTGGTCAACCTGGAGGATATGCTGCAGAACGGCACGGTGGTCAGTGAGACGATGATTGATACGCCCAAGAGTTTTTCCACGGCCTGCAATGTGGCCACACAGAGTATCGCCCAGATCGCCAGCTGTCAGTACGGCGGACAGAGTATATCGCTTTCTCATCTGGCGCCTTTTGTGGAGGTGAGCCGGTCGAAATTCCGCAGGGAAGTGCGAAGAGAGATGGAGACGGCAGGGATCGAAGCCTCTGAGGAACAGATTGAACAGATCGCAGAGAGCCGGGTAAAAGACGAGATCAAGAGAGGCGTGCAGATCATCCAGTATCAGGTCATCACCCTGATGACGACTAACGGGCAGGCGCCTTTTATCACGGTATTCATGTATATTGACGAGGTGCCGGAGGGACGGCTGAGGGACGATCTGGCGATGATCATCGAGGAGATGCTGAACCAGCGGATTCAGGGGGTAAAGAATGAAAAAGGAGTCTATATCACCCCGGCGTTTCCGAAGCTGATCTATGTGCTGGAGGAGGACAATATCCGCGAGGGCACGAAATACTGGTATCTGACGAAGCTGGCGGCACAGTGTACCGCCAAACGCATGGTGCCGGATTATATCTCGGAGAAGATCATGAAAAAGCTCAAAGACGGCAACTGCTATACCTGCATGGGATGCCGTTCTTTTCTCACGGTCTATCACGACGAGGAGGACAGGCCGAAGTTCTACGGCAGGTTCAATCAGGGAGTGGTCACTCTGAATCTGGTAGATGTGGCGTGCTCTTCCGGAAAAGATATGCATAAGTTCTGGGAGATCATGGATGAGCGGCTGGAGCTTTGCCGGCGGGCGCTTATGTGCCGTCACAACCGGTTAAAAGGAACGCCCTCTGACGTAGCGCCGATCCTCTGGCAGAACGGGGCGCTGGCAAGGCTTAAGAAGGGAGAGAAGATTGACAGACTTCTCTACAACGGGTATTCAACCATATCGCTGGGCTATGCCGGGCTGTGCGAGTGTGTCCGCTATATGACCGGGAAGAGTCATACGGATCCGGAGGCTACGCCTTTTGCGCTCAAAGTCATGCAGTATCTGAACAATGCCTGCAAAGAGTGGCGGGAGGAGACGAATATTGATTTCAGCCTGTACGGTACGCCGCTGGAGTCCACAACCTATAAGTTTGCGAAATGCCTGCAGAACCGTTTCGGCATGATCGAGGGCGTGACGGACAGAAATTATATTACGAACAGTTATCATGTGCATGTGACAGAGGATATCAATGCTTTTGACAAGCTGAAATTCGAGTCCCAGTTCCAGGAGCTGTCTCCGGGCGGCGCGATCAGTTATGTGGAAGTGCCAAATATGGAGAACAATCTGGAGGCGGTGCTCTCTGTGATGCAGTATATTTATGATAATATCATGTATGCGGAGTTGAACACCAAGAGTGACTACTGCCAGGTATGCGATTATCACGGAGAGATTCAGATCGTTACGGATACACATGGCAAACTTGTCTGGAAATGCCCTAACTGTGGCAATACGGATCAGAATAAGATGAATGTGGCGAGACGGACCTGCGGTTATATCGGGACACAGTTCTGGAATCAGGGACGCACGCAGGAGATCAAAGAGCGGGTGCTGCATCTATGAACTATTCCGAGATCAAGAATTGTGATATTGCCAATGGCCCCGGCGTGCGGGTAACGCTTTTTGTCAGCGGGTGTACGCATCATTGTGTGGGTTGTTTTAATGAGATGACGTGGGATTTCGAGTATGGGATGCCTTTTGATGCGGCGGCGCAGGAGCGGTTGCTGTCCCTTTTGCAGCCTGACTATATCGCCGGCCTTACGCTGCTGGGCGGAGAACCGCTTGAGTACGTGAACTGGCGGGGATTGCTGCCTTTTTTGAAAAAGGTAAAGGCCCAATGTCCGAAGAAAGATATCTGGTGCTATTCGGGGTATCGCTTTGAGGAGGATATTCTGGGACGCTTCTGCGGACAGTGGGAGGAAATGCGGGAATTTCTGGCCTGTATTGATGTGCTGGTGGACGGGGAGTTTGTTCTGGAGCAGAAGGATATCAGCCTGCAGTTTAGAGGATCAGCAAACCAGAGGATCATTCTGGTGCAGGAATCGCTGGCACGCGGGGAAACCGTGCTGTGGCAGGGAATAAGATAGTAAAATGAGATAATAATGGGAGAGCGATGATAGAACCATGAGATAACGAGATAATAATAGCAATGAGATAACAAGAAATAATAGCGATGAGATAACAAGATAACAATAAGAAGAGAAACAGAAGCATAAAGAAAGAGATGAAAGCAGGCTGCAGGGCCTGCTTTTGTTATATGATGATATGTATGTACTGTAAAAAAATATTGAAAATGCTATTGAAAATAGCATTTTGAGAGAGTAGAATATAGTGATGTATATAAGAGGAGACAGGGAGAGGAAAAGAGGGCTATGTTAACCAAAGAGAGTGTGTGGAGAAAGTGGAGAGCGATATTCGGAGTGGTGATCCTTCTGGTCTGTTTGACGACGATGCCTGCACAGGCGCGGGAAGCGGGATTGGAACAGTCACGACTGGGAGAAGTGTTGGAGCCGGCAGCGGAGCAGGCGCAACCGGGAGAAGTGTTGGAGCTGACAGCAGAACAGACACAACCGGGAGAAGTTTCGGAGTCGACGGAGGAGCAGGGAACAGACAGCGCCGGTATTACAGAGGTCAGCCGCTTTATGACGGCCGAGGGAGAAATCGAGGCCAAGGCATCTCCCAGAGAGGATGCGGAGACGGTGATCCGTTATCAGAGCGGAGACAAGATCTATGTGACCGGAGAACTGGCAGACGGCTGGTGCCGGGTCAGGTATCAGGATCTGACAGGTTATATTCGGCCGGCGCAGGCGGCGGAGATAGAAAGAGATGTGGAAGCGCTGGATGATGAATTTGCAGCCGCGGAATCAGAAGGAAAACTTGTGGTGGAGGAAGTGGAGCGACAGAGGACCGAGACAAAGCGCTCCAGGATATGGGGTGCAGTGATCCTGCTGCTTGTAGCGGGTATATTTGTGACAGGCATTTTTTCTGTTGTGCGGAGCAGGAGGACAGAGGATACAGGGCAATGAAACTCTTACATAAAATGAATCAGCTGTTCAATACCTGTCTGATCGAGAAGAATCCGGTCATTGTCGGGGAGATGATGCGTCATAACCGGAGGTATGGACGGATCAATGACCGCAGGGCAAGGGCCGGACTCGTTCTGGGACTTTTTTTTAAGTATGGTGTTTTGCATAGAGATCCGCTGCAGGAATTTGAACGGCAGACCAGCAGCATATCTTTTCCGGAGTCCGGAGACTGCGGCCAGATTCCGCATGAGGAAATACGGAAAAAAACGGAAAGTGTGGAAACCGTAGTTTTTGACGCATGGGGCGTACTGCTTGTTATGGGACTGGAGACATACCAGCTGCGAGCGATGGCAGAGTGTGAATTGCTGGCACTGGGCAGTGCAGAACGAGAAGAAGGGGGAGCCTGGGAACAGGAGAGATATCGGTCTGTGGCAGAAGATTTTGTCATAGACAACCCTTTTATGCATGCATTGTGGGATACGCTGCTGGCAGAGGGAAAGAAGCTGCTTATCTGTAATAATTCCGGCTGTGATGACAGGTTTGTGGAGGCGGTTCTGCGGCGGCATGGGTACCAGGGAGAGCTGACCGGTGATAGTGGGTCGTTTTGCCATATCACAAATGACGCAAAGTCTGACAGGGATATCGTCTATCAGGAGGTGAACCAGGCAGGAGGCAGATACCGCACCTGTTATGAGTACAATGCCGTGACAAATCTGGCAGACAGGATCGTCAACCTGCTGCTTCATGGAGACGGCAGAAAAAAGTCGCCGTTCTATGAGTACGGCGTGGTCTGCGGCGGTATTCTTACCTGCGGATTCTGCCACTGGCTGAATGAACTGGCGGACAGAAAGAAGACAGACCTGTTTTTGTTCGTGGCCCGTGACGGGGCGATCCTGCAAAAGATTTATCGGGAACATTATGGGATACATGCGTCGGCATATTTGCTCTTTTCACGTTTTGCATCCTTTGAGCTGGTATTTGAAGATCATCCACAGGAGTATATCGAGAAGAATATCAGGCCGCGGCTGGATCGTCGGGGTTGTGACAATTCTATGGCCGGAATCCTGAAAGAATGCGGGCTGGAGTTTCTGCTGTGCCGTCTACCGGAAGGGGGAATGGCGGAATCAGATATATTGTGTCAGGACAATTATGGACAGTTCAAAGACTGGCTGCTGCGATATCATAAGCAGATAACGGAACATTTTCACGAGTCCTGCGTGGCGGCCGAACAGTACTATAGAAAGGTGTGCCGGGGACACCGGAATATCTGCGTGGTGGATCTGGGCTGGCACGGGAAGTCGATCGTCTATCTGAAATATTTTATGGAAAGAAAATGTGCCATGGATGTTTGCGTGACAGGTGCGATGATCGGCGCCTGTGATGATGTGGTCACACAGAACTATATCCGGAAAGGCCTGATCGACACGTATGCGTTTGAGAGCGACAGATGGAGGTCGCAGGGCAGCAGGAACGGAACGAAGATGGGATACAGGGAGACCATCTGCACAGAAGCCCTTTTTTCTTCGTCTGCGGATACCCTGCTGCGGTATGGACTCGGAGAGGAAAGGCAGACGGTCTTTTATTATGGAAAAAAGAATGAAAACGCAGAGACGGTTCGTGAGATTCATCGGGGGATCGAAGATTTTGCGGGAATCTTTGCCAGGATTCAGAAACGGTACGGACTGCGCGTAACACCCCGGGACGCCTATACGCCTTTGTCCTGTAAGATGAAGGACAGGCGTTTTCTTAACTGGCTCTATGAGCATTACCGTGAGGAGACAGGGGCACTAAACGGGTTCGGACAACAGGATGTTTGAAAATATACAGTCGATGCCGCGGGAAGGGAGGGGTGCCGGATGAAACTGCTGATTCAGATTCCGTGTTACAATGAGGCCAGGACGCTGGAGACAGCGCTGAATGATCTGCCGAAAAAACTAAACGGCATTGATGAGATCGAATATCTGATCGTGAACGACGGCAGCCTGGATGATACGGTGGAAGTGGCAAGGAGATGGGGCGTGCATCATATCGTGAGCTTCAGACAGAATAAAGGGCTTGCGAAAGGATTCGTGGCCGGTCTGGACGGGTGTCTTAGAAACGGCGCGGACATAATCGTCAATACAGATGCGGATAACCAGTACTGTGCGGCCGATATTCAGAAACTGATCGAGCCGATTCTGGAAGGACGGGCGGATATGGTGATCGGTGCCAGGCCGATTGATGATATGACTCACTTTTCTACGGTCAAAAAGAAGCTGCAGCATTTCGGAAGCTGGGTCGTGCGCAGGGCATCCAGCACAGATATCCCGGATGCACCCAGTGGCTTCCGGGCATTCAGCAGGGAGGCGGCCATGCGCATCAATGTAGTCAATGATTATACCTATACACTGGAAACGATCGTGCAGGCCGGCAGAGAAAAAATGGCGATCACCAGTGTGCCGGTAAGGACGAACGCAGAACTTCGACCGTCAAGGCTTTTTCACAGTACGTGGGAATATGTGAAGAAAAGCATGCTGACGATCCTGCGGGCGTATATGATGTATAAGCCTTTAAAAACATTTACTTATTTTGCTGTGCCGCCGATCGTGGCAGGATTGATGATAGGGTTTCGATTTTTGTTTTTTATAGCGGCAGGACGGTCCGGTGGGCATGTCCAGTCTCTGATCCTCGCCTGTACATTGATCATCATAGGATTTCTTACCTTTATGATCGGACTCGTGGCCGACGTGATCGCGGCAAACAGGAAACTGCTCCAGGACATCCAGTATCATGCAAGAAGAGCGGAGTATGACGCAGTGTACAGACAGATACAAAAAGAAAAAGCCGACAGCCAGGCAGGAACGAAAGAAAACAACTGCTAAAAAAGACAGCTAAAGAAAAACTAAAGAAAATATGGAAAACAGAGAAATTTTGTTTGCAAAATTCAATAAGTCGTGATATGATGATTGCAAACATATCTGGGAATCTGAAGTTCTGATATCACATCTGTGACATGTCATACATTCTTGCTGAGTCCCTTATATGAATTCAAATGAAGATAAGGGAGGAAAGAAAGATGGGAAAACGGGATGAATATCAGTATGATTATCTGGACGACAATGTCAGATTTGCAGATCAGATCAATGGAGCGCTGTTCAAAGGACGACAGGTAGTGAAGCCGGAAGAACTGGAGCCGGCTGACGGACAGATTGTCTATCTGGGAAAAGAAGCAGGTGTGCGGGAGAATTTCAAGACGATCGTAGATAAGACACGACTGTGGAAAGGCAGGTTGCTCCATATACTGGCAGTGGAGAACCAGACCTATGTGGATTATCGGATGATCCTGCGGAATATGCTTTCGGAGAGCTTAAGCTACCACAGACAATGGAAGAAGAAAAAAGCCGTTCATGACAGAAACAGCGACCTGCAGATCGGAACGGATGCGTTCTTATCCGGCATGACCAGGGAGGAAAAGTTTATACCGATCATTACATTAGTGGTGTATTGCGGAACGGAACATCCGTGGGACGGAGCGAGGTGCCTGTATGAGTTGCTGGAACTGGATGATGAGGTAAAAGATTATGTGACAAATTACAGGCTGAATCTGTATGACTGCCATGAACATGATACCTTTGACGAATATCGCACCGGACTGCGTCAGTTGTTTGAGACAGTGCGGTACGGAAAGGATAAGGAACAGCTGAGGCGTGTCATGGAAGAGAACAAAGACGCATACAGCAATATAGACGGTGAGACAAGAGAACTGCTGGAAGTAGTGGCAAATGTAAAGATTCCGGAATTGTATCAGACCAAAGGGGAAGGAGAGCAGGATATGGAGAGTAGGGAGAAGAGATTTAATGTCTGCAAGGCATGGGAGGACTGGCGGTTAGAAGGGAAAGAAGAAGGAAAGGTAGAAGGTAAAATGGAACACCTTGTACAGGCAGTCTGTAAAAAGCTGCAGAAGAATAAACAGGCCGCAGTGATCGCCGATGAATTAGAAGAGGAGCTTGCGGAGATCGAGAAAGTCATAGAAGTGCAGAAGAAGATCGGCAGCTATGATGTGGGGCGCATCTGTGAAGCGCTGATGCTTATGAGCTAGAAATGGAATATGCTGTGGATGTCACAGCCTATAAGGGTAAGAGGATTTAGAGAGGAACCTCCAATCTGGAATGACAGAATGTTTTCCAGATTGGAGATTTTTTGTCGTGGCGCAAAAATATGAGCTTTGATATGTATTTAGGAAGGTTTGATTGTAGTAAAATGTAAATAATAGCAAAATATATAAAATAAGCTATTGAAAATAGCTCATCAACCTAATATAATTATAAAAGTGAGATGAAATACAGAATGATATTTATTCACAAAAGGAAAAGTATGAAGAAGATATACTGGAGATTGGCGGAGCATAATGCTTATATAGGTATTCAGTGTAAAGAATATCAAAAGAGACACAAATTTATATGGGGACGCAGATGGTGGTTTTTAATTAAATGTACCGTAAGGAATTGGTTTAGAGGCAATTATAAAGGGTGTTATATTACAGAAGATGAAATACTTAAGAAAATATCAGAATATGAAATTATATCATTTGATATATTTGATACATTACTTGTCAGACCGTATGATAAACCAACCGATTTATTTGAAGAACTGGAAAAAAGATATTTTATGCCGGGATTTGCCAGAGCGAGAGTAGAGGCAGAGCAGAGAGCGAGAGAACAATTTACGGAAAGGGAAGATATATCTTATGAACAAATATATCAAGTGATTAATAAGAAGTATAGAAATATGGCGCAATATGAGGTTGCACTGGAGCAAAATATTTTACAGGTTAATAAGAGAATAAAGAGTATGTATGATGTGGCGCTATATTTAAAGAAAAAAATTATCATCATATCGGACATGTACTTATCGCATAATATACTTGAGTGCATTCTTAAGAGCAAAGGATATGAGGGTTTTGAAAAACTATATGTATCTTCAGAAACAGGATATTCAAAGGCAAGTGGTAATATGTATGAGTACGTGCTTAATGATCTCGGATGTAAAACAGAAAAAGTATTGCATATTGGGGATAACTTTTGGAGTGATGGAAATGCATATAGAAAAAGCAAGTTGAGTACAGTATTGATTACGAATGAGAGTATGGTGCAATTAATATGAGAAGTAAGATCGGAGAAAATAAAAGGAAGGAAAAAAATTACTTTGTAGAGATGTGCCGCTTTGTCTTTTCAATCTGTCTGGTGTTTCATCATTGTAGGGAGTTGGGGGGGGGGTAGAAGCAATTTTTTTGCAGGTGCATGGATATTTGTTGAATTCTTTTTTTTGATAAGCGGTTATTATACAATGAAGCATTACGATGAAAATGAATCTAATGGAGAAGATACTGGACAGGAAGCGGTTACATATGTATGGAAAAAAATCAGGACAATTCTTCCATATGCGGCGATTGGAATTTTAATTTCAGTTCTTCAAATTGTCATATTAGAAAAGAAGAATGCTGAATGGTTTTCATTAAGTGTTTCTATTTTGTGGAACATATTGTGCCTGCAGGAAACATGTCTTGCAACTTATAATCTTAATGCGCCGATGTGGTATATAACAGATATCATGCTGTTTTTGCCGCTTATTATTATATTGATACTTGCGCTAAAAGATATATATAAATTTTATTTGAGTTGGTTGATTCCCATTTTTTGTTATATTTTTTTGATTCAGAATAATGGGACTTTGCAGTTTTGGGGAGGGCAGCAGATGAAAGTCATGCTCAGCTGCTTTCTGCGTGGTATAGCATCAATGATGTTGGGGACGTTTGTTTATTTTTGGTGTCAAAAGATTACAGAAATTAATCATGAAAAAGTAAAAATACATGTAGTAGTGAAATGGATATTTTTATGCGGTTTTATCTATGCGGTCACAACATATGATTTGAAGAAAATGTCTATGGATATGATAATTTGTCTTTTACTTTTTCTATTCAGTATTTTTTTGGCAGAACCTGTCAGGATACCAAAGGGTATAGCCACGTTATGTGAACACTTGGGCAGGCTTGCGTTACCTGTTTATTTAATTCACAGACCATTGATAGAGTTCTTCAAAATGATGCAGGTAAGTTTTGGACTTAAGGTCTTCCTCTGTCTCAGTTGCACGATTATTGTATCGGAAATGACTATGGGAATGGTTAATAAATACTACAGAAAGAAAGCGTGAGAAGGAAAAGAAATGATAAAAGTAAGCGTTATAGTGCCAATTTATAATGTTGAGCAGTATTTGGAAGAATGTTTGAACAGTATAGTTGGACAGAGTTTAAAGGAACTGGAAATTATATGTGTTGATGATGGATCGACAGACGCATCATTGGAGATTGTACGTAAATATGAAAAGAAAGATAGCCGAATAAAGGTTTTGACCGGTCCAAATGGTGGATATGGAAAGGCTATGAACAAAGGGCTGAAAACAGCAAAAGGAAAGTATATTGGTATTGTAGAGCCAGATGATATGGTTTCGCTCAATATGTTTGAATTTCTGTTTATATGTGCAGAGAAAAACAATCTGGATATATGCAAAGCGGATTTTTATCGTTTTTACAAAAGAAAAAATGGTGATATTGAGTATAAATATGTTAAACTCTCAAAACAACCAGCTGATTACAATATAGTCATTGATCCAAGTTCGAATAAGAGAGCTTTTGAATTTGTGATCAATACCTGGTCTGGAATTTATTTAAGGAGTATGCTTGAAGAGTATAATATAAGGCACAATGAATCGCCAGGAGCGTCATATCAAGACAATGGTTTCTTTTTTCAAACATTTACCCGTGCGAAAAGAGTTATGATCTGTGATGTCGGACTATACAAATGCAGAAGGGATAATCCGAACTCATCTTGCTATAGAAAAGATAATGCATATGCTGCAAACAGAGAGTTTGGATTTATAGAAGATATATTAAAAAGGGATTCCTTATGGAATGAATATAAGTATTATTTTTCGAGATTAAAGTTTCTTACATATATATTTACATTGAATAGAATTGATGATGAATATAAGAAAGAATACGCAGAGTCTATGGCGATTGAATTGAAAGAGGCAATACTGGCAAAAGAAGTCGATATGATGCTGTTTGGTGAAAAAGATGCCGGGATATTAAAGGCAATAGTAGAGGATGCGCAAAAATATGTAGAAGAAATGAACATTCTTAAGAAAAAAACGCCGGATGAGCAACAGTTACTATTGACTGAATTAAATCGGATCAAAAATTCAGTATCATACAAAATTGGATTGAAAATAACCTATTTACCCAGAAAAGTATATCATATGATAGAAGGAAAATAATGATGTATAAAATACTGTTAGTAACTCCTGAGTTAGAATATACAGGGGCATTGCAGAGCTATAGAAGAATGTGTAAGGTACTAAATGATAACGGCTATAAAGTGAGCGCTGTCAGTTATAAGAGCGGCCCATTTGCAGTTGAATTGAAAAAGATTGGAATTGATTTAAAAATTATTGATATTCCGATGTTAAAGGAAAAAGAAATTATAAGATATATTAAGCAATTTGATCTTGTACTGGCTAATACGATTGAAACATATAAAGTCGCAGATATAGCACAACTTTATATTCCTACAATCTGGTATATAAGGGAAGCTGATAATCTGCCGGAATTTTTTGGCAAGGATCCAGCCAGAAAAGAGGCTTTTGAACGTGCGAGAAACATATATGCAGTCAGTGAATACGCACAGGAATATATTGTTAATAATTTCAATGAAAATGTCAGAGTTTTGCATAACTGTGTTGAAGATGATGTGCATTGTTGCGCAGAACGGATGGATAAGAAAAATAATATCATCAAGTTCCTGGCGATGGGGACTATTGAAGAACGAAAAGGGTATGATATCTTTTTTCATGCATTTATGCAGCTTCCGGAAAAATTAAGGAACAGGTGTGAGCTGCATTTTGCAGGAAGACTGGTGGACTGGGCAAAATGGTTTTATGAGCCTTTGTTAGATGAAATAAGGAAATATCCTAATATTGTATATCATGGAGAAATGCATGATAGAAATCAGATAAATCAGCTTATTAAAGAGTGTGATTGCGTGGTAGTCGTGTCAAGAGATGAGTCTTGTTCTCTTGTTGTTTTGGAGGCAGCCATGCAGTCTAAGCCGGTTATTGTTACAGAAAATGTAGGGGCTAAGTATCTGATCGATCAGGAAAGTGGATGGTGTATTAAAACAGGAAATGTGGAAGCATTACGGGCTGTTTATGAACAAATACTTTTAACAGATTTGAATCTGATAAAAATGGGGGAGAAGGCAAGAAAAAATTATTTGGAAACATCTACTTATGAAATTTATGAACGTAATTTCTTAAGGATGATCAGAGAAAATATAGAAAATCCATACCGTGGACAAGGGAGAACTACGGTTAAAGAATTTTTGGAAATTGAATGTGAAAAAAAACTTGTATCATTTGATGTTTTTGATACTTTGATAACACGGAATACATTGACTCCTCGAGGAATTTTTGCGCTGGTACATTCGAAGATACAGTCTTGTGACAGGGTGAATGCGTATACCAAAGCAAATTATTATACTTTGAGAATCAGTGCGGAGGAAGAAATACGTAAAAAATGTGGTGGCAATAAATGTGAAGATATTACATTGGATGAGATTTATGCACATATGTGTATTTTAGGAATAAATTCTTTGGATCTGGATTTTTTAAAAGCAATGGAAATAGAAACAGAACAAAAAAATACAGTGCCAATACTGGAAAATATCCATAAAGTGGAAAATTATGTAAAAAACGGGATTGATACTGTTTTGATATCAGATATGTATCTTTCAGAAAAACAGATCAGAGATTTACTGATTCCCTACAGTGATGTATTCAAGCAGATAGAGATATATGTTTCCAGTGAGTATAGAAAAACAAAAAGAACGGGGAATCTATTCAGGATTGTAAGAAGAGATAAGAAAGTAGCTTTTCATGAATGGGTTCATTTTGGGGATAATCTGGTAAATGATGTACAAAGACCGCAGGCGTTAGGAATTCATGCGGAGCATTTTGACTTTCCTGTTTTAGATAAGTATTTTATTGATATATGTAAAAATTGTGATGTGTATCATCAATTATTGTTTGGAACTGCACGTAATTTACTTGTTTGTGGCCAGGATTCGATGATGTATAAGACGGGAGTTACAGTAGGTGGTACGATTTTATTTCCATATGCGGAATGGATTATTGACTGGGCAGTGGAAAATGAGATTGACACCTTATACTTTATCGCCAGAGATGGGTATATAATCAAGAAACTGGTTGAAACAATCATTATGAAGCGGGAATTATCCGTTAAAACAAAATATATGTACGGCTCCAGAAAAGCATGGAGATTACCTGCACTGGTAAATGATAAGATGAATATTGCAGAATATATTAAGGCATCAAATTGGAATTTTATCAGTACGATTGGAGCACTTGCAACTGTTCTTGGAGTAACGGAAAAAGAAATTATCAGATACTCAAATACAGCAGAGAAAAACAGGAATGGAATTATTGGTAAGGGAATATTATTTAAAATTATCGAGGAATTGGAAACTGGAGATTTTAAGGAACTGTTGGTAAAGAAGGTCTGTGAGTTAAGAGAAAATGTGTACAGGTATATCAGTCAGGAAATTAGCTTTCATGAGAAATTTGCATTTGTAGAAATGAGTGGAACAGGGTATACACAGCATTGCTTACAGATGCTGATAGAATCCATCAAACCAAATAGTGAGATTACTACATTATTTTTCAATTTGAAAGATAGAAAACAATATAAAAATTGCCACAATATTTGTTTTATACCTAATAACATTGAATTAGCTTATGTAATTGAGCTGTTTAGCCGGTCATTGGAAAATCAAACGATCGGATACAGAGAGGTTGACGGAAAAGTATTACCGGTCTTTGAGGGAAACGATGAATACATGTTGGCGAAGTATGGTTATGGAACATATATTGACGGTGTAATAGATTATATGCAAGAAGCACTAAGAGTGTTTTCCGGTATGAAGAATGTTTCGCCTAACATAAATATGTTTTGTGATTATATCAAAGGAATTTTTAATGGCTCATGTCAGGAAGTTTTACCATTTATAAGTAATATGCCATATGATTGTACCGGAAGGCAGGGGAGTGATAAGCTTTTTGCACCCAGGCCTACGAATCAGGAATTATTGAATATTCATTTCTTACATTTTGCTGAGAATGAGCAGTTATACTATGCTGGTTCGGAATATGTAATAGGACAGAAAATGCTGGATGATAAACAAAAAAGAGCAGTTAATATATACAAGAAATATAGAGAAAATCCCGTCGGGCGTGTATGCAGGGGTATTTTACTGATAAGAGAACATGGTCTGCAATATTCCTGTCGATATATTTGGCAGAAAATATTTAAAGGATAAGAGGAACAGATATTGTTTAGAGTTATATTACAAATTGGAATGTTTTTTATTCCGGATGCTATCGCACTGTATCTTATGGAAGAAGGTAAAGGGAGTAACCGATGGGTAAGACTTAAACTGTGTGTAAGATACTTTTTTCTTATTAATTTATCTGTGTATTTTCTATCTTATATCAGAGGAGTAAAAACGATAGCATTTCTTAGTATGACGCATTCTTATTGTGTTAAATGGTTGACAGCAGGAATTGTATTTGCATTCTGTTATACAGTTGGAATACAGTATGCACGGATATATTTCCATAAGGCTGGAAAGGTGGTCAGATGCATATTTGTATTGCTGGTTCAGTCTGTTATTTTGGCAAGTTTGATTAAAGGTTTTTGTTGTAAACAATACCAATATATGGATATAACCGATAGAATGCAACCAGCAAAACATACTTATTTGGATGAAGATCGTACATGGTGTATGAACAGAGAAGAGTACGAAAAAAATGATGTTATATTAAGTGGACCTTACATGAATCTGGCAGAAGGAGCGTATACCATAACGATTGAATATGATAGCTCGGCAGTACAATATGCACAGGTAAAGTCAGAAAAATGTCAGGAAAATCTGGAAGCTGAGACGAGTTTTTTTTTAGGGGGGGGGGCAAAAACAGACAAGGAAGACGTGTATTAGAAGTATTGGAAAAATAGATGATTTAGATATTCAAATCAAATATTCCGGTAAAGGTGATATACGGATCAGACATATATGGATTCAACAGAATAATGCTGTGGGTGTAGAGTATGTGCTTATTTTGCTGTTAATGTTTATTGCGTGGGATATTTGGAAATATTTATATGCCGTCAGACGAATACAGTTTCCATCTGAGAATGCTTTGAGAACTGTGAGTTTTTCATTTTTGAGTACATTGGCAATTTCTTTTTCGGGCAAAGTTGTACAAAGTGGAACATTGATCGGTTTGATCAGAGGCGAAAGCAATGGAGTAGGAATAATATATTTATTGTTATGGTTTGCAATCTATTCTTTCTATAGAAAACATATGACAAAGGAATGTGATCATATGAGCAGGCTGTTGGCCTGCGTCTTAACAATATGTATGATAATTGGTATCAGCATGTCATCAAATGAGAACTTAAGATTTATATTGGACAATCCACGTCAGTCCTGTATATGTATAGGGATTATTGTTGGATATTATATTCTGTTTAAGTATGGTATACGGTATTTGTTTGTGAAGTTGGATTCCCTGTCATATTATAAATGTGACAGAAGAGTTTATCGTCAATCTTTTTTAATAGCATTGGGAGTGTTATCTGTATGCTGGTTGGCTGTTTGGATCTGTTTTTTGCCGGGATCAATCGCCTGGGATGGTATGAGACAGTTAAATATGGCATTGGAGAATGAGAGTTTTACCAATCATCATCCGTGGCTGTCAACAATGTGGATGAAGTTTTTTTTGAAGTCAGGACTTAAAATTAATGATAATATGGGGGTTCTTTTTGTTGTTTTAAGTAATGAAATGATTGAACTTATAATATATGCATTCACATGCTATAAAATTGGGAAAATCGGCGGAAGCAAACTATATTTTGTTTCTCTGTTGTTTTACGGATTGCATCCTGTATTTAGTATGTTTGGACAATTAGTGATGAAAGATGGTTTGTATGCGGCCATGTTTACACTATTTATGATAAAGTATATTGATTGTGTAATGGAAGGTAGAAGAAAAGTTGTAATATCAAAGCCATCGCTTGTAATCTTAGCAGTAACAGCAATTTTGACGTGTGTGCTGAGAAAAAATGGAATTTATATAGTCCTTCCTGCATATTTTTGCCTTTTAGCTGATAAATCAACAAAAGAGAGAAAACTTGCAGTTATTATGCTTGGATTTACCATAGCGGGCAGTTTTATATTGGTAGACCGGATTCTTCCTGAAAAGCTGGGGATAGAGCAGGGATCTTCTAGAGAAATGTTGTCTATTCCGTTTCAACAGACTGCACGATGTTTTAAAGAACATGAAAAAGAAATTACAGATTATGAGTTTGAAATTATTGATAATATTTTAGCGGCCGACAGACTTGGAGAGTTATATGATCCGGGGATTTCGGATCCTGTGAAAAATACATATAAAGAAAAAAATTCAACAGAAGATTTGAAAGAGTATTTTAGAGTGTGGATAGATATGTTTTTTAAATATCCGGTAACGTATATTGAGGCAACGTTGCAGGGATCATATGGATACTTTTACCCGTTTGCTAATTTTCGAGGAAAGCAAAACGATTATATAAGTATTAATTATAATATGATGACAGGGGACTTTGATCCGCATTATTACTTTTCCTATGAAGTTAGAAATAAAATCGGTGAATACATATATGCCTGGAAAAAATTACCAATTCTTTCTTTGTTTATGAGTACTGGATCATATACATGGGTGGTTTTTATAGCTATGGGATACACAGTACATCGTAAAAGATGTGGCGATTTGATTGTATATATAGCACCATTGTTGAATGTTTTGGTATGTATGGCATCTCCTGTTAATGGGGAGATCAGATACGTGTTGCCATTAATGGCGGCTACACCTTTGTTGTTGTGTTGGTGCTGTTTGCATACAACTATCTGTAAATAGCCGGTTTGTAAATTCTACTAAAGGAGTAAACCCATGTTCCATCTCACCATGCTCATCCTGCCACCCGTTCTGGCATGGATCATACATATTTTTCTGCGTTCCGCGCAGCTTAACGGCAGGAAAAAGGCGGCATTTTTCCTGTTTTATCTCGTGCTTGTCAACAGCGCGACCTTTGCGGTGTCCTATATACGCGGGGTAAGGGATCTGCGCTTTGAGGATATGACACTGACCTATAAGATCAAGTATTTGTGTATGGGATGTACGTGGGCGTTGATTCTGCCTTTTTTCGTCGGTATTTTTGTGGATGGCAGGGGGAACCGGCAGGGCGTCAAACGGGGTGTGCGGAAGTTTCTTTATGATATCAGGAACTATACCCGTTATGCGGTTAGCTCTGCCAGGGCGGATCTGCGGGCGGAGGTGTCCAATGCGTATCTGGACTGGCTGTGGTGGCTGATCGAGCCGGTGTGTATGATGCTGATCTATGCGGTGATGTTCGGGGTGGTGTTCCATGCGTCGGAGCGGTATTTTCCGGTGTTTATTTTTATCGGTCTGACGATGTGGAATTTCTTTTCCAGATGTGTGACCAGCAGTGTAAACCTGATACGAAGCAACCGTTCTATCATTACGAAGATCTATATGCCGAAATTTATCCTGCTTTTGTCCAGGATGCTGGTATGCGGGTTTAAGATGATGATCTCTTTTGGTGTGGTGGGTGTGATGATGGTTGTTTTCAGGGTGCGGGCGACAGGCAGTATAGTATATATGCTGCCGATCCTTGTCGTTTTGTTTTTGTTTACGTTCGGGATATGCAATATTTTCATGCACTATGGGGTATATGTAAATGATCTGTCGTACATTGTGGGAATCGTTCTGACGATGCTGATGTATCTGACGGGGGTTTTTTACAATGTGGCGAAGCGCATTCCGGAACCCTTCGGTGAGCTTATGGAGAAATATAATCCGGTGGCGTTTCTGATATCTTCCGCGCGCGGTGTGCTTTTGTACGGACAGGCCCCGGACTGGGTGCTTCTGGGAATGTGGCTGCTGGTGTCTTTTGTACTGATCGTCCTTGGCGTGGCGACGATCTATCGGAATGAAAACGCATACGTGAAGGTGATATAAGTGATATATAAGCGATATGGAAGCGATATGGAATGCAGATAGGAAGGCAGCATAAGCGATATAAAGCGGCCCGGGTCTGATCTGTATAAAACAGGCAGACGGGAGCGTGTGAAAGGCGGAGGAGATGCATGGAATTATCTGAGAAAAAGAAAGCGATCGAGCTGAAAGACGTCTGTATCAACTACAGAATCTTGAATGCGACCAGTGTTCAGAAGCGTTTTTTCCACAGGAAACAGCGGGAGATCATATTTGAGGCGGTAAAGCATGTCTCGTTTGCGGTGGAGGAAGGCGGGATCCTTGGCATCATTGGTAAAAACGGGAGCGGCAAGTCTACGCTGCTGCGTTCCATTGCGGGCGTGTTTTCTCCCAATGGCGGGGAGATCGATCTGAAAGGGCATTCGGTGTCTTTGATGGCGCTTGGGGTAGGCTTTAAGGATACGCTGACGGGCAGGGAGAATATCATGTTGTCCGGTATGCTGCTGGGGTTTACACAGCGGCAGATTCTGGAGAAGATGGAGGAGATCATAGCGTTTGCCGAGATCGGAGAGTTTATAGACAGGCCGGTCCGCACTTATTCCAGCGGTATGCATTCAAAGCTGGCCTTTGCGATCACAGCCATGTTGGAGACGGACATTATGCTGGTGGACGAGGTGTTGAGCGTGGGAGACGAGCGTTTTCGCAGAAAGAGCCTGGAGAAGATGAAATCGCTTATCCTTGACCGGAACCGTACAGTGATCATCGTGTCCCACAGTACGGATACGCTGCAGGAATTGTGTGACCGTATTTTGTGGATCCATGACGGAGAGATCCGGGAGATCGGCGCGCCGCAGGAGGTGCTGGCGCATTATGTGGAATTTATGAACAGCTGATGTAAGACGGGAATGGAGAGGTCGGGGTGGAAGCAAGGATTACTTTTGTGATTCCTGCGTATAATGCGGAGAAAACACTGCAAAGAACACTTGACAGTATTCTCTGGCAGACGGACGGCAGGTATCGGGTCGTGATCGTGGATGACGGTTCCACGGATCGGACGGGGCAGATCGGGAAGAGATATGCCATGCGGCATCCGGACAGGATCCGGTATATCCATCAGGAGAATAAAAGGCAGGGTGGTGCCAGGAATACAGGACTGCGGTCGGTGGAAACGGCGTATGTGTCCTTTCTGGACAGTGATGACTGGCTGATGCCGGAATATGTGGAACGGATCACAGGAGCGCTGGACGCTGCACGGGAAGCGCCGGAGATGATCATGACGCTGCCGGTGATCTATCACGAACAGAGCCACGGGGTGCGGGACTGGTATGACAAAGAACTGTTTGAGCGGATATTTCCGGTGGACGGCACAGTGGTGGACCCCGCACGGGAACTGCGGCTGTATCAGTTTGAGGTCAATATCTGCCGGAAAGTACTGCAGATGGATTTTGTCAGAAGGACGGGGTTTTCTTTTCGGGAAAAGATGAAATGGGAAGATGTATATCCGCATTTCTATCTGTTGTCCCGCTGTCGGTTGTGTATGGGGATCTCGACAGGGTTCTATTATCGGATCGGAGAGGGGACACAGACTACGGCATGTACGGGAAGCGAGCGTCTGGAGATTCTGCAGGTCTTTGGTGATCTGGAAAGGTTTCTGGAACAGGAGGCAGAAAGCCTGATCTTTCCGGTGATGAGGGTGATCGTACGATTTGCGTTCTGGTGTATCCGCATGGCGGATCTGGAGACCAGAGAGGTGCTGGTCAGACGGGTGCAGGTTTTTTTTGGCAGACTGCCGGGGCGTTACAGGCGCATACTGCTCAGGGAGTGTATCAGACAGTATTGCCTGAAAGAGGCCGTTCAGTATGCACTGCTCACTGCTGCGCTCCGGTATCGCTTTTGTGGGCTGATTTTCTATGATTATCTGCCGCAGGAAATATGCGAGCGGTTTTTTAAGAAGATTCTCAGGGCACAAAAAAGGGTTTCCTGAACCGGAAAGGTGCACGGCAGGAGTGGAAAAGGGATGGAGCAGATTAAAAGTTATCTTTCGTTACAGGAATCGGTGGGGAAAGTACTGATCGTGGGAGATGAGCAGTGGGAGGATATACTGGCACGTTATCTGCAGCGAAGCGGTAAGGCGGCCGGCATCTGCAGGCTGACGCAGCAGGAGCGGGAGAATATGCGGAATGCGGCGGCGCAGCAGAGTAAAGAGAACGGACAGGAGCGGATGACTCTGCAGAATCTGGCAGCAGAACGACAGATTGAGTCCATTGTGTTTGGGCCTGGCTGGGTGGAGGGATTGAAGTGTCTTACAGATATCAGGTTGCGGTATCTGATCGGGCAGATTGGTCAGGGAGAAGATTATTTCGGCCTGTGGGAGTCATTCAGCGTGCAGGCGGAGCATATCTGTATCGTCAGGGAGCGGCCCTGTGTGCAGGGGCGTGATGCGGAACGCCGGGAGGTCCTGGAATGGAACAGGCGCGAAACTCCTGTAGAACTGTCGGTGATCATTCCGGTCTATAATGTGAGGCCTTATCTGGAGCAGTGTATCCGTTCCCTGACTGCCTGGCAGGCGCCGTATGTGGAATATCTTTTTGTAGACGACGGCTCCACGGACGGCTGCGACGGGCTGTTGGAGGCCTGGGCAGCGCAGGATGGAAGGATCAGGCATATCCGGAAAGAGAACGGCGGCTGCGCGTCGGCCAGAAATCTTGGGCTGGAGAGTGCTGTCGGAAATTATGTGGGGTTTGTGGACGGGGACGACTTCGTGGACAAAGAGATGTTCCGCAGGCTTTTACAGCGGGCTATGATGGGCCGTTATGAAATGGCATATTGCGGGTTCTCGGAATACCACGAAGGGGAACAAAGGACAGTGGCAGTGCGCGGTGAGTGTATGCAGGAGCCGTACCTGTCGGGAACCCGGGCGGCAGAAGATGTGCAGAGGCTGGTGATCAGAACGAAGGTTGCGATCTGGCGCTGCCTGTACCGGCGGGAATTCCTGCTGCGGGAGGGAATCGTATTTCATGAGGAGCTGAAACGGTTCGACGATCTGCCTTTTAAGGTGGAGAGCGGTTTTCTGGCAAAAAGTGTTGTCTGTGTACCGGAGCATCTCTATTATTACCGGATTGGAAGGCCTGGGCAGGACGTAGCGTGTACGGATGAAAGGCTCTTTGTCCATTTTGCTGTCTTTGCGCTTCTGGATGCCAGGATCATGCCGATGAAGAACCGCAGGCTGCTGGATTATCTGCAGATCGTAAAACTGCATACACATGGTTATGCGCTGAGCAGGATCGACAGAAAGTACTACAGAGCCTATCTGCGAAAGGCGCGGGCGCAGCTTGACCGGTCGGCAGGGTTTCTACGGACACTGTGCCTGATGCTTATTTACGGCGGAAGGGGTAACATGGGGTGGTATTTCCTCAGCAGTTTCATGAAAAGTGGGACGGCTAAAATGTCAACAGGACCGGAGAACACCAAAAGTTAAAGTGCCAGAGAGACCGGAGGATACAGGATGCAGAAGACATTGTCTATCATCATACCAATCTATAATGTGGAGACATATCTGGAACAGTGTCTTAAGAGTGTTGTCTGTCAGCTGGATGAAGGTATGGAATCTCTGGTGGAGGTGATTTTGGTGGACGACGGTTCCACAGACAGCTCCGGACAGATCGCCGACCGGTATGCACAGAGCCGGCCGGGGATGCAGGTCATTCACGGGCCAAATGCGGGAGTGGCAGCGGCGCGCAATACCGGAATCAAACTCGCACAGGGAGAATGGCTGTATTTTATGGATTCCGATGACTGGCTGGCAGACAACGGGATTGCCATGCTGCTGGCAGGAATGAAAAGATACGCGGAGGCGGACATGATTCTGTTTGACGGCTATCGGAACAGCGCGGCGAAAGAACAGCCCTGGGAACATTTTGCGCACAGCAAAAGGTGGCGTGCGGGAAGAAAGCTGCATAAGCTCCAGCGGGGGGTGTTGTATTATCCTATGGATTTTCCCGAGAGCCGGGTATCGCTTGCGGCACCCTGGGATAAGCTCTACCGGCGGGAGTTCCTGCTGCGCTGCGGCATTCTGTTTCGGGAGCAGCTGCAGGTGCTGGACGATATGATCTTTAATATGGAAGTACTGGGAAAGGCCGGCTGTGCGGCCTATGACAAGAGCAGGATCTATCATTACCGGTATGTAGAAGCATCCATCACAAACAAGTATCAGGCGGACCGGGTCACACAGGATAAAAAAGTCTGGGATTACATCGAATGGTATCAGACCAGGCAGAGTGCAGAGGCGGTGTGGGAGGCGGATGAGACAGAAGCATTCAGGCAGGCTTATTACTGCCGGATCATCCGCTCCTTTGCAATCTGCTGTCGGATCCATTTTTATCATAGAGAAAATGGAAAGTGCTTTGGCAGAAAACAGCAGTATTTAAAAAGCGTGCTGGGAAGTACACCTTATGCAGAGGCTTTTGAAAAAGTCAGGTTCGGAAATCTGGAATGGAGACTGAAGGTGCTCGTGCTTTTCGTCAGATGCAGGCTGTACGGTGGTGTGTATCTGCTGCATCTGGCGGCCAGAGTCCTGTCAGGCGGATGAGTCGCCGAAGAAGTGCAGGATGGCATTGGTGAGAAAACGGGCATCACCGGCAGGTACGAAGATCGTATTCTGGTCGGCGCTGAAAAGCTCATGGTTGGCGGGGGTATCCCCCAGGATCATGGGCTTGTTCATTGCCCGGTAGATATAGGCTTTGCCGGGGATCGTCCGGGAGGCCTTCTCAATGCGGGCATCGAAATGTCCGGCGATGCACAGGTCGCAGAAGGCGATATGGTTTGCCAGATCTTCCTGCATGAGCCAGTCCTGCAGACAGAGGTTTGGCATATCCTGTACCTTCTTTTTCAGAATGTCAGGGAGCGGCCCAATGAAATAAAAGTAATAGTCCGGCCGGTCCCTCAGGGCGTAAAAGGCTTCCAGAATGATCTCATATCCCTGCAGGGGAAGCATGCTGCCGAAGAAGAGGACTGTGTGACGTTTTTGAAGCATCAACGGTTTGGGCACTGCCATTGGATGATAGAAGACCGGATCGGCCTCCAGGTAGAGCAGAGTCAGCTTATCCTTTTTGGCATGGAACTCTTCCATGAAATAGCTGCCGTGGCAGCCGGTATCGCAGATGATCGTGTCGGCGCGTGCCAGTGTGCAGCTGTCCAGCCGGTGCAGAAGTTTTCCGAGCAGCCCTTTTGGCCGGATGATCTGTCTGTCACAGCAGAAGGTGTCGTAGACAGAGATGAAGAAGTCGATCATGCGGTGTGCGCCTTTGAATTTCCAGGCAAAAAAGGGCAGGATCAGCTGCGGTGCGAAACCGATAAAGACGGTATCATAGTGTCTGGCAGAGCTGAACAGAAGCCGCAGGTATACGTGAAGCAGCCTGACCGGATAGGTTTTTTCATCGGAGCCGATAATGCGGAATTGGGCGGCATATTGCTTCAGCAGACGGATTTCCTGCGTGTTTCGGATATAATCCAGACGTTTCGTGGTGATGAACAGTACCTTTTTGTTTTTTATGTATGCTATCATGACTATACTTTCCTTAGTAAAAGATATTATAAATAGCATAATAGCAAAAAAAGGATCGTAACGCCAGCATTAATGTGATATTTTTTCAAAAAGGAAGCACAGAAGATCTTTGCGGTCTCTGGCGTCCAGCTTCCGGTAGCAGCCGACCAGTAATTGCTCGTCCGCAGACAGTTGGTCATAGTTGTCGGCAGGTCTGTCAGAGGACAGTTCTTTTAAAAATTGGTGTAGTGTGTAAGTGTTCATGGTTATAGTATGCACGATTTGATTAAATTTGTAATTAAGGTAATACCTTAATCCGCAGCAGTGATATGGTGTAGTGGAAGGTGAAGAGGGGTAGTGCGCAGATGGAATATATTGTGATCGACATGCAGAGGACAGGGGAGCATATCAGGCATCTGAGCAGAGAAAAGAACACGTCGGTAAGAGAGATTCAGGAATATCTCGGGCTGGCATCGGTACAGTCGGTCTATGACTGGTTTCATGCGAGGACACTGCCTTCCCTGGATCATCTGCTGGCGCTTGGGCATCTGTGGGGGATCGGTATGGAAAGTATACTGGTGATAGACAAGATAGAGCGGACATGACGTTATCATGTCCGCTCCTGACGCTCCTGTTTTCTGTTTTCATATTTTACTTTGAGAAAAGTCAGCATATCTTCCTGATCCCGCTGGTCCAAATGCTGAAAGTAGTAGAGCAGCAGCTTCTCGTTATGGTCCAGGGCCTTGAATTTCCGGCTCTGCTGCGGGTCGTTGACGTATGCCATGAATGCACTGAGATCTGCCGGAGGCTCCTGCAGCAGCATGGAGGGCGGCTTTCTGGCAAAGTCGGAGTTGATATTGTAGGTTACCAGATATTCCATGAAATTCTCAACGGGAATGCCATAAAGGGCTGCCAGATTGTACAGGGAATTGACGGGAGGCGTTATGCGCCCGGTCTCATAATGAGAATAGGTCTGTCTCGTTATGTTCAGATGGGAAGCGACAAATTCCTGATGATACCCATGGGCTTTCCGCAGTTCTTTCAGATATTGTGACAGTTTGTTGCCGGTAGTAGTATCTATGTCCTCAAATCCTTTCTGTGTGTATTTTGAATAAGATGCAGCAAACAACAAATAGCTATTTCTACATAGAATTTTAGTGAAAATAGCACTTGAAAATATAGTAATAATAGAGTATCATAAACTAAATGATATCAATAATAGCTATCAAAATGCTGTATGGATATTATTTCAGGATATGGCGACAGCGCGGCCGTCAGGCCGTGTCGCAAATAAATCAAACGAGGAGGAATAACAATGAAAGCAAACATTGCTAAGAAGGTACTGCTTTGCACGTTGTCTGCAGCCCTTTTGGCAGCGCCTTGTGCCGGAGTATCTGCAGCAGGTACAGGTGCCGGCACGAAAGCGGCAAGCTCTGGCAGCAGCATCACTGCAGAGGTGGAGGAGATCGTTACTGCCAATGCCTGGGTGGGAAGCGATGACAATTCCGGAAGCGGTTCTTCGGTGACGGTTGCGCAGGTTCCGGTAACGAGTTCTGTTGGAGGGGTGAAGTCTTCTCTGCCTGGCGTTTATCTTGCAACAAGTGTGAGAGGAACGGCAATCACGAGCGGTCTTACGTCTATCGCAGACAACTATGGACTTAAGAACGGGGAGCGGCCTTACGCAAGAATCTACAACATGGACAGCAAGAAGAGTCATCTTGCGCAGGCATGCATCAACGATGCGGCTGCAGCTATGGGAGCGGTTACCGGTCCGGCCATCAACGTGGAGATCGGCAAGATGGCATCCGGTAAGTTCAGCCTGCTTCCGGCAGACGGGGCAGAGATCACCTTGAAGGTGGGTGTGCCGAAGTCCTTTGCACAGAGCGACAAGACATTTGCAGTCGTTGCTGTACGTCCGGGCGGCGTTGTATCTGTTCTGACAGACACGGATACAGATCCGAACACGGTTACTTTCGATACGACGGCAGGTCAGGGTGTATATGCGTTGATCAAATACTAATGCGGTACAGTACCGGAATGAGGTTGGAAAAAGAAGGCTCTTTTTCCAACCTTTCTGCTGTATTAATTTAAGGAACAGGAATAGAGGGAGATGTTATGAGGCTTAAAAAAAGAAAAGAATGCCTCTTTTTTTTATTGTTTGCTTTTCTTATTTTCGGCATTTTTCAATATAGTATTCATAAAATATTCGGCATGGTCTATTTTCCGGACGAATTCGGTTACTGGGCCAGCGCGGCAAAGTGGAATGGATATGACTGGAGTAGTCTGACTGCGCTTGGATCTTATTATTCTTTCGGTTACAGTATACTGCTGGCGCCGATCCTGCGGCTTGGATGTGACGGCGTGACAGCTTACCGGATGGCGGTCGCACTCAACATGCTGCTGCAGGCGCTGGCAGCGCCAATGCTGTATGGCATTTTTTGCCGGATCTTCCCGACATCGGATAGACAACCGGCGGTCTGCGCCGTGGGAATTGCACTTTTTTATCCGGTCTGGATCTTTTACGCGCAGGTAACACTGGCGGAATGCCTTCTTTTTTTCTTATATATCGGCGTTATCTATCTGTTGGCACGGACGGTGGAAAAGGCCCGTTCGGGAACGATCCTGCTGTTGTCGGCGGCATTGGTCTATCTGTATTTTGTTCATATGCGGACGGTCGGGGTGCTGGCAGCTGCGGTGCTGGTGCTTCTGTGCTGGCTGTGGCAGGAACCTGCTTATCGCCGGAGGATGCTTATCGGTTTTGGGGTGCTGGCAGCCGGCGGTATTTTGGGAATTGTGCTGCGTCTTGTGGTGATCGGGGCCGTGTATGGGAATACGGAGCAGGAGATGCTTGCAACAAACGACCTTACAGGGCAGCTTTCGAGAGTGGCGGCGGTTTTTTCTGCAGAAGGGATTGTGCGGTTTTTCTGCGGAAGTGTGGGGAAACTGTTTTATCTCGGGGCGTCCTCTTTCGGGACGGTGTATTATGCACTGGTTTCTATCGGAAAAACCGGTGTCGGATTCCTGCGGAAGCTGCGGCATAAAGAGAAGATCCGAAGAGAAGAATGGCTGAGACTGTTTCTGCTGTTTTCTTTTGCGGGGCAGTTTCTGATCACGGCGGTCTATATGAATGAACCGAGGCGGGCGGATGAGGTGGTATACGGAAGGTATAACGATTATCTGCTGCCTGTTTTTATGGGAACGGGTTTTCTTGTGATGTATCGGTGCAGAAGGCTTGTCAGAACGACGGTGGCCGTGACGGCGGTGCAGACTGCCATGCTGCCGGTTGTACTGTACGGAGAGCGGCTGTATGGCGGCAGTGAGATGCAGGGATATTTTATGGCAGGGATTGCCTATCTGGTGGATGACCTTCATTTCGAGGCGCTGCCAGACCTGACAGCTATTTGTCTTCTGGCGGATCTGATGACCGTGCTGTTTTCCGTGCTGGTCTGGCTGGGGAGAGAGAAGAAGCTGGATGTCTGCGTCATGGCTCTGGTTGTTTTTGCACAGATCATGCTGGGCTTTAGGCTGCACCACAAATATACGTACCTGTTCAATGAGCTGATCTACCGGGAGGTGCAGCTTAGCGGGTTTATCGGTCAGAAGGCGGGACAAAAGGTCACCTGTCTGTATGAAGGCGGGACGGCGTACATTGATGTGATCCAGTTTAATCTTCCGCAGCACAAGATCGACGTGATCACAGAAAAAGAGATGACAGGCATATGTGGTCCGGAAGAAAGGGGAGATGCAGCACCGGGAGAGTATTTGCTTCTGGATATAGACAGCGCGTGGAGGGAGCGGGTTGAGGAAAACTGGACCCCCTGCGCGGAGAGTGCCTGTTTTGTATTGTATGAGAGAGAATCCACCCTTGACTTTAGCGATTAAAAGTGCTAAAGTGTGAAAGGCGGTTTTTATGGAGCCGGAACAAATAACAGGAAAGGGGTCTGTTCATGTCAGCATTGGAGGAGATTCGAAACCGTTTTAAGAAGGATCGTTTTGCGACGGAGGCTGCGGGGATCGTTATTGATCATGCAGAGCCGGGGAAGGCGGTGTGCTCTCTGACGTTGGAGGAGAAGCATATGAATGAGAATAATGTACCTATGGGCGGCGCTGTCTTTACGCTGGCGGATTTTACCTGTGCCATCGCATCGAACGGGTATTCCGAAAAGAAGACGGTCAGCCAGCAGGTATCCATTACCTTTCTTGCGCCGGCCAAGGGCAGCCGTCTGATCGCGGAGGCATCCTGTCTGAGGGAGGGGCGCACCACGGTGTTCTATGCGGTGGATGTGAAGGATGAGCTGGGAAATTATGTGGCCCATGCCACGATGAACGGATATATTATGAAGTAACGGATGATCTATAGTAAACGAAATTTCTAATATCGTTAACTACAGATTGTGGAATTTGAGAAGGAGGAACTCTATCATGGTGATCACGGAGTTTTTGGAGCGCAACGCGCGCCTGTACGGTTCAGATACGGCGCTGGTGGAGCTGAATCCCTCCCAGGAGCGGGACAGTGCGGTAACCTGGCGGGAGGCGAGTCTGATTGAGAGCGCGGAGAATGGCGCTCCTTACCGCCGGGAATTAAGCTGGGCGGATTTTGACAGGCGGGCCAACCGTTTCGCGAATCTGCTCTTAAGCCGCGGACTGGAGCGGGAGACGAAGGTGGGTATTCTGATGATGAACTGTCTGGAATGGCTGCCCATCTATTTTGGGATATTGAAGGCGGGCGGCGTGGCCGTGCCTTTGAATTTCCGTTATTCGGCGGAAGAGATCAAATACTGTCTGGAGCTGGCGGATGTGGAGGTGCTGGTGTTCGGACCGGAGTTTATCAGCCGTATGGACACGATCGCGAAGGATCTGCCGGGGGTTAAGACGATGTTTTTCCCGGGCCCGGAGGGGCCTTCCTATACGGAAGACTGTCTAAAGCTGATGGGATTCTGTTCTTCCAGCGCACCGCCGGTGGCGCTTCAGGAGACGGATTATGCGGCCATCTATTTTTCTTCCGGGACCACCGGGTTTCCGAAGGCGATCCTGCATGATCACAGGGCGCTGCGTTCTTCCTGCGAGACGGAACAGAACCACCACGGGCAGCGGAAGGAGGATGTGTTCCTCTGTATTCCGCCGCTTTATCATACCGGGGCGAAAATGCACTGGTTCGGTTCCCTGCTCACGGCCGGCAAGGCAGTCCTTCTACGGGGCGTGAAGCCGGAGTGGATCCTGCGGGCGGTGACGGAGGAGAAATGTACCATCGTGTGGCTGCTGGTGCCTTGGGCACAGGATCTTCTGGATGCCATCGACTCCGGCAAGGTGGAGATGGAACATTATCTGCTGGAGCAGTGGCGGTTGATGCATATCGGGGCACAGCCCGTGCCGCCCAGTCTGATTCAGCGTTGGAAGAAGCATTTCCCGCACCATCAGTACGATACCAATTATGGGCTGAGTGAATCCATCGGGCCTGGCTGTGTGCATCTGGGCGTGGAAAATATACATAAAGTGGGAGCCATCGGCAGGCCGGGCTATCACTGGGAAGCAAAGATCGTAGACGAGCAGGGCCGGGAGAGCGCCCAGGGCGATGTGGGTGAGTTGATCGTTCATGGACCGGGTGTCATGCTCTGTTATTATAAGAATCCCGAGGCCACCGATGAGGTTTTGAAAGACGGCTGGCTCTACACGGGCGATATGGCGCGTATGGATGAGGACGGCTTTATCTATCTGGTGGACCGGAAGAAGGATGTGATCATCTCCGGCGGTGAGAACCTGTATCCGGTGCAGATCGAGGACTTCCTGCGCAGAAACGACAAGATCAAGGATGTGGCGGTGATCGGACTGCCGGACGCGAGACTGGGTGAGATCGCGGCGGCGGTGATCGGACTGAAGGAGGATGTCTCCTGCACGGAAGAGGAGATCATGGAATTCTGCAGAGAACTGCCCAGATATAAGCGGCCGAAGAAGATCATCTTCGACGAGGTGCCGCGGAATCCTACGGGTAAGATCGAGAAGCCGGTGCTGCGGGAACGGTACTGTCACGGCAGCCTGGTGGAGGCCCAGATCAGGAATTAAAGGAGCAGAGGGATAAACGATCCCGGAAGCGCAATCATGTAACAAGCGGAGGGAGAAAAAGAAAATGGATTTTGTGATTAAATTAGTGATGCTCATCATCTTTTTCGGTGTCATGATCGGCATCGGACTTTACTGCCGGAAACATGCCACCGATGTGAATGGATTTGTGCTGGGCGGCAGGAGTGTGGGGCCGTGGCTGACCGCTTTTGCCTATGGGACAAGCTATTTCTCGGCGGTGGTCTTCGTGGGTTATGCGGGGCAGTTTGGCTGGAAATACGGAATCGCCGCTACCTGGGCGGGACTGGGGAACGCGTTCCTCGGATCCCTGCTTGCCTGGGCGGTGTTGGGACGCCGTACCCGTATTATGACACAGCATTTAGACAGCGCCACCATGCCGCAGTTTTTCGGAGAACGGTTTGAGAGTAAGCCTTTAAAACTGGCGGCTTCGGCCATAATCTTTATCTTTCTGATTCCTTATACGGCCAGTCTCTATAACGGGCTGAGCCGTCTGTTCGGGATGGCTTTCGATATCGACTACAGCGTGTGCGTGATCGTGATGGCAGTGCTTACCGGCATTTATGTCATAGCCGGCGGCTATATGGCTACTGCCATCAACGATTTTATACAGGGCATCATTATGATCTTCGGCATCGTGGCCGTGATTGCGGCGGTATTAAACGGCCAGGGCGGTTTTCTGGCGGCGCTGGATGCGCTGGCGGCTGTCAGTGACGAGTCGGTGTCGGCGGCACCGGGGGTGTTCAACTCCTTCTTCGGGCCGGATCCGGTAGGCCTTCTGGGGGTGGTGATCCTTACCAGCCTGGGCACCTGGGGACTGCCGCAGATGGTACAGAAGTTCTATGCCATCAAAAGCGAGAGCGCGATCAACAAAGGCATGATCATCTCCACTGTTTTTGCGGCGATCGTGTCGGGCGGCTGCTATTTTCTGGGCGGCTTCGGACGGCTGTTTGACGATAAGATCGATATTGCGGCGAACGGGTATGACTCGGTGGTGCCGACGATGCTGTCAGGGCTGCCGACGATCCTGATCGCGGTGGTGGTCATTCTGGTGCTTTCGGCCTCCATGTCCACGCTTTCTTCCCTTGTTTTGGCATCCAGTTCTACCTTGACGCTGGATTTCATTAAAGGTAATATTATGAAAGAGATGGATGAGAAGGAGCAGGTGAAATGGATGCGGGCACTGCTGGTGGTCTTTATCGCGATCTCCGTAGTGCTGGCGCTGATCCAGTACCGTTCCAACGTCACGTTTATTGCACAGCTCATGGGGGTGAGCTGGGGCGCGCTGGCCGGAGCTTTTCTGGCTCCCTTCCTTTACGGCCTGTATTGGAAGCGGACCACGAAAGCAGCCTGCTGGGTGAGTTTTTTGTTCTCCACGGTGGTGATGCTGGCGAACATCTTTTTCCGGTCGAGCTTTCCGGCGCTTCTGCAGTCGCCTATCAATGCCGGCGCCTTCTGTATGCTGGCCGGGCTTGTGATCGTGCCGGTGGTGAGTGTGGTGACGAAAGCGCCTGCTGGAAAAAGGCTGGAGGAGATCTTCTCCTGCTATGAGAAGAAGGTGACGGTTTCTGTGAAAGACTCCATCGGAGATCAAAATTAGGGAAAACGATGAAGGAGGAAAAGGATATATGAAAACACTGATGCTCGGCAACGAGGCGGTTGCCAGAGGCCTTTATGAAGGAGGCTGCAGCTTCGTATCCAGCTATCCGGGAACGCCCAGCACGGAGATCACGGAGTGTGCGGCGAAGTATGAGGAGTTGTACGCAGAGTGGGCGCCCAATGAGAAGGTGGCGCTTGAGGCAGCGTTTGGTGCATGTCTTTCCGGAAAGAGAAGTTTTTGTGCCATGAAGCATGTAGGCCTTAACGTGGCGGCGGATCCGCTTTTTACCATATCTTATACGGGGGTGCATGCCGGACTGGTGATCTGCGTGGCGGATGACGCCGGCATGCACAGTTCCCAGAACGAACAGGATTCCAGACATTATGCGCAGGCATCCAAGATTCCCATGCTGGAGCCTTCCGATTCCGCGGAAGCACTTGCCTTTGCGAAACTTGCCTATGAGCTTTCGGAAGAATTCGATACGGCGGTGCTGCTTAAGATGTGCACCCGTGTCAGCCATTCACAGAGCGTGGTGGAGACGGGGGAAAGGGTGCTTCCGGCGCAGAAAAAATATGAGAAGAACCCGGGTAAATACATTATGATGCCGGCCAACGCCAAGAAGCGTCATCCGGAAGTGGAGGCGCGCACAAAGGCGCTGACAGCCTGGGCGGAGACGACAGAGATCAACCGCATCGAAACGGGCAGCGATCCGTCCTGCGGCATCATTACCTCCTCCACCTGTTATCAGTATGTGAAGGAGGCCTTCGGGGATACCTATCCGGTATTGAAGCTGGGCATGATCTGGCCCATGCCGGAGCAGAAGATCAGGGAGTTTGCGGCTGCTGTAAAGCGGCTTGTGGTGGTGGAGGAGCTGGACGGCTTTATCGAGTCCCACTGCAGAAGTCTGGGGCTTACAGTGTCCGGCAAAGACCTGTTCTCCAATATCGGCGAGCTGAGTCAGAATCTGGTGAAGGAGAAGCTGGGCGGGAACGTACAGGCGGGAGCAGCGCTTGATGAAGTCATTCCGGCCAGACCGCCCGTGATGTGCGCCGGCTGTCCGCACCGCAGTATTTTCTATGTCTTGAAAAAGATGAATCTCACGGTGCTGGGAGATATCGGTTGCTATACGCTGGGAGCCGTGCAGCCCCTGGGAGCCATCGACACGACGATCTGTATGGGCGCTTCCGTTTCCGGACTGCATGGATTTGTGAAAGCAGGAGACAAGGAGAGCGCAGGCAGGACGGTGGCGGTCATCGGGGATTCCACATTCATGCATTCCGGTGTTACGGGGCTGATCAACATTGCGTATAATGAATCGAATTCCACGGTGATCATACTGGACAACTCCATTACGGGTATGACGGGGCATCAGCAGAACCCTACCACGGGCTATAACCTGAAAGGAGATCCCTGTGCGAAGATCGATCTGGAAAGTCTGTGCCATGCCGTGGGGATCAAGCGGGTAAGGGTGGTGGATCCTTACGATATGGAGATCTGTCAGGCAGTGATAGCAGAAGAGCTGGCGGCAAAAGAGCCTTCGGTCATCATATCCCGTCGTCCCTGTGCGCTACTTAAGTATGTGAAGCATCCCGGACCCATCTGTTCCGATGCTGAGAAGTGTAAGGGCTGTAAGGCCTGTATGAAGATCGGCTGTCCGGCTATCAGCATGGTGGACGGCAAGGCGAAGATCGATGCGACGCTCTGTGTGGGCTGCGGCGTCTGTGAACAGTTGTGCAAATTTGACGCGCTGGGCAGGGCTGAATAAAGCGCTTCGGAATGGAGGTAAATATGGAAACAAAGAATATTATGATCGTGGGAGTAGGCGGACAGGGCACGCTGCTTGCAAGCAAACTTCTGGGGCGTCTGCTTCTGGGGAAGGGATTTGACGTGAAGGTGAGCGAAGTGCACGGTATGAGCCAGCGGGGCGGAAGCGTTGTCACCTATGTGCGCTGGGGAGACAGAGTCTGTTCCCCTATTATTGACAAGGGACAGGCGGATTGCATTCTTTCTTTTGAACTTCTGGAGGCGGCCCGCTATACGGAATATGTAAAGCCGGGCGGCAGAATTATTGTCAACAGCCAGCAGATCAATCCGATGCCGGTAATTGCGGGGATGGCGGCCTATCCGGAGAATCTGGTGGAAAAGATGGCGGCCCTTGACATCCAGGTGGACGCGCTGGATGCGTTGTCCCTGGCGGAAGAGGCGGGGAGCAGCAAGGCAGTGAATCTCGTACTGATGGGCAGACTTGCGAAGCATTTTGATTTTACCGATGAGGAGTGGATGGGCGCCATTGAGCACAGCGTGCCGTCGAAATTTCTGGAATTAAATAAGAAAGCGTTTGAACTGGGGCGAAGTGCATAGATTGAAAAATCAAGGGTTTTCGGATTTTTTATTTAAGCAGTATTGCTGGCAGGCCTGTGATATGCATGGTTATCAGTGTCATAAACTTTAAGAAAACAGATTTCAGCAGTGTAGAGAAGGAGATCGAAAAAAATGGAACGGTATTACCAACAGGAAATTGAAACTGCGGACAGGGAGCAGGTTCTTGCGTGGCAGAATGAGCGGCTGGTAAAGCAGGTGCGCCACGTGTGGGACAATGTGCCTTACTACCGCGCGAAAATGGAGGAAAAGGGAGTTACGCCCGAGGATATTCAGAGCGTGGCGGATCTGCATAAGCTGCCTTTTTTGACCAAGGACGATTTAAGGGAAGCGTACCCTTACGGTCTGCTGGCAAGGCCTCTCAAGGACTGCGTGCGTATTCAGTCTACTTCGGGGACTACGGGACGCCGGGTGGTGGCCTTTTATACCCAGCACGATATTGATCTGTGGGAGGACTGCTGCGCCCGGGCGATCATGGCGGCAGGCGGCACGGAAGAAGATGTATGCCATGTGAGTTACGGCTATGGCCTTTTCACAGGAGGGCCGGGATTAAACGGGGGCAGCCATAAGGTAGGCTGTCTGACGCTGCCCATGTCTTCCGGCAACACGGACAGACAGCTGCAGTTTATGGTGGATCTGGGTTCCACGATTCTGTGCTGTACGCCTTCCTATGCCGCTTTTCTGGCGGAGAGCATTCATGAGAGAGGGCTGCAGGATCAGATCAAGTTGAAAGCAGGTATCTTCGGCGCGGAGGCATGGAGTGAGGAGATGCGGCAGGATATTCAGAATAAATTGCGTATTAAGGCCTACGATATCTATGGTCTTACAGAGACAAGCGGTCCCGGTGTGGCTTTCGAGTGCAGCGAGCAGACCGGTATGCATATCAATGAAGACCACTTTATTGCGGAGATCATCGATCCGGATACAGGCGAGGTTCTGCCGGAGGGCAGTAAGGGCGAGCTGGTGTTTACTTCGATCACAAAAGAAGCCTTTCCGCTGCTGCGTTACCGTACCAGAGACATCTGCGTGCTGACAAGAAAGAAATGTTCCTGCGGCCGTACTCATGTGAAGATGAGCAAGCCGATGGGCAGAAGCGATGATATGCTGATCGTCAAGGGCGTGAATGTCTTCCCGTCCCAGATCGAGACGGTGCTTCTGGAGCAGGGCTATCCGGCTAATTATCAGATCATCGTGGATCGCGTCAACAATTCCGATACCATCGAAGTGATGGTGGAGATGACACCGGAGAACTTCTCCGATAACCTGGGTAAGATTACGGCGATGGAGAAGAGCCTTGTATCAGCCTTGAAAGCAATGCTGGGCATCTATGCGAAAGTACGGCTGGTGGCTCCCAAGTCCATTACGAGAAGCGAAGGCAAGGCAGTACGGGTGATCGATAAGCGTAAGATTTGATATAAGTAGATTTGAAGAAAGGAGCAAGGCTATCATTATGACAATACCTCAAATTTCTGTATTTTTGGAGAACAAAGCGGGACAGCTGGCGGATATCACCGGGATTCTCTCGCAGAATCAGGTGAATATGCGGGCTATCAATATCGCGGAGACGACGGATTACGGCGTATTGCGGCTGATCGTGGATGATGCTGCGAAAGCATCATCGATTCTTCTGGAACAGGGCTTTATCCTGACCATGACACCTGTGGTTGGCGTGGCTGTTCCGGATACGCCTGGCGGGCTGAGCAAGGTACTCAGTGTGATTTCCGGCGCAGAGATCGATGTGGAATATATGTATTCTGTTTTTGGGCAGAAGGACGGGCAGGCATGTATGATCTTCCGTGTGGCGGATTCGGACGGGCTGACAGCAGTTCTGGAGAAGAACGGGATCGGGACGATCGCGGGAGAGGATTTGGGACTGCATTAGTGTAAAAACCAAATAGATCAAAGTGACAGTGAAGTCGCAGACTTTATTGTGACGGATCAGATATAAAATAGAGTATATTTTGAGGCTGCTACGAAATTCGGCGTTCATATGATATGTGGTTGTACATGACGAAACATCTGTACCATATATTGTAGAAATTGTCAGTTTTTTGTAGCAGCCTCATATTTATTGTCTGTATAGTGGGGTTAAAACCCTCGCCTTTAGGCGAAACCTTTAGGTAAACCCCATAGCTTCAAGTTTAGAAAGAACGAAAACAGAGATACTAAACTTGAGGTGAGAAAAATGGAAAATTACAGAAAATCAGCACATTGCACATATGATATCAAATACCACTTAGTATGGATAACAAAA
>ERZ808054.116-NODE-116-length-102824-cov-7.387311_pt1 | contig 102824 bp, 73 predicted proteins | sample MGYA00380201_ERZ808054 | MGnify/ENA primary metagenome ERZ808054 (study PRJEB31490, sample SAMN06133419) | mouse gut metagenome | isolation source: Z5_2 | host: mice | place: China: Chengdu | collected 2015-05 ... | reverse complement strand
AAAAGGGGTTTCCCTACTCGATTGCACACGGGCACCCCAAGGAAGCATGTCAGCAGAAGCTGACGGGTGCCCGGCGCGCGAGCAGGGAGAAGGAACCGTACCTGCTCGATCATGAATTTGATCTATAGAAAGGATGAGATTATGGATAAGGCGATCAAGAGATATTTTCCAATATTTGCACTACCGACGCTTCTGGCGTTCACCATCGGTTTTATACTGCCGTTTATATTGGGCGTATATTTGTCTTTGTGTGAATTTACGACGGTTACAGATGCGAAGTTTGTAGGATTCAAAAACTATATCAGGATCTGGGGCGATGACACTTTTATACACTCCCTTTGGTATACAGCGCTGTTTACTATTGTGTCTGTGCTGGCGATCAATATCCTCGCTTTTGCAGTGGCGATGCTGCTGACAAAGGGGATCAAGGGAACAAATATATTCAGAACCGTATTTTTCATGCCAAACTTAATCGGTGGAATTATCCTTGGTTATATCTGGCAGCTGATCTTAAACGGTATCTTAGCAAACATGGAGCGCACACTCACCTATAGTTCCTCCTATGGTTTTTGGGGACTTGTCATTCTGATGTGCTGGCAGCAGGTCGGCTATATGATGATCATCTACATTGCAGGCATACAGAATATTCCGGGAGATTTGATCGAGGCGGCAAAGATTGACGGCGCGAACAACACACAGCTATTGAGACATGTGACACTTCCGATGGTCATGCCTTCCATCACCATCTGTTCGTTCCTGACACTGACCAACTCCTTTAAGTTATTTGACCAGAACTTAGCGCTGACCGCGGGTGAACCAAGTAACAAGTCAGAAATGCTCGCGCTGAACATCTTTAATACTTTCTATGGCAGAAACGGGTGGGAAGGTGTCGGACAGGCGAAGGCAGTTGTGTTCTTTATATTGGTGGCGCTCATAGCGATCGTACAGCTTAGAGCGACAAGAGATAAGGAGGTGCAGGCATAATGTCAGAGGTAAGAAAAGCAAAACACGGCGGACTTTTAACCGTAATATTCTCGATTATATCAGTGATCTATGTCATGCCGATTATTATTGTTTTATATAACTCGTTCAAGAAAAAAATCTTTATCAGCAAGAGGCCATTTGCACTGCCGGACGGCAAATCTTTTGTGGGAATGGAAAACTACATCAGTGGTATTGAGAAGATCGAGCTTCCCAAGGCGTTTGGCTACTCGCTGTTTATCACCGTGGCGTCTGTGTTTGTGATTATCCTGTGTACTTCGATGTGTGCATGGTACATTACACGCGTGAAAAATAAGGTCACTTCTGCGATGTATATGCTGTTTGCATTCTCAATGATTATACCTTTTCAAATGGTAATGTTTACATTATCCAAAATAGCTGATATACTACACTTAGGGAACCCTGTCGGCATCGTGATTGTGTATCTGGGATTTGGGGCAGGGCTTGCGGTCTTTATGTTCTGTGGATTTGTGAAATCCATTCCGCTAGAGATCGAGGAGGCGGCCATGATCGACGGCTGTACTCCGATTCAGACATACTTCAAAATTGTATTCCCGGTGATGAAGCCGACGGCAATCTCCGTGGCAATTCTTGAAGCGATGTGGGTGTGGAACGATTATCTGCTTCCTTATCTCGTGCTGGACATCAAGAAATACAAGACCATTCCCATTGCAATTCAGTACCTTAAAGGCGGTTATGGTGCAATTGACATGGGTGCGATGATGGCGATGATTATCTTAGCAATTATCCCAATCATTGTATTTTATATCGCTTGTCAGAAATACATCATTGAAGGTGTTGTAGCGGGTGCTGTAAAAGGGTAATTGTTTAACGTTTTGTGGAGAAAAGGAGATAGTTATGAGAAGAAGTGGCGTATTGATGCCGGTATCCAGCTTACCGTCAAGATTTGGAATAGGCGGCTTTTCAAAAGAAGCCTATGACTTTGTGGACTTTTTGGCAGCGTCAGGACAGTCGTTATGGCAGATTTTACCGCTGGGACCTACGGGATATGGAGATTCACCGTACCAGTCTTTTTCAACCTTTGCAGGCAGTCCGTACTATATCAGTCTGGATGCATTGATTGAGGAGGGGCTGCTCACGGAGGAAGAGTGCTCGTCGGTCGATTTTGGTAACGATACCAAGCGGGTAGATTACGAGAAGATCTATTATACGAGGTTCGACCTTCTTCGAAAAGCGTTTGAGAGAGCAAATGTAAACGATGATGTGGCGTATAATGTGTTTGTCGAAGAGAACAAACAGTGGCTTAAGGATTATGCCATGTATATGGCTGTCAAGGATTCTCTGGATGGGGTGTCGTGGATCGAATGGGACGAGGAGATCAGGCTTAGAAAGCCGAAGGCGATGAAGAAGTATGAGAAAGCACTCGCCGACGATATCGCATTTTATAGCTATCAACAGTACCTTTTCTCAAAACATTGGACGGCGTTAAAAGAATACGCGAACAAAAAGGGCATCCTTATTGTGGGGGATATCCCAATCTATGTGGCGTTTGACAGTGCAGATACATGGGCAAATCCAGAGCTGTTCCAGTTGGATGAGAAGAATGTTCCGATCGCGGTGGCAGGCTGTCCACCCGATGCGTTCTCGGCGACGGGACAGCTCTGGGGGAACCCGTTATATAAATGGGACTACCATGAGGAGACAGGCTTTGCGTGGTGGATGAGAAGGCTTGCACACTGCTTTAACATTTATGACATTGTGCGTATTGACCATTTCAGGGGCTTTGATGAATACTGGGCGGTTCCCTATGGCGACGAGACGGCAGAGAACGGCGAGTGGAAACCCGGACCGGGCTATAAGCTCTTTGAAGTCATGAAAAAAACGCTTGGAAACCGAGCGGTGATTGCGGAGGATTTGGGCTTTTTGACGCCCAGTGTATTAAAGCTTGTGAAGAAGACAGGCTATCCTGGAATGAAGATCTTGCAGTTTGCCTTTGACGCGCAGGGGGAAAGCGATTATTTGCCGTATAATTATACGAATAATTGTGTGGTGTACACGGGAACCCATGACAATGATACAGTAAATGGCTGGACAACTTCCCTGAACAAGAAGGATATGTCTTTTGCCAAGAGATATCTCCATGTCAAACGGTCCTCAGAGATATGCGAAACCTTAATTCGGACGGCGCTTGGGTCTGTGGCGGATACGGCGATTATACCAATGCAGGATTATCTTGGACTTGGAGCTGAGGCGAGAATCAATACGCCCTCAACATTAGGCGGAAACTGGGAGTGGCGTATGGAGCGGGATGCGTGTACGGAGGAGCTTTCAAAACACATGTTGGAGCTGACGCAGACGTATGGCAGAATCGTTCGGGATAGCAACAGGAAAAAGACGAAATAGAATCATCGACAGGGGTGATGGAAGGTGTTTGAGCCGACAATTAAAGATATAGCCAAACTATGTGGTGTGGGTGTCAGTACTGTTTCGAGAGCGATCAATGATCATCCTGATATCAATCCAGAGACAAAAGAGAAGATTATGGATACGATCAGGGAATACGGGTATATACCGAACAACAGTGCGAGAAATCTGAAAAGGTCGGATGCAAAGGCGATTGCAGTGCTCATTAAGGGAATCGCAAACCCGTTTTTCACCAGCATGATCAAAGTGATCGAGCAGGAGTGCAAGCGAAAGCACTATGCGATGGAGTTGTCCCATATTGAGGCGGATGAGGATGAAGTAGATGTGGCACAGAAGGTTGTCAAGGAGAAACGGCTGCGTGGAATTATCTTCCTGGGCGGTTTGTTCTCTCATTCAGATGAGAAATTAAAGAAGCTCAGTGTGCCATTTGTGTTCAGTACGGCAGGATCTATTCCTGAAAATATCAGCAGGAATGTGTACTCGAGTATCAGCGTGGATGATCGCAGGGAAAGTGCAAAGATTGTGGATTATCTGATTAATCAGGGGCACACGAAGATCGCGATTCTCGTGGCGGAGGCGGAGGAGCAGAGCATCGGTAAGCTGCGTCTGGAAGGCTACTGCGATGCGCTGAGGGCACGTGGGATTGAAGTGGATCCAAAGCTTATCTGTGAGACAAGAGATGAGCTGAGTCATTTTTCTATGGAGAATGGGTATCAGTCCACAAAGAAGCTGTTGGAGTGCGGCGAATCCTTCACAGCGCTGTACGCGGTGGCAGATGCACTTGCGATCGGCGCGCTGAGGGCGCTCTATGAGGCAGGGCTGCGCGTGCCAGAGGATATCTCGCTCGCTGGATACGATGGTATTGACATGGCAGACTATACAGTGCCCAGCCTCACAACGATGCGTCAGCCCGTGGAGGAGATGGCGAAGGATACGACGAGGCTGCTCTTTGATATTATTGCAGGAAAGACACAGCACCAGCATATCATATATGAGGCAGAATTAAAAATTAAAGAATCAACAAGAAGTTTACATAAGTAAAATGCAAAAATCTCTGATGTGTTGTCAGAGATTTTTTGTATTTTATGGTTTTTTTGCTGGACAAAATGTTATATAATAAAAAAATAACGACAGGATGGAAGCGGAGGATTCTTTATGAGTCATGAAGTATTTGCTTTTAATGAACATATATTTGCAACGATTGAACCGATCTTAGAGGGGATGCCCGGCGGTCTGTTTATATACCGCGCAGATGAAAAGGAGGAGCTGTTGTATTTAAACAGTGCTGTGCTGCGTATTTTTGGGTGTGATACAGAGGAAGAATTTCGCAGGCTTACGGGATACACCTTCAAGGGAATGGTGCATCCAGAGGATATTGATGAGGTAGAGCGGAGCATCAAGATTCAGATTGCAAACAGTATCTATGATTTTGACTATGTAGAGTATCGCATTATCCAGAAGGATGGTACGATTCGGTGGATTGAGGATTATGGGCACTTTATACATACAGAGCAGTACGGTGATATTTTCTACGTATTTATTGATGATAGTACGGAGCGGCTGAAGAACCGTATGAATGAATTGGAGGAGATGAATGAGGAGCTGCGCAATATCTATGCGCGGGAGACGCAGTATCGTAAGGCAATCTTGTATGATGCCATAGCGTTCTTTGAAGTGAATCTGACAAAGGACAAGTTCCTGTCAGCGTATATACAGATGCCTGATGGACAGTTAAAAGATTTTTTTGAGTATTTGGGCATTCCGCCTTTTGCAAACTATTCGGAATATGTACAATATTGGATGAAAAATATGGACTCGGAAGAGTCCAAAGAATATGTGCAGTTTATTGATTCTGACCGGCTGATACGATGTTATAGTAAAGGGGAGTTGGAACAGACGTATGACGGATGGATGACAGATGCGTCGGGAATCCGACATTTGTATCACTATGCATTTCTGTTGGGTATGAATGAGTATACAGGCGATGTGGTCACGATGGCAATCACAAAGGATATGACAGACCAGGTTCAGCGGCAGAATTTGCTCAAGTCCGCGCTGAATCAGGCACAGACAGCCAATATTGCAAGGATGACATTCTTGCAGAACATGTCACATGACATCCGCACGCCGATCAATGCGATTATAGGATATACAGAGCTTGCCAGAAAGCATCTATTAGATAGCAGCAGAATCGACAATTACCTGAATCAGATTCGCGTGGCAAGCGAACAATTGCTTGAGATTGTCAACGAATCCTTGGAGGTTACGCGCATGGAGTCCGGCAAGGCGTATCTGGTGGAACGAGTTGCGATGATGGAGGATTTGCTGACAGAGCTTGAGAAAATTATGAAAGATCCCGTAGAATTGAAATCGATCCAGTTTGAAATTGACAGTTCACAGGTGCGTCACAATGCTGTGCACATGGATTATGACAGGATGAAGGAGATGTTGTATCAACTGCTGGACAATGCAGTGAAGTATACGGAGCCGAACGGCAGCGTGAAACTGACCGTTATAGAAAATGAGATGAAGCTGAATCAGTATGCGCCGTTTCAGTTTATTGTGGAGGATAATGGAAGAGGAATATCGCACACGTTCAGAAAGGAGCTGTTTCAGCCTTTTATGCGGGAGCGCAATACGACGATGAGCGGTGTACTGGGGACGGGACTGGGGCTGAGTGTGGTCAAAAATCTTGTAGATTTGATGGAGGGAAACATTGAAGTAGAGAGTGCAGAAGGCAAGGGCAGCCGGTTTATTGTCAATTTACTGCTCAGGGTGCATACTGAGCAGCCCCAAAAGGCACAGGGGCAATCCGCTTCATCGGGCAGCAGTCTGAGAGGTAAGAGGATACTGTTGGTCGAAGACAATGAGATCAACTGCGAGATTGCACAGGAGCTGCTCACTGACGAAGGGTATATCATTGAGACAGCAAACGATGGCATCGTCGCCGTGGAGATGGTCAAAAATTCACAACCGGAGTACTATTCTTTAGTTTTGATGGATATTCAGATGCCGATCATGGATGGGCATAAAGCGACGAAGGCGATACGTAGTTTGGAGAACAAAGAATTAGCGAATATACCGATTATCGCGTTGTCGGCGAACGCTTTTGTAGAGGATTACAAGAAGTCTATTGAGGCTGGTATGGATGCACATATCCCTAAACCCATTAAGATTGAAGAACTACAGGAGACCATCCGAGATGTTCTGGAGCATTTTCACAAGTGATCAAAGGAGAAAACATATGGATTTGAGTGTAATCATATCTGCATATGGTATGCAGAGGTATCTTGCGGCATGTCTCAGAAGTGTCACTAGATGTTCGAGGGAGCATATCGATCTGGAGTGTATCGTGGTACATGACAGCCATGAAGATGAGACAGCAGCGATAGTGAATCGGTATTCTGAGCGGGACAACCGCATCAGGCTGCTTATGACAGCGTGTGAGGATTCCTCTGATCCGCGCAACAAGGGAATTGAGCTGGCACTTGGAAAATATATTTTATTGTTGGACGCATCCGACAGGCTGTGTGAGGATGCATGGGAGCAGATTGAGGCGGCAGTGGAGGAAGAGTATGCGGATTTTGTGGCATTTAGCCATATCACAATGAACAGAAAGGGAAAACTCAGGGCGCAGATGCTGCCCATCTCTGAGGTGGTCTCTACGGATGTGCAGGAGGCGAGACGGCTCATGTTTGCGAAAGTTGTGCTGGATACCTGCTGGGGAAAGCTGTTTCGAAGCGATGTGGTCAGAGATAACCATATTACTTTTCGGACGGATGTGCCGGGCAGTGCGGATTTTTTCTTTGTCGTGGAGTATTTTGAGCATTGTGAGACGTTTCTGCTGACAAAGGCGATGATCCTGTATTGTATGCCTAGGGATGAAAACCGGCTGCAAAACTATAGTATGGGGGAGCGGCTTGGTTTTTTGGGGACACGGTATGATTTTCATATGGATGCGGTGAGGCGCTGCAATAACAGCGCGCTGACAGGCTGTGTTCCAGTGTATTATTTCTCGGAAATCACAAATTTGTTCGCGGCGTATGCGAGGGAGTACCATTACAATAAGAAAGCGTTGGCAGACATCTATAAGAGGGCGCTTGCAGCGGATGCTGTGCGCAGAATCCTAAGCGAGGTGGACGAGCGCAGGATTCACTCTGGAATCAGAAAATACGAGTATCGTCTGTTTCGGGATGCAGATGTAGAAAAGCTGAGGAGACATTTTTCATTGAAGGTAGGACTGAATGTCAGAAAAATGGTGCGGACTGCCAGGGTGGGCGCGATGGTGCTTGGAATGGTGCTGCTGTCAGGCGGATGTAGCAAAAAAATAGAAAGTGTAAATATTAAATCGGGAATGGAGCTGGTAGAGCAGTATGATTTCCAGGGGGCGATATCATATTTTGAGCAGGCGCTTCTAAATAACGAGGACATGGAGCTTGCCTACAGGGGACAGGGAATTGCCTGTATGGGACTTGGCAAGTATGCGGACGCAGAGACTGCATTTCTCAAATCCATAGAGAGTGCAGGGCGGCATCTCACCGCGCTCGAGTATGACACGAACTATTATTTGGCAGCGGCATATATGAAGCAGGGCAAGTATGCGCAGGCAGAGGAAATCTACTCGGCAGTCATTGCGCTCAAAAAAAAGGAGAAGGACGCGTATTATCTGCGCGCCTGTGCGCTGTTGCGCCAGAATCGTTATGAGGAGGCGGTTGCGGACTTCGAGAAGGCATTCTCCTTTGATTCTGACAATCTTGATCTGTTGACAGACGCCTATGTGGAGATGCAGGCGGCGGGATTTAGCGAGCAGGGACAGACCTATTTACAGGAATTTATGACTGAAAAAGGGAAAAAGCTTTCGGAGGGGGAACGCGGGATTTTGTATTACTATCTTGAGGATTATGAGAATGCGCGCATTTTTCTCGATTCGTTTGTCAATGGAAAAGACCCAAAGCTCTCTATGATCCTGGGACAGACTTATGAAAAGCTTGGCGACATGAACTATGCGGCGATCGTATATCAGAGCTATCTCGACGCAAATGAACCGAACGCAGCGATCTACAACAGTCTTGGCGTCTGCCTGATGCACCAGGAGAAGTATGACGAGGCAATGAAGGCATTTGAGAGCGGCATTGAGATGGGGGCCTCGGACAATTTACAGGAATTACGGTTTAATCTGATCGTTGCAAATGAGTATTCTGGCAACTTTGCACAGGCCAAGAAGATGATGCAGGAGTACTTGCAGTCCTACCCGAATGACGCCCGAGCCAAAAAAGAAAATGAATTTTTAAAATCGCGCTAAAACTCTTAAAAACACTAGATATTGTATTTAAGTGAAAACGAACACATGATATTTAGTAGTGTTCGATTGACTTCGATTTTGCTATCTGCTATGATTTATTCATCGATGCTTTTGTGAAAAAGCAAAATTTATATGCGAAGGAGTTCACGGAATGTTTCAGGTTATAAAAAGAGATGGCAGTGAGGCGAAGTTTTGTCTGGACAAAATCAGCGGGGCGCTCATCAAGGCGTTTGAGGCGACACAGATGCAGTATGATCAGGATATCATTGATCTGCTCACGCTGAGGGTAACAGCGGACATACAGGGGAAGATGAAAGACGGCAGCGTCCATGTGGAGGATATTCAGGACAGTGCGGAGAAGGTGCTAGAGCAGGCTGGCTATACAGATACTGCGAAGGCATTTATACTGTACAGGAAGCAGCGCGAGAAGATGCGCAATATGAAATCGACCATTTTGGATTACAAGGAGGTTGTGGACAGCTATGTGAAGGTGGAAGACTGGCGCGTGAAGGAAAACTCCACAGTCACCTATTCTGTGGGAGGACTGATTTTGTCCAATTCAGGGGCAGTCACGGCAAATTATTGGCTCTCAGAAATCTACGATGAGGAGATTGCCAACGCACACAGGAATGCGGATATCCATATTCACGACCTGTCAATGCTTACGGGGTACTGTGCAGGCTGGTCCCTCAAACAGCTCATCCAAGAAGGGCTTGGCGGCATAACAGGCAAGATTACCTCGGCGCCGGCAAAGCATCTGTCCGTACTCTGCAATCAAATGGTGAACTTTCTGGGAATCATGCAGAATGAATGGGCAGGCGCGCAGGCATTTTCCTCCTTTGATACCTATCTGGCGCCTTTTGTGAAGGCAGATAGGCTCTCTTACAGTGAGGTCAAGAAGTGTATTGAGGCGTTTATTTATGGTGTGAACACGCCGAGCCGCTGGGGGACGCAGGCGCCCTTTAGCAATATCACGCTGGACTGGACTGTGCCAAATGACCTTGCAAACCTTCCGGCGATCGTGGGCGGTCAGGAAATGGACTTCACTTACGGAGCGTGTAAAGCGGAGATGGATATGGTCAACAAGGCATTTATCGAGACTATGATCGAGGGGGATGCCAACGGCAGGGGATTTCAGTATCCAATTCCAACATACTCGATCACGCGCGATTTTGACTGGACAGACACGGAGAATAACCGCCTGCTGTTCGAAATGACGGCAAAGTACGGAACACCGTATTTCTCGAATTATATCAACTCGGATATGGAGCCTTCGGATGTCCGCAGCATGTGTTGCAGGCTGCGCCTGGACCTGCGCGAGCTGCGCAAGAAAACGGGCGGTTTCTTCGGCTCAGGGGAGAGCACAGGCAGTGTGGGGGTAGTCACTATCAACATGCCGCGTATCGCCTATCTTGCCGCGGATGAAGCAGATTTTTACAGGCGTCTGGACAGGCTCATGGACATCAGCGCGCGCTCACTGAAAATCAAGAGAAACGTGATCTCAAGGCTTTTGGAGGAGGGGTTATATCCGTATACGAAACGGTATCTTGGCAAGTTTGACAATCATTTCTCGACCATTGGTCTGATTGGCATGAATGAGGCTGGGCTCAATGCAAGGTGGCTCAGAAAAGACCTTTCGCATGAGGAAGCGCAGCAGTTTGCAAAGGATGTTCTGAATCATATGCGCGAGCGTCTGTCTGATTATCAGGAGCAGTATGGAGATTTGTATAATCTTGAAGCGACGCCTGCGGAGAGCACGACCTACAGACTGGCAAAGCATGACAGGGAGAAGTGGAGCGATATCATCACCGCAGGACATGCGGGCGATAAGCCGTACTACACGAACTCGTCCCATCTACCGGTAGACTATACGACGGATATCTTCGACGCGCTTGACATACAGGATGAACTGCAAACACTCTATACATCAGGAACGGTGTTTCATGCATTTCTGGGAGAGAAGCTTCCAGACTGGAAGGCGGCGGCCAATCTGGTTCGGACAATTGCCGAGCATTACAGGCTGCCCTATTACACAATGTCGCCTACCTATTCCATCTGCCGGGTGCACGGTTATCTGCCAGGGGAGCAAAAGACCTGTCCGAACTGCGGCAGTGTGACGGAGGTGTACAGCCGTATCACGGGTTATTACAGACCTGTGCAGAATTGGAACGACGGGAAACTACAGGAGTATCAGAACCGGACAGTGTACCGCATGGGAAATCAGATTGACCAGATTGCGCCGCGCAGTGAGAAGTGTGAGGAGACGCCGGCACAGACGGCGCGTGCAGAAAAAAATAATACGTACCTGTTTACGACAAAGACCTGTCCGAATTGCAGTCTGGCAAAGAAATACCTGCAAAATGTGGACTATACGATTGTAGATGCAGAGGAAAATATGGATTTGGCAGTCCGATTTGGCGTCAGGCAGGCACCGACTCTTGTAATTGTTGCTGGACAATCAGAGCAAAAGTATGTTAATGTATCTAATATAAGGAAATATGCAGAGCTTTTAAAAGCAGAGTGATAAATCGATAGGAGCAGGGACATGATAGATAAACTCATTGAAAAAATTCAAATGACGGGTGCGCCGATTGTGGTGGGACTGGACCCGATGATGCGGTTCGTGCCGGATTCAATCAAGAAGACTGCATTTGCAGAGAAGGGAGAGACACTCGAGGGTGCAGCGGAGGCAATCTGGCTGTACAATAAGGAACTCATCGATAAGATTTATGATTTGATTCCAGCAGTCAAGCCGCAGATAGCGATGTATGAACAGTTCGGGATACCTGGCTTGGCGGTGTTCAAGAGAACCGTGGATTACTGTAAAGAGAAGGGGCTTGTTGTCATCGGTGATATCAAGCGGGGCGATATCGGTTCCACTTCCGCAGCCTACGCGGCGGCACATCTCGGCAGGGTGCAGGTGGGCGGCAGCCTGTGTACCGCCTTTGACGAAGACTTTGTGACAGTCAATCCATATTTGGGATCAGATGGGGTACAGCCCTTTATCGATGTCTGCCGCGAGGAAAAGAAAGGGATCTTTGTGTTGGTCAAGACCTCCAATCCAAGCAGCGGTGAGTTCCAGGACAGAATGGTGCGCACTGGAGATACCACAGGTAACGCTGGCGGGATTACCTTTTCGGATAAAACTTTATATGAGATTGTCGGCATGAAGGTTGCGGAGTGGGGCGAACAGCTCATGGGGCAGAATGGATACAGCGCAGTGGGTGCAGTGGTTGGGGCGACATACCCTGACCAGGGAAAGGTGCTGCGCAAAGTGATGCCGCACGCGTTCATCCTTGTGCCGGGGTACGGTGCACAGGGCGCGTCAGGAAAAGACTTGATACACTTTTTTGATGAGAACCGGCTTGGCGCGATCGTCAATTCTTCGAGAGGGATTATCGCTGCATATCAGAGTGAGAAGTACAGCCAGTTTGGTGCAGAGAATTTTGCAGATGCTTCTAGGCAGGCAGTGCTGGATATGATCGCGGATATAGACCAGGCATTTGCTGGTGTCGGCAGATAAATAGATACGGAGGTAGAGGGGAAAATGGAACAATACAAGAAAGAATTTATCGAGTTTATGGTGGACAGCAACGTACTGCGGTTTGGTGAGTTCACGCTAAAGAGTGGAAGGAAATCGCCCTTTTTTATGAATGCGGGGGCGTATGTCACAGGTTCTCAGCTCAGGAAACTCGGCGCATATTATGCACAGGCGATTCATGATAACTATGGCACTGACTTTGACGTGCTCTTTGGACCAGCGTACAAAGGGATTCCGCTCTCGGTGGCAACTACCATGGCGTTCAGCGAACTGTACGGCAGGGATATCCGCTACTGCTCAAACAGAAAGGAAGTCAAGGATCACGGCGATGTGGGAATCCTTCTAGGCAGTGACCTCAATGACGGCGACCGGGTTGTGATCATCGAGGATGTCACAACTTCGGGAAAATCGATTGAGGAAACCTTTCCAATCCTAAAAGAACAGGCAAATGTGGATGTTGTCGGGCTGATGGTAAGCCTGAACCGGCAGGAACGCGGCAGGACACAGAAGAATGCACTTGCAGAGATTCGTGAGGTTTACGGGATTGAGACAGGGGCGATCGTCACGATGGAAGAGGTTGTGGAACATTTGTATAATAGGAAATATAACGGCAGGGTGCTCATTGATGATGCGATGAAGGAAGCGATTGACACCTACTATGCCCAGTATGGTGCAAAATAAGGAATGGGGGATTAGGATGGACGAGAGAATTTATAAGACCATGGGGCGGTCGGGTGCGCTATCGATCGTGCTGGGAGTGATATCAATTGTTGTGGGAATGACGAGCGGTGTAATGCTGCTAATCAGCGGCGGAAGACTTCTGGCAGGCAAATCAAAGATATTATTTTAGGAAAATTCCTTAGCATGGTGGGCATTTCAGACGGAATGCCCATTTCCCATGCAGATATAGCGAGGGCGTTCAATGTTCAGGATTTTTAGTAAAGAGGGATATATTTTTACAGATAAGAAAAATCCCAAGTGGGGCATCATGTCATCCATATTGGGGCTGATCGCCGGCAGCTCTGTCTGTCTGGCAGTGCACATGACCTATCTGAATGAGGGAGCTGCACAAATGCAGCATGGTGCAGTGGTGCTGCTTTCTATGATCTATGCAGCGGCAGGTCTGGCTTTGGGGATACGTTCATTGATGGAGAAAGATATTTTCAGGATTTTTCCGATCTTAGGTATTTTTTTGAATGTACTGACAATGGTAGCAAGTGGGTTGATATTATATTTAGGAGTGAGTTAGAGATGGATATTTTAGAAGAAAGATATGCGCTTTCCTGCGGCAGAGTCCGCGAGATTGCAGCGATGCAGGATGTAGCGCTGGACTACAAGGATTTTTTCAAGAAGACGGCAGAGTTTATCCTGCTGGTGGCAGATGCCTGTGACAACAGGGCTAAGAGGACCAGTTTAGAGGAGCTTCGGGCGGAGAACAAGGCTCTGTATGCGGATATTATAGGCTCGAATTATGAGGTCAGTTATGCAAATCCGACATTTGCCTGCGAGAAGTTTGGTCTGGACATGGGCAGGCTGTTGTCTTTTTTGTACACAGAGATGCGGGCGATGATACCATGTGCCTTTGAAAAGGATTATGAGGGTATGGTTATCCGCATGGAGCTTTTTGTGGAGATTTACAATGCGTTTGCATATCTGGAGTCTGAGACAGAGCTGCTCACACTGCCGGAGGAAACCGCAGTGCCAAGCGTAGATGATATCAGGGATACAATGTACTGGTTTGTGAGTGATTATTCTGAGGCAGCTTACCGGGATAAAGTGCGCTGTCTGGTCGATACGGACTGTGACTTTTTGGTCAGGATTGTGATGGACAGTGATTTGGACGATTTGACATATCTATATCGGTATGGAGAATACGTGTCGCCAGAGATTGAAAAGATGGCTTTGTATTTGAATGCACTGCCGCAGGAACGCATACAGTTGATGGCGGATACGTACACAGAGGGATACCGCATGGGATTTGTCAAGGCGCATGTGGACCTGAGTACAAAGGAAACAGTGGATATCCAATATATGTTAGGGTTTGAGCGCGTGGTGCGGGCTGCGATTCAAAATTTTGAGCGGTTGGGATTGAATCCGACGATTTCCAGAGGCAGGTACAATATTTTTAATAAATCCAAGATGGGCAGGAATGGTTGTGTTGGCGCAGATGCAAACAAACAGTTTTTGTATGACCACAAGGATGACAATGCGCTGTTTATGGATAAAAAGCTGATGAACAGGAATCTTGAGGCGCTTCGGTTTGCGTGTGAGCAGGAGAAAGAAAAGGCGGCAGTGTTCGCAGGTCCGGCGGTGATCAAGGTGTTTGGTGAGACGCCGTTTGCGCCTGTGGCCAAGAGTGAGGCATGCAAGCTGAATCCAGAACAACAGAAAATGTCTGCTGAATTGCAGGGAGCATCACAGGACATCTTAAGCAGATACATCAACTTTGAGGAGCGGAGTTTTACGATCATTGCATTTCCTGTTCCAGATATTGGCGAACACTTTTCAGAGATATTTGACGAGACAATCCGATTAAATACGTTGGATTACAAGACCTATGAGCGCATACAGTCAACGATCATCGCCACGCTTGACAAGGCGTCTTATGTGGAGATCAAGGGGAGGAGCGGCAATAGGACGGATTTGCGTGTCGCACTCTATGAGCTTTCGAATCCTGAGAAGGAATCGATATTTGAGAACTGTGTTGCCGATGTCAATATCCCTGTCGGCGAAGTATTTACGACACCTGTGCTTAAGGGGACAAACGGAAAGCTTCATGTCAGCCGTGTATTTTTGAATGGGCTGGAATATCATGATTTAGAGATTGATTTTAAGGATGGTATGACAGCGGCATATACCTGTAAGAATTTTGACGATGAGGAAAAGAATCAGGCGTATATCAAGGAAAATGTATTTTATAATCACGAGTCTTTGCCGATGGGAGAGTTTGCGATCGGAACGAATACGACCGCCTATATGACTGCCAAGAAATACGATATCGCCAATCTTTTCCCGATACTGATCGCTGAGAAGACCGGTCCGCATTTTGCGGTGGGTGATACCTGTTATGTCAGAAGTGAGGAGGTCAGAGTGTACAATGAAGATGGCAAGGAGATTGTGGCGAAGGACAATGCCATCTCGATCCTCAGAAAGACGGATTCGTCAAAAGCGTACTTTGCCTGTCACACAGACATCACGATTCCTTATGATGAGCTGGGTTCGATCACGGCATATGACAGAGACGGGGCGGCATATACGATCATCGAAAACGGCAGATTTGTGCTGGAGGGCACACAGGCATTGAATGCACCCTTTGAAAATGATTAAATTTGTCAAAATTTAGAAGAATTTATTGACAGATGAAGGTATTGTTTGTACTCTATAAGAGGTTATAGAAAAGGAGGTTTGTTATGGCACAGGTTGGTATTGTGATGGGGTCTGATTCAGATATGCCCATTATGGCAAAGGCGGCAGAAATCCTAGAGGAGCTGGGCATTTCCTATGAGATGAGAATCATCTCAGCCCACAGGGAGCCAGATGTGTTTTATGCGTATGCAAAGTCGGCGGAGGAAAAGGGCTTTAAGGTGATCATTGCCGGAGCGGGGATGGCTGCACATCTGCCGGGCATGTGCGCAGCGATTTTTCCGATGCCTGTCATCGGTATCCCGATGCACACGACATCGCTGGGCGGACGCGATTCATTGTATTCTATCGTGCAGATGCCGTCTGGCATTCCAGTGGCGACGGTAGCGATCAATGGCGGTGCGAATGCAGGACTTCTAGCGGCAAAGATTCTCGCGACATCGGACAGCGCGCTGCTGGAAAAGGTGAAGGAGTATGCTGCGAAGCTAAAAGATCAGGTCTTGGCAAAGGATGCAAAGCTTCAGGAGATTGGCTGTCAGGAATATCTGAAGAAGTAAATGATAACAGATCATATAGATTAAGGAGGAAATTATGGATTACAAGAACGCAGGTGTTGATATTGAAGCTGGATATCAGTCCGTGGAGTTGATGAAAAAATATGTGAAAGAGACAATGCGTCCAGAAGTGCTTGGCGGGATTGGCGGGTTTTCGGGAGCGTTCTCTCTGGAGAAGATCAAGAGCATGGAAAAGCCAACGCTTGTCTCTGGTACAGACGGAGTTGGAACCAAGATAAAGCTGGCATTTTTGATGGATCGGCATGACACGGTTGGCATAGACTGTGTGGCAATGTGTGTCAACGATATCGCCTGCGCGGGCGGTGAGCCATTATTTTTCCTGGATTATATTGCGTGTGGAAAGAATGAGCCTGAGAAGATTGCGAGCATCGTCAAGGGGGTGGCAGCGGGCTGCAAGCAGTGCGGTGCGGCGCTCATTGGCGGCGAGACAGCAGAGCATCCGGGATTGATGCCTGAGGACGAGTATGATCTCGCAGGCTTTGCGGTCGGTGTGGTTGACGAGAAGGACCTGATCACAGGCGCAGATCTCAAGGCCGGGGATGTGTTGATTGGCATCGCGTCAAGCGGAGTGCACAGCAATGGATTCTCTCTAATCAGAAAGGTGTTTGAGATGACCAAGGAGAGCTTGGATACTTATTATGAGGAGCTTGGTAAGACGCTTGGAGAGACGCTGCTTGAGCCGACAATCATCTATGTGAAAGCGCTAAAGGGCATCCGGGATGCCGGTGTGACCATCAAGGCGTGCAGCCATATCACGGGCGGCGGATTTTATGAGAATGTGCCGAGGATGCTCCATGACGGTGTACATGCCGTCATTCAGAAGAACAGCTATGAGGTGCCGGCAATTTTCAAGCTGTTGCAGGAAAAGGGCGGAATCGAGGAGCATATGATGTACAATACGTACAATATGGGAATTGGCATGATCGTTGCGGTTGATGCCGCTGAGGTGGACAAGGCGATGCAGGCTGTGCGGGATGCCGGCGAAAACTGTTATGTCATCGGTGAGATCAAAGACGGCGAAAAAGGAGTAACGATATGCTAAGCGTATGTGTGTGCGTGTCCGGCGGCGGCACGAACCTACAGGCAATTATGGACGCGATGGATGAGGGCAGGATCACCAATGCGCAGCTTGTCAGAGTGATCAGCAACAACAAGAGCGCCTATGCGCTTGAGCGGGCAAGAGCGAAGGGAATTGACGCTGTTGCCGTATCGCCTAAGGATTATGACAGTAGGGAGCTTTTTAACAAGGCGTTTCTGCGGTGTGTGGAGGAGGCTAGACCGGATTTGATTGTGCTTGCAGGATTTCTGGTTGTGATTCCTCCCGAGATGATACAGCGGTATGAAGGGCGCATCATCAACATTCATCCCTCACTGATTCCCTCTTTTTGCGGGAAAGGTTATTATGGGCTGCGGGTGCATGAGGCGGCATTGGAACGCGGCGTCAAGGTGACAGGTGCCACGGTGCACTTTGTAGATGAGGGGACAGACACGGGACCAATCTTGTTGCAGAAGGCGGTGGATGTACTGCCAAACGACACGCCAACGACACTTCAGCGGCGTGTGATGGAGCAGGCAGAGTGGGTGATACTGCCGCAGGCGATCCATATGATCGCAAACGGACAAGTACCTGATTTATATAGAAAGGACAGAATACCAGAATGAAAGTTTTAATCGTAGGAAGCGGTGGTCGGGAGCACGCAATCGCCACAAGTGTATCCAAAAGCCCGCGGGTGGACAAGATTTATTGTGCGCCCGGCAATGCAGGGATTGGACAGATTGCGGAGTGCGTGGCGATTGGCGCCATGGAGTTTGACAAGCTTGTTGCCTTCGCAAAAGAGCAGCAGATCGATCTGACGATTATTGGCATGGATGATCCACTGGTTGCCGGTGTGGTCGATGCGTTTGAAGCTGCCGGACTGAGGGTGTTTGGACCGCGGAAGAATGCGGCGATTCTCGAAGGGTCTAAGGCTTTTTCCAAGGATTTGATGAAAAAGTATCATATACCGACAGCAGCATATGAAACTTTTGAGAATGCGGACGAAGCACTTGCCTATCTGGAGACAGCACAGTATCCGATTGTGTTGAAGGCGGATGGGCTGGCACTCGGAAAGGGCGTGTTGATCTGCAATACGCTGGAGGAGGCAAAGGAGGGTGTCCGTTCTATCATGCTGGACAAGCAGTTTGGCGCAGCGGGGAACCGCATGGTTGTCGAAGAATTTATGACGGGGCGCGAAGTATCTGTGTTGTCTTATGTGGATGGCAGGACCATCAAGACGATGACCTCCGCGCAGGACCACAAGCGCGCGCAAGATGGCGATCAGGGATTAAATACAGGCGGCATGGGCACCTTCTCGCCAAGCCCGTTCTACACGGATGAGGTGGATAAATTTTGTCAGGAGCAGATTTATCAGGCGACGGTGGATGCCATGGCAGCAGAGGGCAGACCCTTTCAGGGAATTATCTTCTTTGGGTTGATGCTGACGCCAAACGGACCGAAAGTGCTAGAGTACAATGCCCGGTTTGGAGATCCTGAGGCGCAGGTTGTGCTCCCGCGCATGAAAAATGATATCATTGATGTCATGGAGGCGTGCATTGACGGAAAGCTTGACACGGTTGATCTTCAGTTTGAGGACAATGCGGCAGTCTGTGTCGTGCTCGCGAGTGATGGTTATCCTGTCAGCTATGAGAAAGGACTTGAAATCACAGGGCTTGAGAAGTTTGATGGGAAGGATGGCTATTATTGTTTCCACGCAGGGACAAAGCTGGACGAGAACGGCAGGTTTGTCACAAACGGCGGACGTGTGCTGGGAGTGACGGCAAAGGGCGCTGATCTAAAAGAAGCACGGGCGAACGCTTATGCGGCGACGGCGTGGGTTGACTTTGACAATAAGTACATGCGCCATGATATCGGCAAAGCGATCGATGAGGCGTAGACAGGGAGTATAGAGATGAGAGAGAACAAAAGAAACATATTAAAGCACATTGCGGCATTAATGACAGTGCTGTTCTGTATGGTAATGAGTATCGGGATGGTATGCTTTGCCGATGAACAGGGAACAATATCTGTGAAAAGTGCGCGGATCAGGGCTTCGGCAGATCCAAACAGTGAGCAGCTTGGAAGTGTGGCACAGGGGAAGACAGTCGATATCATAGGCAAGACAACAGGTACAGATGGACAGGAGTGGTATCAGGTTTATGTGGATTCGAACACCAAAGGGTATATCCGTGGAAATCTTGTGAAGCTCAAGGATGGTGCATCGCTAAAGACTGTTGATGGCTCTGCGGGATCGACGGGATCGGATGCGTCGGCATCGACAAACACCTCAGCAGATGCCAAAAAAGTAGCTGTAATCAACAAGGCGAATATCAGAAAAGACGCCTCTACGAATGGCGATCCGGTAGCCACTGCAAACCGCGGAATGGTTTTGACAGTGCAGGGCGAGACGACAGGAAGCGATGGCATGAAATGGTATCAAGTGTCTTTTACTTATCAGGACAAAGAGGTGACAGGGTATGTCCGGTCTGATTTGGTAACATCCGACAATATTCCCGCAGATTCAGTATCTTCTGAGATTAATGGAGAGGCGAATCCGGGGGAAGAGCAGCAGCCGGAGGAGCAGCCAGAACCGGACCAACAGCCGGAGGAGCAGCCAGAACCAGATCAACAGCCAAGTAGCAGCTTTCAGCCTATAAACGTGGATGAGGAGCCGCCCTATATCATGCAGGGATTTGAGGCGTTTAAGTTTAAGCTGCCTGGCGATGATCAGGAGTATGACGGATATCAAAATGACGAGGGATATATCATTTGCTATGCGCAGATGCCAAGCGGAGAGGAAGGCTGGTGTCTTGTCAATATAAGTATGAATATCTGCCAGCCATATGTCTATGCGATGGAAGGCATAGAGGCGCCAAAGAGTGTGCCGGGAGGGCTGATCTCTGTCATTGTGCTGGTGGTTATCATTATCATATTGGTGGCAGTGATAGGATTGTTGTTACTCAAGTCCAGAGAGCGCGGAGGTTCCTATAAGGGTTATGATGACGAGGACGAGGATTCCGATGATGACATTGAGGACTTGGAGGAGATGGAGGAGGAACCGCAGCCGATTCGGCGTCCGCAGGGTACAGCAGGCCCGCAGCCGGTCAGACGTCCGCAGGGTGCAGCAGGCCCGCAGCCAGTTAGACGTCCGCAGGGAAATCCGGCGGAGCGGCCAATGTCTCAGGGACAACCGATCAGACATCCGCAGGGTGGCGCAGGTCCGCAGCCAATGAGACGTCCGCAGAATGGACCGGCACCGCAGGAGCCACAGCCAATAAGACGTCCACAGGGGGCAGGTCCATCTGCTGGCGGCGCAAGACCACAGCCAGGGGCAGGTCCACAGCCGGTAAGGCGTCCGCAGGGTGCGCCACAGCCCGCAAGGCGTCCGCAGGGCGGCGCAGGTCCACAGCCAGGTCAGGGATATAAGGCAAAGAACCTTCTGGATGATGATATGGATATGATGGATATAGATAACGATTAAAGGATAAAAGGACTTGTCTGATCACTGTAGTCAGACAGGTTCTTTTTAAAAAACGCTTGTATGCACAGGTTCATTGTGCTACAATCTATATAACAGCAGGTAAAGGAGCGTGGGTAGATATGTATATAGAGATTGATTTTAACAGTGATGAGGCCCTTTATCTACAACTGCGCAATCAGATTATCATCGGGATTGCCACGTCTCAGTTTCAGGAGGGAGATACACTTCCCTCTGTGAGACAGCTTGCGGATACAATCGGCATTAACATGCATACTGTAAATAAAGCATACTCTGTTTTGAAGCAGGAAGGCTTTGTGAAAGTAGACAGAAGAAAAGGTGCTGTGATCGCCATTGATATTGACAAGATGCAGGCGAGAGAGGACTTGAAGCGAGATATGCAGGTGCTGCTGGCAAAGAGTAGCTGCAAGCAGATTTCCAGGGAGGAAGTCCATGCGCTGATCGACGAGATATACGAGGGCTATGAAACAGAACTGTAAGAATTAATATAACATGGAGGCATAGAAAAATGCAGCAGTTTACAGATAAAGCAAAGGTGGCATTACAGAAGGCGGCAAAGGCGGCAAAGGACTTGCATCAAAGCTATATCGGAAGTGAGCATATTTTGGTAGGACTTTTGAAGGAAAAGACAGGAGTCGCAGCGAGGGTGCTCTCTGATAATGGTGTGGATGAGGTGCAGCTAATCAGCATGATCAAGGAGTTGATCGCACCGGAGGGAAATGTTGCCCTGCTTGAGCGGGACGGATATTCGCCGAGGGCGGCGAAGGTGCTTGAGGACAGTCACAGACTGGCAGAAAAGTTCAAGAGCCAGCAGACAGGAACAGAACATATCCTGCTTGCGATTATCAGAGAGGGTGAGAACGTTGGACTGCGGCTGCTAAATACGATTGGCGTCAATGTGCAGAAGCTGTATATGGATACATTGATTGCCATGGGAGAGGATATCAACCAGCACAAGGATGATTTGAACAAGAACAGGAACAAAAAGAAGAGCTATGGCACGACACAGACCTTGAACCAGTACAGCCGGGATCTGACTTATCTGGCTAAGGAGGGGAAGCTTGATCCTGTCGTAGGCAGGGAGACAGAGATTATGCGCGTTGTGCAGATTTTGTCAAGGCGCACCAAGAACAATCCGTGTCTCATCGGTGAGCCTGGTGTGGGCAAGACTGCCATTGCGGAGGGGCTGGCGCTTCGCATTGTCAATGGTGATGTGCCAGATACCGTTCGGAACAAGCGGGTAGTGACGCTTGATCTTGCGGGCATGGTGGCGGGGTCTAAATACCGCGGAGAGTTTGAGGAGCGCATCAAGAGAGTGATCAAGGAAGTGATCGATGCGGGCAATATCTATCTGTTCCTGGATGAAATCCATACGCTCATCGGCGCAGGCGGTGCGGAGGGGGCGATCGATGCCTCCAACATTCTCAAACCATCTTTGTCAAGAGGAGAGATACAGCTCATTGGCGCGACGACCATCGCAGAGTACCGCAAGTATATTGAGAAGGATGCGGCATTGGAGCGGCGCTTCCAGCCAGTGATGGTGGAGGAGCCAACCGAGAGTGAAGCTGTTGAGATTCTGAACGGTGTTGCCTACAAGTACGAGGAACACCATAAGGTGACAATCACACAGGAGGCGATCGAGGCGGCAGTAAAGCTTTCAGACCGCTATATCAATGACAGAAATCTTCCAGACAAAGCGATCGATCTGATCGATGAGGCGTCGGCGGCAATCAAGATTAAGAATATGAATGTGCCTGACAGCTTTAAGGAGATGACAGCGCAGATCAAGAAGTATGATCTTCAGATTGAGCGGTCGATTCGAATGGAAGCTTTCACACAGGCGGCAGAGCTCCGCAAAGCGCAGGATGAGTTGATCAAGAAGTATGACAAGGCAGTGAGTAAGTATGAGAAAAATCAAGAGGAAAAGGTCCTTGTCGTGACAGAGAATGAAATCGCGGAGGTGGTGGCAAACTGGACGAAGATCCCTGTGAAAAAGCTGACACAGAAGGAGAGTGAGCGCCTGCTAAAGCTCGAGTCGATTCTTCACAAGCGTGTCATCGGTCAGGAGGAGGCAGTCACTGCGGTGGCACAGACTATGAAGCGCGGTCGTGTGGGATTGCAGGACCCGAACAGACCCATCGGGTCATTCCTGTTTCTCGGTCCGACAGGTGTCGGCAAGACAGAGCTGTCCAAAGCGCTTGCCGAGGCGATGTTTGGCTCTGAGAATGCACTGATTCGTGTAGATATGTCAGAGTATATGGAGTCTCATTCCGTGTCTAAGATGGTGGGCTCGCCTCCGGGCTATGTAGGCTTTGAGGAGGGGGGACAGCTCAGTGAGAAGGTGCGCCGGTCGCCGTACTCGGTCGTGCTGTTTGATGAGATCGAAAAAGCACATCCAGATGTATTTAATATCCTGCTGCAAGTGCTCGATGATGGTCATATCACAGATTCCAAGGGCAGGAAAGTCAGCTTTAAGAATACGATATTGATCATGACCTCCAATGCGGGGGCGCAGCGCATTGTAGATCCCAAGAATCTTGGATTTGCTGCCAAGAGAGACGCAGAGGCGGACTATAATAAGATGAAGTCCGGTGTCATGGAGGAAGTGAAGCGCCTGTTTAAACCAGAGTTTATCAACCGTATTGATGAGATCATGGTGTTCCACCCGCTGACAGAGCAGGATATGAAACAGATTGTCACACTGCTCTCCAAAAACCTCTGTGAGCGGTGCAGGACACAGATGGATATCGATCTGTCCTTCACCAACACATTGAAGGAGTATCTGGTGAAAAACCATTCGGAGCTGAAAATGGGCGCCAGACCGCTTAAGCGTGCGATACAGAATGTGGTGGAGAATGAACTCGCCACGGCAATCCTAGAAGGCAGGGTAAAGAGGGGCGATGCGGTATCCGCTGGCGTGCGCGGCGATAAAGTGACTTTTACGGTCAAGGAGCCCAAAGAAGTTTGAAAAATTTCTGGAAAAAGTTCAGAATATAGTATATGATGTTAGAGTAGGTAAAAATTAATTCTTATGAACTTTTAGGAGGACAAATGAAATGGCAGTAATTGATGAATTGCTACGCTCTGAGAGTAACGGAAATATCAGCTTTGGTAATCATGAACTGGCAGCGAAGGCAAAGCTTGAGGATTATGAACATGCTGGGGACTTGTACAAGGTAAAGACGTATCAGGCGATGACGAAGCTGGAGAAGAATGGCTTGTTTTTATATGAATCTGTTCCCGGTACTTCTGTTCATGATTTTTGTGAGAGCGAGGGTGGCATGTCTTTTACCGTGGAAGGAAGCCAGGATGCACAGATTACTGTGGGCGCAGCGGATGATTCCGAATATGAGGTGATTGTAGCCGGAGAGAGCGCAGGCGTCATGAAGACGAACCTGTCAGGAAAACTCAGCGTCAGTGTGGAGCTTGAGGGATCAGGTGAGGTCGAAGTAAAAATTGTAAAAAAGTAAATATTTTATAGATGAAAGAAGGATACCTCCTCAAATGAGGGGGTATCCTTCTGTAAGGAGAGGGACATGGCAAAAAAGAGCACCACCGTATTTTTTTGTCAGGAGTGCGGACATGAATCATCAAAGTGGATGGGACAATGTCCTGCCTGCAAAAAATGGAATACTTTTGTGGAGGAGAAGGTCAATGTGACAGGAGGCTCCAAGATCACTCCTTTTCGGGAAGCGGCAAAGCCTGTTGAGATTGGCGCTATCTCTATGCGGGAGGAGGAGCGTCTGCACACTGGCATCGCTGAGCTTGACCGTGTGCTGGGCGGAGGCATCATGCAGGGCTCTCTGACATTGGTAGGCGGCGATCCCGGCATTGGGAAATCAACATTGTTATTGCAGATGTGCAGGCTGCTTGCGAATGCGGGCAGAAGGATTCTCTATATATCAGGGGAGGAATCACTCAAACAGATCAAGCTCAGAGCGAATCGGATTGGCGAATTTCGTGACACGATGTTTTTGCTGTGTGAGACAAATCTTGGTGTCGTGGAGGAGACGATACGCCACACCAAACCGGAGGTGGTCATTATCGATTCGATTCAGACGATGTACCAGGAGGCAGTGACCTCAGCGCCGGGCAGTGTCTCTCAGGTAAGGGAGGCAACAAATGTATTTTTGCAATTGGCAAAGGGGATGGGAATTTCGATCTTTATTGTGGGACATGTGACAAAGGAAGGAACGGTGGCAGGACCAAGAGTGTTGGAGCACATGGTAGACACCGTTCTGTATTTTGAGGGTGACAGATATGCATCATACAGAATCCTGCGCGGGGTCAAGAATCGTTTTGGCTCCACCAATGAAATCGGTGTGTTTGAGATGCGTAAGGAGGGACTGATCGAGGTGGAAAATCCCTCGGAGTACATGCTGAGCGGGAAACCTGTAGGTGCGAGCGGCTCTGTCGTTGTCTGCTCAGTGGAAGGTACCAGACCGATATTGATCGAGATACAAGCGCTTGTGTGCAGGACGAACTTTGGGATTCCCAGACGACAGACGACGGGAACGGATTTCAACAGGGTCAATCTGTTGATGGCGGTGTTAGAGAAGCGCCTTGGATTGCAGATAGGGGACTGTGATGCCTACGTGAATCTCGCAGGCGGTATGAAAATCAGTGAACCGGCGATTGATTTGGGATTGATTATGGCGATTGTTTCCAGCTTTAAAAACCGCCCTGTCGATGAGAAAACGATCGTGTTTGGCGAGGTGGGATTAAGCGGTGAGGTGCGCGCTGTGACAATGGCGCAACAGCGTGTTCAGGAAGCGAGAAAGCTTGGCTATGAGACAGTCATCATGCCGCGGGTAAATCTTGAGGGAATGGATATGATAGATGGAATCAGAGTGATAGGCGTCGGTGGCATTGGGGAGGCCATCGATGTGATATAGGAGGTACTTGTATAATGGAAATGACAGAAGGATTGATACAGGAATTAATGAACTTTTTGGACAGCAGTTTGACAAGCTACCACGCAGTAGAGAATATCGAGAAAACTCTTTTGCAGGCAGCGTTTACAGCGCTTTCGGAGAAAAAGCTCTGGACGCTTGATCAAGGCGGCAGCTATTTTGTGGCGCGCAATGATTCGTCTGTGATGGCGTTTCGGCTGCCGGACTGTGAACTTGGCCAGATCAAGGGCTTTCATGTGTATGCGGCGCATTCTGATTCGCCTGCCTTTAAGGTCAAGGAGAATCCAGAGTTGAACAGAGAGGGCGTCTATGTCAGCGTCAATACGGAACCATATGGCAAAATGATTCTCTCCACATGGCTTGACAGACCGCTCACAATCGCAGGGCGGGTCTGTGTGGAGGAGGCAGGAGAAATCGTGACAAAGACTGTCCGGTTAAAAGACAATCTCTGCATGATACCAAACTTGGCGATTCATATGAATGCGAATATGAACAGTGGTGTGGCATTCAGCGCGCAGAGTGATATGCTGCCGCTGCTGACGATGGGGGACCCAGCGCACAGAGGCAGCGCATCAAAAGGAACTCTGTGCGCACTCCTTGCGGATGCCCTGGGAACACAGGATATTCTCTCCTATGATTTGTATGTTGAGAATTGTGAGAGAGCAGTTCTTGCCGGGGCGAAGGATGAATTTATCATGACACCGCGGTATGACGATCTCGCCTGCGTTTTTGCCGGACTCCAAGGACTCCTCCAAGGAAAACCTTCGCAGTATATTGATGTGCTTGCGGTCTTTGACAACGAAGAGGTAGGAAGCCTCACCAGGCAGGGCGCGGATTCTACATTTTTTAGGGATACATTGGAAAATATCGCCGCGGGGCTTGGTGTGGACAGCAGAATCTACCGCACATGGATGGCAGATAGTTTGATGATCAGCGCGGACAATGGACATGCTTGTCATCCCAATCAGGGAGGAAAGGCAGATCCAACCAATCGTCCTTATCTGAACAACGGTGTCGTGCTCAAATACCATGGCGGACAGAAGTATGCGACAGATGCCTTCTCAGCGGCATATGTGAAACGATTATGCAGGGATAATGATATCCCGTTGCAGTTTTACGCCAACAATTCAGATATTCCTGGCGGCAGGACACTTGGAAATTTAGCGATGACGCAGGTTTCCATGGCAGCGGCGGATATCGGACTGCCGCAGCTTGCCATGCATTCTGCGTATGAGACAGGCGGCACAAGGGATATTATGGCTCTGACCCGTCTTGCATCATTGTTCTTTGGTCAGTAGGAATAAGCCTCTTGTACTATTGTATTTGCAGAGATTTCTTTCTCCTGCGTGACAGGAACATCGTTATATCGGCGAATGTGCTGATCAATCTCTCGCGTGCGTTGATCGTAGGCGGCGTCTCCTTCGCGGACGGCATCAATAGCCGTGATGTAGCCTAGCCGATCGCGCACAACCGTGAGATCGACATCTCCTTTGGGCTGAGACATGTATCTTCCGAGGGCTTTATCTGAATAGGTTCGTATGGTCTCTTTGTTGTACAGCATGGTGTCATTTTCTTTTTCAATGCGGACAAGTCCCCAGCGGGCGTACTCCTCAAAAAGCTCCTCCCGGTTCAGACAGAGTGAAAGCTCAAGAGAAAACGCGGTTTTTTCTATATGAAATGCTTTAGATAGCGCGGCGGTAATCTGGGCAGTCAGAACATCCGGGTCGTTTGTTTGATCTGCGTGCATCACGTCAAAGATGATCTGTTCTGCGCGCGATTGTGCATCATTTCCCAGAGATACACCCCGAGTTAGAGTGACCCTCACACCCCAGCGGGAGCTGTCAGAGGAACAAAATGCTGTCAGATAGGGCGAGAAGGGCGCTTGGCCAGCAGTGGCAAACACAACGGAACCACTAAGCACCAGGCAGATTGAAAGTGCCAGCATGAAGACGGAGGCTTTGCGGTAATGCAGCACACTCTGGATGCGCCGCTCGACTTCTGTCTTGGAGAAAGCACTGTAGAGCAAAGTTGGGCGGTTTCCGGTGATTGCCATGGCGAGCAGGCTGTATGCATAGCTTTTGCGTGCGTCCTCATCGTTGTACAGGCGCAGAACCGCCTCGTCACATGCGGTTTCCAGGTCAGAACACAGTGCTTTGGACATCAGCCACACCAACGGATTAAACCAGTGTGCGCAGAGCGCAAGGAGCATGACAGCCTTGACAACGTTATCTCTGCGGCGGATATGCATGGTCTCATGACAGAGGATGTGGCGCAGCAGCTCTGTGCTGTTAAAATCCATCCGCGTGGGCAGATAAAGCTTCGGTGCGATCAGACCGCTCACCAGCGGGGATGCAATCTCATCATTGGTAAAGACTAGAGTGTGTCCCATATCCATCTCGCGCAGCAGTGTGTTGATAATCTCATTGTGTTCTATTAAGAGAGAGCCTTTCAGACATTTTGTATAGCGGTATTTCTGCGAGAGCAGAATGCCAGCCGTGACAAAGATGCCAGCGATATAGATGTAAATAAATACATGATACGGCAATGCAGTGGAGAAGACATCTTTATAGCCAATCGCGATGGTGTGCGCTGCGGTTTCCGCAACGGTTTCTATCGCATAGGAAGGCTGCTCTGTGGGAATATTCTCCGTGATGGCGTCGTGCGCTGCGATTCCCTCAACGGCCTCTGTCGCATAGGAAGGCTGTACTGCGGGAATATCCTCTGTGATAGCGCCGGCATAAGCAATCTCATTATTCGAGATTGTCAGCAAAAATTCAGGAATTTGCATACTCAGCGGGCTGCTCAGTGAGAATGGTACGAGCAGGCGCAGCAGGATTGCGCCCCATAAAATTGGAAATACAAACTTGGGCAGCTTGTTTCGAAGCAGACCACGCAGTATGAAAACAGCTATGATCATGACGCTTCCATAAAAAACCATCAGGTAAAAGGGCATATTCATTTTAAAACTCAGCATATTTAATTCGCCTCCTTAATCATTTTTGCAAGCCGCGCGGCATCTTCCTCTGAAATTCCCTGGTTTTTGAGGAATGAGGAGAAGAACAGCTCAATTGAGCCGCCAAACATCTTGTCAATCAACTGCTCCGTCTCGCTCTGGGCGACTTCGTCGCGGCTCACAAGCGGCTTGCAGATGAAACCGGGTTCGCTTCTCTCAATCGCGCCCTTCTCGATACATTTCTTGATGACCGTATAGGTCGTATTTTTGTTCCAGCCAATGCGTTTTGAGAGCACATCTACAATTTCTTTTGCGGATTTTGGTTCCTGCTCCCATAAAACTTCCATGACCTTTAGTTCAGAATCAAATAGTTTCATATCAATGCCTCCTTTTGATGTGCAGGGCGCTGGATGGAATCTGTCAGCGACAGGTGTCCTGCACAAGAATCAAATCTTTAGACTATTCTAATAGTCTGTTGATGATATTAGACTATCATAATAGTCTACAGGTGTCAATACAAATATTTGAAAATTCTTATGAATCAAAAGACAGGCGTTTTTCATCTTGATTTGGGATTTTGTGAGCAGAGTCATGGAGGTTCATATAGAAGACCCAAGTGCAATCAAATAGGAGAGAACACAAAAAAATGCAGATGAATCATCTGCATTTTAACAGGGGCAGCAAGAATCGAACTCGCATTGACGGTTTTGGAGACCGCTGTTCTACCGTTGAACTATGCCCCTATAGGTGAGCTGTATAAACTGCTCACTGACGAATTATAGTATATCATAGACTGATATGAAAAATCAAGTATTATTTTAACTTTTTTCATTATTTTTTGATGAAGCTTCATCGAAAAGTTAGCGGTCCTTGTTGGCAGCTTTTTTTAGCTGATATTGCACAGTATATCTCTTTACAACCCGGTCGGTGTGAGCAATCACTGTGTACAAAATCTCATCAAGATTCATTCCAGCGTCAAACGCCTTTTGGAGTGCTGTGTCAAATCCCGTGCCGGAGAGATCTGCATCAAATGCAGCACCTGTTGGATTCAGCGTTGAACGATCATCATTAAAAATACTCATAATAACTCCTTTCGAACAAAACAGTAAACTGTTATTATTATAACAATTTATGTCTTATGAGTCAATGAAATAAAAATAATAATTGTGTAAAGTCAGTTCTGTGTAGACTTTTGCTGTTGTTTAGTGTAAACTAAAATTAAGTACGTAAAAGTTACAAAGGAGTGAGTACACTGGTAAAGAGAAGATATGTGAGGTCACGCTCATTAAAGGACGATATGGTAATTGATCAGGCGATTGTGGATCGGGCAGGAAGGATATTGATATCAAGAAATACGGTGCTTGATGCATATCACATTATGTCCCTGATCAAGATGGGGATTCCTGGCGTGTATATACGCGAAGGGGAGGATGACGAGGAGACAGAGGACAACATTCCGGGGGACATTGTGGTCGCGCCGGCAGTACAGAAGGAGATTGATAAACGGACCGTGCAGGACCGCGCTAAGGTCAATCTGTCTGAGAGTGTGAAGGCGAGAGTGGCAGAGGGAATACAGTTTCTATATAATGATACGGTTTCAGAAGGCTTTACTTCGACGACCCGAAGCATCACGGATGATCTGATGAAGGCGATATCAGATAATGATGCGATTGCTGTGGATATCAGCACGCTGAAAATTAGCGACGAATATACGTTCAAGCACAGCGTGGATGTGGCGACAATGGCAATGATTGTCGGGAAAAAGCATGGACTCAACAAGCAGGAGGTCTATGAGCTTGGCATTTCTGGTCTGCTTCATGATGTCGGCAAGTCCAAGATTCCAAATGAGGTGCTGAACAAGGCGGGCAAGCTAACCGATGAAGAATTTTCGATGATGAAACAGCACTCGCTGTTTGGTTATCAGATTTTAAAGGACAAGGATGATTTGTCCAACTCGATCAAGCTAGGGGTACTACAGCATCATGAGAAGATGAACAGCAAAGGGTATCCCATGGGGGTTCCTTCAGAGAAGATCAATCTCTTTGCGCGTATCATATCTGTGGCAGATATATATGATGCGCTCGTGACAGAGCGGCCGTACAAAAAGCCGTTCTCACCGAGAGATGCGGTGGAGATGATCATGTCTTTGACGGAGGAGCTTGACATTGATGTCATGAAAAGTTTTCTGGAGAGTGTGATTCTCTATCCAGTCGGTACGGATGTGGAGCTCAGTACAGGAGAGCAGGCAAGAGTGATTGAGAATAATTCAAAATATGTATTGCGTCCCAAGGTGATCGGATTAAAGTCAGGAAAAATCTATGATCTGTCTCTGATTGAGAACGCTAGTATTATTATATTGTAGGAGGCAGTCCGTTATGTTTTATTACAATGACAACCGAATCAAGAAGCGCTGTGCCTTGCTGATGAGCATTGTACTTCTAGTTTGTTTGGCTGCGGTTTTGCCGATGCAGGTCAGGGCAGCCGATGCAGCAATTTATCCAATGTACCAGCGCGCAGTAGATTTTCCGCAGGGAGACTTGTCGAGACTCGCGCAGGTTATCAGAAAAGCGCAGGCAGGTGGAGAGATTAACATTGGATTTCTTGGCGGATCGATCACGGAGGGGCGCGGAGCAGCAAACGTACAGGACTGTTATGTGTCGCAGGTGTACAAGTGGTGGTATGAGGCGTTTCCTCTTGCGCAGATCAATGTGATCAACGCAGGTGTGGGCGGTACATCGTCCTATCTGGGTGTGCACCGTGTCGATGCCGAGCTGCTGGTGCACAAGCCAGATCTGGTGTTTATGGAGTTTGCAGTCAATGATACGTTCACAGAATTTTGTATGAACAGTTATGAGAATCTGATTCGAAAAATCCTTATGTCAGAGAGCAATCCAGCACTGGTTCTGCTGTTTGCCACAAACGCGGTCGGTGACAGCTCGCAGGCAGTCCAGGCGGCGCTGGGGCAGTACTATGATCTGCCGATGATCAGCTACGGAAAAGCAGTCACGCCGGAGGTGGAGGCAGGGAGCTTTACATGGTTTCAGATTGCAGAGGATATTGTGCATCCAAACAATATGGGGCATTCGATTTTTGCTGGCTTGATCACGACCTATCTCGAAGATCTCTGCGCGAAGCTTGACACGATCGAGGTCGATGCAGCGCGGTTGCAGCAGTATGAGCTTCCTGAGCCAGTGACAATGCAGGTCTACCAGAATGCACATATTGAAAATGCGGCGACGATCACACCGCTTGAGGTGCTCGGATACGATGTCTATGATTTTAACTATCATTTTGGTGATAATTGGTATTCCATGCAGGATGGTTCATACATATCCTTTGTGGTGGAGGCAAGTAATATTGGAATTCTGTACCAGAGGACCGTTGAGGGGACTTTCGGGCAGTATGATGTGTATATTGATGACCAGTATGTCAAAACACTTGATGGCAATTATGTAGAATTTTATGGCACTGAGACGGAGGCGGAGGAGCTGTTTGCGTCCCCGGATGGCGGGAAAGCATATCATGTGATCAAAATTGTCAAAAATCCCACATCCTTCAATACCGATTTTGTTATTATTGGATTGCTGGTTAGCTAAAGAATACCCATTACTGGGTATTTTTTAGCTTAAATTATATTTTTCCATTCTGACATGACGTCCTCACAGGCATCGGGGTCCATGTCCGCAACGGCTTCACAGAGCTTTAAATACAGCTCTTGGTTTTCATCATGAAAGCTGTATCCATCAAGCGTGTGGATCGCGTCGTCCATTTTGTCCATATCGAGATCATCAATCGCCAGCTTCATCTCAGTAAAGACATCCATAAGGACTTCTGTTGTGATGGGCGGTTTGCCATCTACATCCTGCTTATCAGGGAAGAAAGGACTTAGGATGTCATGGTAGTGCTGATACATGGCAAGCGCTTCGCCGGTATTTTGTAAAATCATGTCAATATTGTTGGCATTTCCGGCAGCCTCGAGCGCTGCTGCCCTGTCGGAGAGCTCTTCCGCGCCAATCTGCTTGGAAGCGCTCTTTAGTGCATGAACCTCGATGGTGTAGTTACGCCAGTCTTCTCGATCCAGATAGGTCTGTATCAGCGTGAGCTTTTTAGGGATTGCATGATAGTAATCTGCGAGGATTGTCATAAAGAGTTCCTCGCTGCCAAGCAGCTTCAATGCCTCTTTGATGTCCAACTCAGGGAGATCTGGGATGGTGACTGTCTTTTTGGGAGCGGCTGGCCGTATGGCGCCGGAATGCTTTTTGATTTTGGACTCCGGCAGCCATTTGCGGATCGTATTGATGAGCATACGGACCTCGATGGGCTTTGCCACGAAATCATTCATGCCTTCCGTGATAAACATCTTCTTAACATCGCCGATCACATTGGCGGTCAAGGCGATAATGGGCACATGATCATACTCTGAGTGAAAACGCCGTATGATATGTGTGGTCTCGATGCCGTCGATTTCAGGCATCATGTGATCCATCAGTATCAGATCATACATTGTTTCGGATATTTTGCTGATTGCCTCATTGCCGCTGAGCGCCGTGTCAATCTGCATGTTCAGCGGTTCGAGAAGTCCCTGCGCGACGGTCAGGTTGATCGAATTATCGTCTACGATCAGGATTTTGGCAGTTTCTGCGGTAAAGTCATAGTATTCGTCCGATGTCTGGCTGTCAAACTGGTTATATGCTTCGTGATTGTAGATGCTTGCCAGCGAGAGAACCGATAGCGGTTTGTGCATGACAGATACATTGGGGAGATTATAATGTACAGATACATCATAAGGCGTGACCACAATCGTGTTGAGCTTAGGGTGTGCACCCATGAAATCCTCTATCTCCTGGCTGAAATCTTTATAAGGTATAAAAAGGTATGTATCCGTGACGGAATCGTGATTTTCTGTCAGGTAAGATAAGATATCCGTGCCTTTGAGGTCGGTGTATTCGATGCCAAGCTTGTGCATATCCCGTTTCAACTGAATATTGGCATATGTGTTGTTGAGAAATCCTGCTGCGGGGCATGGCGGTGTCTCAGTCAGCAGGATGCTCGGCTCCGCGTCAACAATCTTCTGTGGGATTGTGAAAGAGAAGGTAGAGCCCTCGCGATAGACACTCTCCACAGAGATCGTACCATTCATGAGGTTGACCAACTGTTTGCTGATGGCAAGCCCCAGACCTGTTCCCTCGATATTGCGGTTCCGTTTGCTGTCAATCTGTTGGAAGGATTTGAAAAGCTTGCCGATATCTTCGGGTTTAATGCCGATTCCAGTATCCGAAACGGAGAATATCAAATTGATTGTGTCGTCCGACACCATCTCATAGTCGTATTTCAGGCAGATTTGTCCCACTTTGGTAAACTTGGCGGCATTGTTTGCCAGGTTGGTGATAACCTGTTTGATGCGCACCATGTCACCGCAGAGCATCCGCGGGATGTTGGGATTGATATCCAGCACAAACTCTACATCATCCCTGTCAATGCGGGTGCTGATGATAGTTGCAACGTCATAAATTAAGGAAGCTGGCTCATAATCGCCCGCCACAATATCCATTTTGCCGGACTCGATCTTCGAGAAGTCAAGAATGTCATTGATGATTGTGAGCAGTGATTTGCCGGCAGCCTTGATCTGATTGAGATAATTTTTGGCTGTCGGACTCATCTCCTCGCGGAGTGCCATCTCAGCCATACCGATCACCGCATTCATGGGCGTGCGCAGTTCATGGCTGGTGTTTGCCAGAAAATCCGATTTCATGTTTGCAGCCTTCTCGATCTCGATATTGGCTTCCTTCATAATATATTTGTGATAGGCGATACTCGAGAGGGCGCTGGTGAGCGTGTACAGGAAAAAAGCGGCATTCTCCAGTTTGTTCTTTTCTATGACAGGGACGCTCATGACAGATTGCAGGTAGTTGATCAGATCGATTCCAATCTCAGCGGCAACCTGCATGATGCGCGTAATGTCCGGGGGAGAGGTGAGAACCTGTCCCCCGACAAAACACCCGACCATTTTGTCGCCGGCCATGATCGGCGCGGCGAAATCCATGAGCCCTGCATGGCAATAGTAGGTCACAGAGGAGCCTACTTTCAGTGCAAGCTCGGCGCCATGCTTGTCGCACTGCTGGCAGCGCAGGCAGCCAATCGGCGAATTGCGGGTGTATTTGCTGCAAAAGTCGGTGAAGTTTGTTCCTTTTGTGACTGGAACGCCCTCGGCATCTGTGATGATGGCTGCAAAGCCCGTCATTTTCGAGAAAGAGTCCTGTAGACGCTGGAGCATTTCCACTTCAAATAGGTCAGTGAGGGTAATCTCATTATTCATATCAATGCCTCCAAAAAATATACTAATCAATCAGTTCGCGGATTTTAGCGAGTAACGCTTCCTTCTCTACGGGCTTTAGCAGGTATCCTTGCGGTTTCAGGGCGAGTGCACTCTTGATCTTTTCCACATCGTTGATGCCAGTGAGGAAAACAACAGGAATGGTCGTCAAGTAAGGGTCTGCGCGGAGTTCCTCAAGAACGGCAGGACCATTCATCTCAGGCATCTCGTAGTCAAGCAGAATCAAGCTGACTTCTTTGGCCTTTAGGAAACGCAGCGCAACCTTCCCGCTGATGGCGGTTGCGACTTCGTACTTGGGATCCAGATAACCCTTGATGGTTTTATGTATGATGGTAGCATCGTCTATGACAAGAATGCGGCGGCGGTCCGATTCGGGCTGTCTGCCAGAATCCTCCGTCTCGTCGGGAGCTTTTTCCGCCTCCTCAAAAACTGCGTCAAGCTGTGCCAAGGTATTGAATACGCTGTTCGCGTTGGACTCTAAAGCCATGGAGAGCGGAGAGTTTGCCATGGATGATAAGCGGGTCTGGTGTTCCTTGATGTATTTGATGATTGCATCCTCCATGTCAGAGGTAGATATGGGGAGCTTGATGCTTAACTCCGGCGTACAGTTTGGAATCTTAGCCACGAAATCCAGACTCACCGAATCGCCGATGGCGGCAAAGGGAATATCCTTTTTGCCGAGAACATCGTGAAAACTAGCGATGGTGATCAGATCCTCCCTTGTCTCTGCGCGCATACAAAAGATAAAAATGTCCGGTTCAAAATACTGAACATGTGTTTTAAGATCGTCAAAGACCACGGATGAGGTCATACATTCAAAGGAATAGTCCATCTGAAGAAAAAAATTACTGATGAGTTTTTTGCTGTTTCCAGCCAGCAATACCTTATATTTTTTCATGCAAAATCCTCCTGTTTGTTGTATTGTTGTTTGCAATTCTATCTTGATTTTATCATAAAACCAAATATAGATAAACAAAAAGTTGGCATTTTTGTCAAAATGATGTTATATTGTTTAATGGGAATGGAGGGGTAGTGTGAAAAATAAATTTTTCACACGGCAAATTTGTGCTTACGCCCAAATTCGCAGTTTTTGGTAAGAATGGAGATTTATATGAAATTCAAAGGTATTCAGAAGAAAGAGGAAGGAAAGTTTATCACACGCTATGATGTCGCGTATGAGACAGTGGACAACCAGGAGAAGATTTATGAGATCATCAGCCGCAATCGGGCGTTGGATTCCATAGAGGCGCTAAACGGCAGCAGGCCGGATTCAGTCGTTATCATCGCGACGGACGAAAGTGGTGAGAAGCTTTTGATTAACAAGGAATTTCGCATGGCGGTGGGCGATTGGGTCTATAATTTCCCGGCTGGTCTGATCGACGAGGGTGAGGAGCCTGAGGAGAGTGCGAAGCGCGAGCTGTGGGAGGAGACAGGGCTTGAACTGTATGAGATGGAGGATTTTATCGGTCCCAGCTACAGCGCAGTTGGATTCAGCAACGAAATCAATGTCTGCGTGCTGGGAAAGGCACGGGGAAACTTTAAGCCAAGCACTTCCACGATGGAGGAGATCGAGCCGGGCTGGTATACCAAGGCGGAGCTAAGGGAGCTGTTAAAGACAGCGCGCTTCGCTGCCAGAACACAGGCGTACACCTATCTGTGGAGCAGGATGTGAGCGCTGTCGGTATAGATGTTAACTGTGTGTTCTGATTTTCAGGTAAATGCCCATGTCGTCTGCGATTTTTTGACAGGCAGCAATATCGTCCGGCGGCAGTACATCAACGATGGAGAGCTGCGTGTGCGAGAATGCTGTTTTGGCAAGGGCGGCAAATTCAAGCAGCGCGGGATAGGCGTTTTTGAATTGGGGTCTTGTGACCGCATCGTATTTTGCGGCAGTAGGAGCGTTTAAACTGATGGATACGCTGTCGATCACTGCTGCGAGTTCTGGTACGATGTTCCGATTATGGTAGAGATTGCCTAATCCGTTGGTGTTCAGACGGATGGAGATCTCATGTTTTTCTTTTACATAGGCGGCGCTTGCAAGCAGATTGTCAAGCGCGCAGGTCGGCTCACCGTAACCGCAGTACACCAGTTCATCATAGCCGGAAAAGTCAAATGCGTTCATTGCTTTTTGGATTTCCTCGAGTGTCGGTTCCTGTTGGTGCCAGAGTGTCTTGGCATCACCGACAGAATCCTTGAATGAGCGGACACAGAAGGTACAGTTGCAATCGCAGCGGTTGGTGATGTTTGCGTAGACTTGTTTTTTGTAGGTATATAAGATTTCAGCCATCGTTCTCATCCTTTCTGTCACATCATCGTTTTGACATGAGTCTTGTCGAGCGCGAGCCCGATAATAATAAAGAATACTGCGCTGCCGCCGGATTGTATCAAACTGCCGGACATGGAGGCAATGAGCGCCGACCATGTGCCAAAGATCAGGTACTCAGCAAGGAAATAGCCAATGCCGGAGATCAGGAAGGCAAAGACGGAGGCGGCGACGTTGCGCGGTGTGACGATTTTTGCGGATTTGCAGGTGAAGGGCAGTGCAATCAGCATCTTGATTGGGATGGTGGCAGGTATCCACAGAGGAGAAGTCAATAGATCAGCAAGTCCGCCGCCGACCGCTGCCGCTGTCAGCGCATAGGGCGTGGGAAGCAGTGCGGCCGCTAGGTAGATCAGGGCGTCGCCAAAGTGAAGATATCCGCCATTGATACCAGTAGGGATATGGCAGATATAGGCGGTCATGATGGTGATCATTGCTGCCATAAGCCCTGTGAGGGTCAAATATTTGAGTTTCTTTTTTTGTTTTTCGCCCGTTCTGGGCAGTGTGCGTGATGTCATAGCACAACCTCCTTTTTATGCATAGCCCCATGAAGACGAAATATGCGGCTATTGAAAATTATAATAATAAGTGCAGGTATTTTTCGAAATAGATACCATGGTTTCTTGGAATATTGTCTCTTGCGGCTTCCTCGATGGCAGGCCACAGAAAGCGCACCGCTTTGTCCATCGCGGCTTCCACAGAAAGACCGTTGACCAGACTTCCCATAATGACGGAGGCAAACAGGTCGCCAGTGCCAGAAAAGCTCTCACCCATATAGGATGTTTCCAGATAATAGCGGCGGTCTGGCGTGACGGCAAGATTTCCCACAAAAGATTGTGCGTTTTGTTTGCGGACAATACCGGTGATGACAATGGTCTGGCTGACATGTGCCCTTGGCAGGAGCTTGTGCGCAGTTTCTTCTATATAGGACAGATAGCTTGGATTCGTTGCGCGGCTTGTCAGCGCATCATAATCCATGTCAGCGAGGAGACATAATTCTGTCAGATTGGGTGTGATCACGCTTGCATGACGGGTCAGTTCCTTCATGCTGTCTAGGAGTTCATCTGTAAAGATGCGGATCCGCTGTCCGTTGTCGCCCATGACAGGGTCCGCGAGATAGAGTGTGTCCGCTGTGTTGAATTTTTCCAGAAAATACAGGACATTGTGCATCTGTGCCGCGCTTCCTAGATAGCCTGAGTAGATGCCGTCAAAAGTTTCCTGCATGTGCTGCCACTCGTCTGTAAAATAGTTCATGCGGTCAGTATAATCGTCACAGTAGTAACTTTGAAATCCTGTTTGTGCGGACAGGATAGCAGTCGGCAGCGGACACGCCTGGATGCCAAGGACAGAAATCACAGGGATTGCGGCAGTTAAAGAGCATTTTCCGAAACTGGACAAGTCATTGATAAGGGCTATTTTCTTCATGGTGAGTACATCCTTTCAAGTAAGTTGCAATAAACATCACTATACACAAAAAGTGTCTGCAAGAAAATACACAATTTCTACAAAATATAAGAGGTCAGTTTGTTGTTGGTGGCAGATATCAAAATAGATGAATGGATGTGCCGTTTATCTAATATATTGGATAGTGAGAATAATGGTGCAAATCAAAGGGTGTATTTATGGAGGAAACTGTGAAAAAGCTGGCGAACGGCTGTGATTTTGCTGGTGTCAAGCCGGCAATGATGGATTTGCCGTATCCGCCGGTACAGGTTCGGGAAAAAAATCAATTGTATGCGGAGCTTCTCAGTATCAGCTACTGCGGAATGGTGTCGGAGATGTCTGCCATCATGCAGTATATCAACAATGAGAACCGCATGTTCTGTGGGCACTGTCCTATGGGAAAAACAATTCTAGGAATGGCGATGGGCGAGATGATGCATATGCAGAAATTGGGCGAACTGATTCATCTGCTGGGTGGAAATATCTGTTATGTCACCAGACAGTCCGGCGGACGGCAGTGGATGTGGTCGCCGCAGTGCCTGACACTGCCCGAAAAAGTTGGCGATATGCTACAGGTGGATTTAGAGAGCGAGCAGGCAGCGATCAACCAGTACAACATGCATATCCGAATGATAAAGGATGACTATGTGAACGCAGTATTAGAGCGAATCATACAAGATGAGCAGTATCATATCATGCTGCTGCGTTCGATGTTGGATTCGCTATGACAAACTATTAAATTTTCAGAAACAAACTTGACAGCGTATACGCTATCATTGATAATAGACTAATACAGTAAATCATAAGTTTCTGCTGTGTTGACGCAGGCTTCGATACAAGGCAGGAGAATACGCCGCAGCTGCGGTGATTGAGGACAGCACAGTGAGAGACAATCAGATATATCGATGAAGATTTTATTGTATTACGAATAATCTATACGATGAGGAGGAGTAACAATGAATGAAAAGGTAGCAGCGTTATTAAATGATCAGATCAACAAAGAGTTTTACTCGGCGTATCTGTATCTTGATATAGCAAATTTTTATACGAAAAAAGGACTGGACGGGTTTGCGAACTGGTATGAGGTACAGGCGAAGGAGGAGCAGGACCATGCGATGCTGATGTATCGGTATCTGCAAAACAATGGCGAGGAAGTCACGCTCGAGGCAATCGCAAAACCAGACAAGAACTTTGAGACACTGATGGACCCTCTCAAGGCAGGACTAGAGCATGAGCAGTATGTGACAAATCTGATCAACACGATCTACAGCGCAGCACAGGAGGTTCAAGATTTCCGCACTACGCAGTTCCTTGACTGGTTTGTCAAGGAACAGGGAGAGGAAGAAAAAAACTCCATGGATCAGATTACCAAAATGGAGCTTTTTGGAGATGACGCGCGCAGTTTGTATATGCTGAATAATGAGCTTGCGGCGCGGGTATACACGACACCGTCATTGGTATTGTAATAGATGGATAAAACAGCAGGGAAAGAATGGTTTAGAACCGCTTTTCCTGTTTTTTTATGCACACGGGCGTCCCAAGGAACAATGTCAGCAGAAGCTGACGGACGCCCGGCGCGGGAGTAGGTGAGAAGGTCATTCCCCTACTCGATTGCACACGGGCGTTCAAAGGAATCATGTCAGCAGAAGCTGACGGACGCGGAAAGAAATATGCACAGCGAAAAAATATTAAAAAAAGCCGCACATGTGGTATGCCTGATTCGTTAATCATAGTGTAGGAACTGTTGGTACAGATGTAAATGAGCCCGAATAGCAGATTGTGAGGTGTTTTCAAAATGGCTGGCCCATTGGATATGGAGGAACAGTATGATCGGATATACCGCTACTGTTATTTCAGGCTGCACAGTCAGCAGGCAGCGGAGGATATCACACAGGAAACTTTTTTGCGGTATCTTGAGAACTATTCGTGTGTCACATCAGAGCAGGCGCTAAAATGTCTCTACACGATTGCCAGAAATCTCTGCGTAGACAAGTTCAGGCGGGAAAATGTCAGATCAACGCATCAGGAGACGCTGGATTTGCAGGAGGACAAAGTTGAGGAGCGCATTCTCACAGGGATTGCAGTCAGAGCGGCAGTGGCGTCGCTCGAACAGGATGAGCAGGAACTCTTGCTGCTGCGCTATGTGAATGAGGTGCCGCTTCTGACCATCGCGCAGTTGTACGGCATTTCCCGGTTTGCTGTATACCGAAAGCTGAATGCGGCAGTCAAAAGGTTTAAGGAAGCATTGAGGAAGGAGGGATTTTCATGAGAAGAACGATATGGAAGACGGCGCTAAAGCGTGCGATGGAACCACCAAAACCACTACATAAGAGTGCTTTTATGAGGACGATTGCATCCAGACAGTTAACGCTGGGGAATATCGCTTTTATAAGAACGCAGATTGGCTATATTCGAGGTTGGACGTGGCTTGTGTCAACACTTATTTTTGCGGCAGGCGTGCTGAGAGCAGGTTTGTTTTCGACGGATCAGTTTTGGATGCTTCCTGCGATGATGCCGTTGCTGGCGTTGACGGTTGTCACGGAGTGCGGCCGGTCGGAAGCGTTTGATATGTCAGAGCTGGAGATGGCGACGCGCTTTTCACTCAAAAGCGTCCTGTTAGCGCGCATGGCAATTCTTGGTATGGAAAATCTGGTCATCTTTGTCCTGCTGGTTCTGACAGGGATTTGGCGGCAGAATTTTGGCGTGATACAAGCAGGTGTGTACTTGTTGGTGCCGTATTTGCTGATGACTTTTTTGGGGCTTTGGATTGTCCGCAGACTCCGTGGCCGCGAGGAGGTGTATATCTGTATTGGCATTGCAGTCTGTATCAGTTTTCTGGTGATGCTGGTGTATGAGAGCCTTCCGCAGTTATTCCAATCCGATGGAAAGCGTTGGTGGATTGCAGGAGTGATCGCGCTCAGTGTTGGAACGATGAGACAATGTGCGGGGCTTGTGAGGGAGGGGGCGTCCGTATGACCGATAAAAACGCCAAAGACAGATTTGTGAGAAAAAGAACAGATTGAAAGGATTTTGAAGGTTTTTGAGAACAGAAAGGAAAAGATAGATGAAGCTTGTCATAGATCGTGTAACAAAACAATACCAGACGCGCATTGCAGTGGACCGTGTTAGTGTAACTTTACACAAAGGCGTGTATGGATTACTGGGTGCAAATGGCGCCGGAAAGACCACGTTGATGCGAATGCTCTGTGGGATTTTAAAACCGACCGGAGGGACGATCACGTATGATAATATCGATGTGAGCGAAGAGGCATACCGCGCCATTTTGGGGTATCTGCCGCAGGATTTTGGCTACTATCCAGAGTTTAACGCGCAGGACTTTCTATTGTATCTTGCGGCATTAAAGGGAATCCCAAAGGCGCAGGCAAAACGCAGGGCAAAGGAGCTTTTGGAGCTGGTGTCTTTACAGGAGATGGAGAGAAAGAAGATCAAGACGTTTTCGGGCGGTATGAAGCAGAGACTAGGCATCGCACAGGCGCTTTTGAATCATCCGAAGCTGCTGATTTTGGATGAGCCTACAGCCGGGTTAGACCCGAAGGAGCGCGTGCGGTTTCGGAATCTGATAGAGCGTATTGGCAAGGACAGCATTGTGCTGTTGTCCACGCATATCGTCTCGGACATTGAACATATTGCGGATGAAATCTTGATGATGAAGAAAGGGCAGCTGATTTATCAGGGGAAGTGGGAAAATGATAAGGGCGATTTGGAGGAATTTTATCTGCAACAGTTTGAGGAGGAGGGGGCACATGAATAACTTTGGGACGCTCTATTATTATGAGGTAAAAAAGATTCTGACAAGAAAGTTGGTCTGGATTGTGTTTTTTATGAATGTGTTCTGCATTGTGATGTTTACCTGTGCTGATTTGACGGGAAAGTATTATGTGGACGGTGAGGTGATTGACACGCATTACCATATGTTTCAGGTCGATCAGGGCTACCGTCGTGCATTGTCCGGCAGGACGCTCGATAATCAGCTGTTAGAGGAGATGCAGAATGCGTACAGCAAAATTCCCGATACACAGGAGCGGTACACGCTCACAGATGAATACCAGACCTATGCGCGCCCGTACAGTGAGATTTATAACTTAGTTCGAAGATGGACGCAGAAAAAGGAACTGGAGGAGATGACCGCATTGCAGCCGGACGAGGAGGCGCTCTACGCGGCAAGACTTGAAACGATGGAACAGCTATGGCGGGAACAGCAGCTGACCGATGCGGAGAAGGCGCTTTGGCGGAAGAAGGAGTCGCAGGAACACAGACCGCTTACGTATCTGTATCACGAGGGCTATACGAAGCTTCTTGCCAATGGCTTAAACACGATGAGTATTTTGGTGCTGATGTTTGTCTGTATCTGTATGGCAAGTGTTTTTACGGACGAGCACACGCGCAGGACAGATCAGCTCATCCTGTCAGGCGCTAAGGGAAAAGAGATGGTTTACTGGGCCAAAATATCAGCCGGCATCAGTGTTTCAGCAGCGTGTGCCGCGAGCATGTCAGTGATTATCTTTGGACTGGTCTTTGCCGTATATGGTGCGGAGGGATTTCAGACTTCCCTGCGCTTTAGCGCTTATCTATGTTCCTCGTCCGAGAATTTTTCGATGGGTCAGGTGTGTCTGATGGCATACGGTATTTTGATTCTCACCGCAGCCTTTGTCAGCGTGCTGGTTCTGGTGGTCTCAGAGATGCTGCGCAGCAGTATTGCGACGCTGGCAGTCAGTCTTGGACTCCTCATGGCAGGCATACTTGCTAGGGTACCAGAACAGTACAGAGTGCTCTCGCAGCTCTGGGACTGGCTTCCTGCACGGTTTCTCAATGCAGTCTATATCTTTGACAACAGAACGGTTCCGCTGGCAGGGCACTGTCTGGTCTCCTGGATTGCGGTTCCGATAATCTACGTGCTGGCAGCGCTTGGGATGGTCCTTGTCGGAAAACGAATCTATCGGAATTATCAGGTGTTAAATCGCTAATTAACAAAAGTAAATGAAAAGTAAAATGAAATAAGGTTGCTATATTTTCCGCTTAATGATATAATGTCAAAAGTTGTGAGAAGTTAAAAGGAAAGTAAGGCGCGAACTTATGAAGATAGTGGTCTGCGATGATTGTGTCGAAGATTTGCAATATATTGAGAGCTTGCTGGAAAAGTATAAGGCGGCGTCTTCAGGCGCCGGCTTTACAGTGGAAAAGTATCTGGATGCCGCTATCCTGTATGACAGGATTTTGGAGGGGGAGCAGGCGGAGATCTATATATTGGATATGATTATGGCAAAGCGGACAGGAATTGACCTTGGCAGCCTGATCCGCAAAGAAGGCAGGGACAGCGTGATAATCTATATCACTTCCTCCGATGATTATGCAATGGAGGCATACGGCGTCCATGCGGTGCGTTATTTGCTAAAGCCTGTCAGTGAGGAGAGCTTTTTTGAGGCGGTGGATTCTGCGCGGGCGTCTGTCAGAGGACAGCGCAGATTGATGTTCATGGTAAAAACAAAGACAGGGACCGTGGGGGTGCCTTACTCGGAGATTGAATATATAGAAAATTATTCCAGAACACTCAGCGTCTGTCTGATAAACGGAGAGTGTCTCAGGAGCATTTTTATCAGAAGGTCGTTTGACGAGGAGATTCGGGAGCTTGCAGAGGACAAAAGCTTCTTGCAGGTACACAAATCCTTCCTCATCAATATGGAACATGTGAAAAAGCTGGAACAGGGAGAAATCGTGATGGATAGCGGAAAACACATTCCTGTCAGCAAGATGAGGGCAGCCGATGTGAAAAAGGCGTATCTGCTGTTTCTGTCAGCGTGCTACAGATAAGGAGCTGTCCATGAATTACAAAAATTTATCCTATACGATCAGTCATGTATTTTTGATGTTGTTTATGTATCTGTTTATCGTACATCGATATTCCAAGAAGAAGACAGCAGGAATCTGTATCGTCTCGTTTTGGACGTTGAGACTTACCGACTATCTGAAGCTAGATCTGTATCCAGACAGTCAACTGTGCTATTTCTTTGTGACGATGTTTCAGATTTTTGTGACACAGTTTACAGGTGTGTTCATTGCAAAGCATCGGGACAGTAAACTTTTGTTTGCGGGACTCAGCGCGTCAAACTATGTCATCGCCGGGAGCGTTGTGGCAACGATTTTGTACATGTGGACAGAAGATTTGATGATTTCCATGCTGGGAAGCATTGTGGTTCATGTCGTCATTCTTTGGATATTGTACAGTCGAATCAGAGATATATGGCTTCGATATCAGGAAAAGGAGACAGAACGAAACTGGTGGGAGCTGTGTCTGATACCAGTGTTTTTTTATTGCGGTTTTTGCACGCTGGCGTTTTTTCCGATTACGCTGGAGGACAATCCGCAGAATATTCCGGCAGTGCTGTCATTTATCGTCACAATGTTTGTCTCTTATGTGGTGGTCATGCGGTATCTGGAAAGTGAGTCCGAGCGGACGGGGATTTACTGGAAAAATATCTTTTTTGAATCCTATATCAAGGGATTGGAGAACCAGTACTATCTGGTGGAGCGGTCTGAGCAGAATCTCAAAATTCTGCGTCATGACATGCGTCATTACTCTGGCATGATCGATACGCTGCTAAGCCAGGGCGCATACGATGAGATACAGAATGTGACAGCACACATCAAGGCGGTCTCAGATGAGAACAGGGTGGTCAAGTACTGCGAGAATCTGATGGCGAACTCAATTCTGACACACATGATGGATAAGGCGCGACAGTGTGGTGTCGAAGTGCAGCTTGAGGCAGTGGTACCACGAAAGCTGCCGTTTAATGACTACGAGTTTGCCGCAGTGATTGCGAACCTGTTGGAGAACGCGGTGCGGTGTGTGAGTGCGTTTCAGAAGAAGGATAAGTGCATGGCGGCGAGAGTCGAGTGTGTGGACGGCCATGTGCTGATTCATGTACAGAACCCATATGAGAAAGAGATACAGCTCGATCCAGCGACAGGACTTCCGCAGCGTCAGGCAGGGGAGGGGCATGGATTGGGAATGCAGAGCGTACAGGCATTTTCAAGTAAAATTGGGGGCAATATTGGCTGTTACTGTGAGGAGGGCGTTTTTCATTTGCTGCTCTTTGCGAAAATTTAGGCGTATTTTGTGTAAAATAGGAATCTCTGTGCACGAACAGGGCATGTTATAATAAAAAAAATTGCGTCGTGTGGCGTTTCACAATGAAAGGCAGGGGTTCCGAATGCAGAAGATATTTATAAAATACACTGTAGTAATCATGACATCAGCAAGTTTCCTGATTCTTTTTATCAATGTCCTGTTCAGCAGCCATATGATGAGAAACCAACAGTTTAAGACGTTTCAGGTCAAAATCGACCAGATGATTCATACATTGGAAAATAACCGGATGGAACTGGCGCTGCTCAATGAAAATCTGGACGCGGATTATCTGACCCGGGCGCGGGCGGCTGCCTACGTGATGGACAAGCAGGAGGAAGTGTCCATGGATGTGTCTAAGATGCAGTATCTTGCGGACCTGCTCAATGTGGATGAGCTGCATGTCATCGATGAGCATGGCATCATCGTGTCAGCTTCCGTCTCCGAGTATGTCGGCTTCGATATGGGGGACCATGAACAAACACGTGCTTTCCTGGCGCTGCTGGACAGCGATGACGAGGATGCATATCTGATTCAAAAACCGCAGCCCAATGCCGCAGAGGGAAGAATCATGCAGTATGTAGGTGTGGCGCGAAAAGGTCAGAAGGGTGTTGTGCAAGTTGGATTTGAGCCTAAGCGTCAGATGGAGGCACAGTCAAGAAATACATATGATTATATTTTTTCGAGGTTTCCCACAGATCTCAGCGAGGAGCTGTTTGCAGTGGACTGCGATACAGGAGCCGTGCTGGGTCATTCTGAGGAGCTCGGCAGAGATTTCGGCAAGGAATACTATCAGTTGGATTCCCTCCTGACATGTACAAAGGGAGCCTACAAGCCCGGCGCAGAAGGCAAGCGGATGTACGTAGTCAGCAGAAAGTATGAGAATGCATTGATCTGTGCGGCGCTTCCCGGCGAAGTGCTGGTTCAAAAACTGTTGACGAACACACTGCTGACATTGATCTATCTTATTGTGATTGAAATCGCAGTGATACTGCTCTTGAACTATCTTGTCAAACAGAACGTTATCAACGGGATACATCATATTATAGAGAGCTTGTCTGCTATAACGGACGGCAATCTGGATACGACCGTGTCTGTCGGTGGGAACCATGAATTTGAGGAGCTGAGTGCCGGGATTAACACCATGGTTTCGAGCATTGTCAATGTTTCAGACAGAATCTCAGCGATTATTGATATGAGTGGATTTCCGCTGGCGGCCTTTGAGTATGAGAGCGGGCTGAACACTGTTTTTGTCACTTCTGGTCTGAGTACATTGATGGATATCTCTGACAAGGCAGTCGCGGAGTTTTGCAGAAATGCAAAGATGTTTGATTCGTATATCCGGCGGATTACGGCATCGCCCATTGATGGAGAGACAGAGGTTTACCAGCTTCATGCGGACCGCTATGTCAAAATCCATATGTCTGAATCCACAACGGGCAGGCTTGGGGTGATTACGGATGTGACGGAGGATATCTTAGAGAAAAACAGGATGCGGTATGAAAACACCCATGATCCGCTCACGGGGCTGTACAAATACCAGCATTTTCAGCAGCTTGCGGAGGAGATGCTCAGAGGGCTTCCAGCGGGGGAGGTCTGCGCGCTTGTCATGCTGGATTTGGATTATTTTAAAGGGATTAATGACACTTACGGTCATGATGTGGGAGACAAGTATCTGCAAAGCTTTTCGGCGGTGATGAAGGCTTTGCCGCAGGAGCATTTTCTGGCGTCAAGAAGATCTGGGGATGAGTTTAGCATGATGATATTTGGGTGCAAAAGCTGTGATGAGGTGGAGGCGCATCTGCAAGCTTTTTATGAGCAGCTTGGACAAAGTCCTGTAGAACTGTCTGATACGGAGACAAGGATTATCAGCGCATCTGCGGGCTTTGCGTGGACGAACAGTCCCGATTCCGAGATTGCAGCGCTGCTCAGTCATGCGGACGAGGCCTTGTATGAAGTGAAGCGGGATACCAAAGGAACCTATCGGGTGTATTGCTAAGAGTATTGTCAATCACCGTTCAACGTGCTATAATTTTTTATTACAAAGCCGTTGGAAGGAGATTCAATGAAAGCAACAGAAATACTAAAGACATACTTTGGGTATGATTCGTTCAGAAATGGGCAGGAGAGGATTATCGAGTCCATTCTGAGCGGGGAGGATGCGCTGGCGATCATGCCGACCGGCGCTGGCAAATCCATCTGTTATCAGGTACCAGCCTTGATGCTGCCCGGCATCACCCTTGTGATCTCACCGCTGATCTCACTGATGCAGGATCAGGTAAAATCTTTGAATGAGGCGGGTATCCATGCCGCATTTATCAACTCGGCGCTGACGGAGACGCAGATTGCGAAGGCGATGCAGTATGCAGTGGAGGGCAGATACAAGATCATCTATGTCGCCCCGGAGCGGTTGGAGAGCGCAGGATTCATGCAGTTTGCACGGACTGGTCAGATCTCGATGGTCACGGTTGACGAGGCGCACTGCATCTCACAGTGGGGGCAGGACTTTAGACCCAGTTATCTCAAGATCGTCGAGTTTATAGACAACCTGCCTACAAGACCTGTTGTGAGTGCTTTTACGGCAACTGCCACAAAGGAGGTTAAGGCGGATATCGAGTGCATCCTAAAGCTTCGTAAGCCGCGTGTTGTCGTCACTGGATTTGACAGGGAAAATCTGTATTACAGTGTGGAACATGTCTCAGGGCGGCACAAGGATGAGTTTGTCATGGACTATATCGGCAAACATAACGATGAGAGTGGAATCATCTACTGCGCCACCCGCAAAAATGTGGATATGCTGTATGAGAAGCTGTTCGGGTGCGGGGTTTCGCTGACGCGATATCACGCTGGAATCGACAATGAGACAAGGAAGAAAAACCAAGATGATTTTATCTACGACAGGGTGCAGGTGGTCATCGCGACCAACGCGTTTGGCATGGGGATTGATAAGTCGAATGTCAGGTATGTGATTCACTATAATATGCCGCAGAGTATGGAAAATTATTATCAGGAGGCGGGGCGCGCAGGGCGTGACGGCGGGAATGCACAGTGCATTTTATTATATGCGGCGCACGATGTGATGATCAATAAGTTTCTGCTCGAAAATAAGGAGTTCGAGGGCATGACAGCCGATGATATCGATCTGGTGAGACAGCGGGACAGCCATCGGCTTCATGTGATGGAAGGGTACTGCAAGACGACGACTTGTCTGCGCAATTACATACTGGAATATTTTGGAGAGAAAGTGTCTGTACCATGTGATAACTGCGGTAACTGTCATCAGGAGTATTTTGAGCAGGACATGACAGCGGAGGCGAAGTGGGTCATCAACTGCATTGCAGAGACGAGAGGAAGATATGGCGTAAATATTGTCACTGGAACGCTGACGGGGGCAAAACGAGCGAGAATAAGGGAGGTCGGCGCGGATACATACAAGTCTTATGGTACATTGGAGCACAGGAGTGAGAAGGATCTACGGCTGCTGATTGACCATATGATCATGCAGGGCTATGTGATTCAGACGGGCGGAGAATACAGCGTGCTACAGATGGGGGATATCCGTGCACTGAGAGATGAAAACGTGCATGTGACTGTCAGGAAGGCAAAGGACCGCGAGGAGGCTGTCGGCAAGAAGAAGGCGAAGAGCACCGATGTGCTCACCAGTGCGGGATACAGACTGTTTGAGCGTCTGCGTCAGCTGCGCCTTAGCATTGCGAAGGAGGAGGCAATGCCGCCCTATATTATATTCAGCGACAAGACGCTGATTGACATGTGTGTCAGGGTCCCGGGCGACCAGAAAGAGATGCTCATGGTCTCGGGGGTCGGTGCAAACAAGTACAGTAAATATGGCGAGCGGTTTCTGACGGAGATCACTCTGTTCATGCGCGAAAATCCAAGTGCGGTGCTCAGTACACCGGCTGAAATCGATTGATAAAGGAGAATACCTTATGAGATATACGTGGATTGATGAATACTTGCTGGCAAAGACGGGTGTGACGAAAGATCACAAGAAGGAGTGGAACTGGATACGGTATCAGATTGGAGGTAAAATGTTTGCGGCGGTCTGCCTGAATGAACAGAATGAACCTTACTATATTAATCTGAAATTAGAGCCGGAGGAAGGCGCGTTTTTGAGAACGCAGTATGAAGATATCATTCCCGGCTATTATTCGAACAAGGTGCATTGGAATTCTGTGAACCCGGATGGAGCGGTGCCCGATGACCTGCTTAAGGACTTGCTCGATAAATCCTACCAGCTTGTTCTGGGTGGACTGAGTAAGAAAAAACAGCGGGAAATTTTGGAAACAGCGGGATAGACAAATACACCAATTCCTGTTATCATAAATATGTATAAAATTATTGTATGTGGTGATCGAAAGATGAATGCAGTATTTTTGGGAATTGGATTATTTGGAATAGGTTTTAACATATTTGCATTGATGCTTCTGCTCCGTGGAGATGGCTCGAGAGAGCAGAAGCTGATGCAGTATTTTCTCTTGGGAGCATTGGTGCAGAATGTAGGTTATCTCTTGGAGCTGACAGCGCCTACGATGGAGGCTGCAATGGTGTCTGTCAAGATGCAGTATCTGGGATCTTTGACAATCCCGATCAGTTATTGTCATTTCATGTTCAGCTATTGTTATGAGAAAGCGCCTAAAAAGATTTTAGGGGCTTTAAAAGTAGTTGATTTCTTTGTTATGGGTCTTATTTTCACATGTGATATTCATCATTTATATTATCGCAGTATACAGTGGCTGGAAACCGCGGACGGACATGGTTATCTTAGATTGGAATACGGACTAGGCTATTGGGTTTTTATGTTGTGTGGAACGGTCGTACCTTATGTCTTGTCCTTGTATGCTTTGATTCGTGTCTGCATCAAGCGGCCGGAGTATGCAGCGGACCGGAGATGCAGATTGATTCTTGTGCTCTCCTCTCTGCCGGTGGTGGCGCTTTATGCCTATTCTATGAAGCTGACGCGCGCCTATGATCCGACGCCGGTTGTCCTAGGACTGGTGCTTTCTACAGTGGTTATTTTGGTGTGGATTAGAAAGGTATATGATTTCAGCAGTCTGGCGTTTGGGATTTTGCTCAACAGTATGAGTGACGGCGTGATTGCGCTTGACGAACAGCAGCAGATTACCAACTATAATCCGGCAGCGGCAGGAATATTTAGAGATTTGGACAATCATATGATTGGAAAGCCGATTGAGAGCTTGAAGGGATTGCCCAAAGACATGCTAGGTGGGTATGAAAAGAGAGAGTTTTGTCTGAATGACAGATTTTATGAAGGGCATGTGGAACCAATCCTGGATGAGTTTGGCAAAAACAAAGGCTATGTTGTACTTTTGTTTGATGTGACAAAGACAAGAAATTACATTGAAGAGATCAAGCGTGTGCGGGAACAGGCAGAGCAGGCCAATATCGCAAAGAGTGCCTTTCTGGCCAATATGTCCCATGAGATTCGCACGCCGATGAATGCCATCGTGGGATTAAGCGACATTATTATGGAGGAGAGCCGGGGGCGCAAAGTCTATGAGTACGCCTGTGATATCAAATCGGCTTCGCGCAATCTGTTGGCGATCATCAACGATATCCTTGATCTGTCCAAGGTGGAGGCAGGCAAGATGGAGCTGATGCCAACGGAGTATCATATGATTTCGCTTGCAGACGAAGTCCTGAGCATGATGGAGGTGGTGGCATCGCAGCGCGGGCTACGGCTGAAAAAGACATACGATATGTCGATGCCTTGCCGTTATCTGGGCGATGAGGGCAGGATTAAGCAGATTTTGATCAATATCCTGAACAATGCGCTAAAGTTTACCAAGAAAGGATATGTTGCGTTTTCTGTCACAGGGCGGCAGGGCAGCACAGAGGATACAGAAATTCTTTCTTTTCGGATTGAAGATACGGGATGTGGTATTCGGGAAGAGAATCTAAAGGAGATTTTCGATAATTTTAAACAGGTGGATTCCAAAAGAAACCGCACTGTAGAAGGAACAGGACTTGGTCTTTCTATCACAAAGCGCCTGGTTGATCTGATGCAGGGCTCCATTCAGGTAGAGAGTGTGTATGGCGAGGGCACGACGTTTATCGTGGAAATTCCGCAGAAGATTGTGGACACGAGAACTTTGTCGGAGATGCCTGCGGAGGAAGTGCAGAAGGAGGAGGAATTTAATCCGTTTACAGTCAAGGATTGTCGGGTGCTGGTGGTAGATGACAATCGAATCAACAGAAAGGTTGCCGCGACATTCTTGCAGTCTTACGGATTCGAGATCGATGAGGCAGACAGTGGTCCAGCGGCGATTGAGCTTGTTCGCAGGACACGTTATGAAATTATTTTTATGGATCATATGATGCCGGAAATGGATGGCATCGAGGCGGTGCAGATCATTCGAAACAGTTGTGGGGAGAACGGCAGCTATCCGACCATTATCGCACTGACGGCAAACGCGATGGAGGGCGTCAGAGAAACGTTTCTGGAGAACGGTTTTCAGGATTTTATCACAAAACCGCTGGACAGACGAATGTTACATATGGCGCTGCTCAGATCGATATCAGAGGACAGGCGGACGGAGGGCGGACCTGCCGCAGAGACAGATCTGGCACAAGATGATGGAGACATCGTGTATTCGATGAATATTCCGGGGATTGACATGGATGATGTTTACAGTCGATACTCCAGCAGTATTGAGGATTATCTTGAACTTTTGGAGCTGTATTGTCTGGATGGAAAAAGGAAGCTGGTGTTGCTCCGTGAGCTCTGGGAACAGCGGGATTACAAAAATTATGGCATTGAAGTGCATGGATTGAAGAGCGCTTCCGCCAATGTGGGGGCGATGGGAATTTCAAAGAGTGCCAAGGCGCAGGAATATGCAGTGGACAGGGGGGATACAGCGTATGTGGACGACCATGTGCAGCAACTTCTTGAGGCGTATGCGGCACAAATCGCACAGATTACTGAATTTCTTGAGCACACTCAGAATTCAACATCATCGGGTGCAGACAAGGAAGCGTGCACGATTGACTATGAGACGTTTGTGAGTACACTCAAGGAAGCGTTAGCGTATCTGGAAAATTTCCGCGCAAAGGACTGTGCACATAAAATAGAAGCACTTTTGCAGTGCCAGCTTGCTCCAGATATTGAGTCCGGGTTAAAGGAGATACAGGGGCAGCTTAAATTATACGAGGATGAGGCAGCAGAGCAGATGCTTCGGGCACTGCTGGAACGAAAATGGTAAGGGGGACGAGTAAAAATGGAAAAAAAGCGAATACTGGCGGTGGATGACAACAGTATCAGCCTTGCGGCGATCGAACAGGAGTTGAAGCGGGATTACGAGGTGATTCCAGTCAATTCCGGTTCCCGCGCCCTGCAATATCTAAAACGCGAGAAGCCAGATCTGATACTCTTGGATATCCAGATGGCACAAAAGGACGGCATCGAGACATTGAGAGAAATCCGCCAGATGGACAAATGCGCGGATATTCCAGTGATTATGCTCACATCAAAACAGGACAAGGCAGCGGTCGTGGAGACTTCTAAGCTGGGAATTTACGACTATGTGCTCAAACCATTTAAGGGTGAAGATCTGCACCAGCGGATTAACCGTGCACTAAACAAATAGGGAGGAAGAAACGATGGCAGTACAGTATGATGTATCGGCAATGGAACTCATTCGGATGTTTGGCTGCGACAAGCCAGCCAGCGGGGCGCTGTGGGAGGTAAAAATGCCTGCCCTGCTGGAGGAATTTCTGCGTCTGGCAAAGGACCAGCCACTGTTTGAAACGTCAGATTTCTGGTCAGGAGGACCTTATTTCTTCTATGAAGATATCGAAGAGCGGATTGAAGATGATGAGGAATACTGGGAGGAGAATCCAGAAGAGTACGAAGAGAATGAGTACTATCAAATGTCAAAGATTCCCAGAGAGCAGTGGGGAGAACACATGCCAGACTACTTGCAGATTGGCAGTGATTACGGTGTGGGTTGTGTGACGTATGGAATCTGTGAGACGGATCTGGAGAAGGAGGACCCGCCTGTTTATGTTTGGAATGAAGCCAATTCGTTAAAGGACTGGCGGGTGCTGACGGATTCGCTGTCCGTGTTTCTTGGCGGGATTGTGTGTGATATCTTGTCAGGCATGAACTATCCGACAGCGAAGAGCGTTCTGGAGAAAGACGCATGGATGTTTAAGGAACTGAAGCATTTTGATCTGCTGGCACAGCGGCAGATTGAACTTTCAAGCATGAAAAAATATCCGTCATTTTACGGCATGGAAGTTTTTTACCGCGTCTGTGTAGATGTGGAGGCAAAGACGCTGTATCTGGTAAGAGATGACAAAGAACTGCTGGTGATACAGCATGCATGATACAGAAATTAGTGTGAATATACCCGAAAGGGATTGCATTCAGAACAAATGTGTGATAAGATAAAGCAAACATAGTTTTGGAAAATTTGTTTGATACTTCTTGTCACACATTTTATTTATAGAGAAAACTGAGGGAGAGCCACATGAGTTTGATGAATCTAAACGATCAAAAATCCATACAATCCAACGATGAACGCGTCGTGGCGACAGCAAACGCAGACGTTCATATAGCGCTGCATACAGCCTCGGCACAGACGATTATGGAGAAGCTCGCAGTGTTGACAGACGCCGCCAAATATGACGTGGCGTGCACCAGCTCCGGCATTGACAGGAAGGGAAATGGGCGTGATATGGGAAACTGTGTGGCAGCAGGTATCTGTCACAGCTTTTCGGCAGATGGCAGATGCATCTCACTGTTAAAGATATTGATGTCAAATGAGTGTATCTATGACTGTAAATACTGTATCAACCGCAGAAGCAATGATGTGCCGCGTGCGACGTTCACGCCCGATGAGATCTGTGAGCTGACCATGAATTTTTACAGGAGAAATTATATCGAAGGGCTGTTTTTGAGTTCTGGCATTATCAACAATCCAAGTTACACGATGGAGCTGATCTATCAGACGCTCTACAAGCTCAGAACGGTCTATCGCTTTCACGGATATGTGCATGTCAAGGGCATACCAGGCACTGATCCAGTGCTGATCCAGCAGGTTGGCTATCTGGCAGACAGGATGAGTGTGAATCTGGAGCTTCCCACAGCGGAGAGCTTGGAGAAGCTTGCCCCGAACAAGCACAGAAAGACTATTTTGACACCGATGCGCCAGATACAAAACGGTATAGCGCAGGGAAAGCAGGAGCTAGCATTGTATCGCAATGCGCCGTCGTTTGTGCCGGCGGGACAGTCCACGCAGATGATCATCGGCGCAACGCCGGAGAGCGACTATCAGATTATGTCTGTCGCGGAGGGACTCTATGATAAATTTGGCATGAAGCGCGTGTTTTATTCTGCCTATGTGGGGGTCAATGAGGACAAGGCATTGCCGTCCGTCCAGACAGCATCACCACTCTTGCGTGAACACAGGCTGTATCAGGCAGATTGGCTGCTGCGGTTTTACCACTTCCGTGTAGAGGAGCTATTGAATGAAAAGCACCAGAATTTCAATGTATTGCTGGACCCGAAATGCGATTGGGCATTGCAGCATTTAGAACAGTTTCCGGTGGAGATCAACAGGGCAGAGTACCAGATGCTCCTTCGTGTGCCCGGCATTGGCGTGAAGAGTGCACAGCGCATCTGTAAGGCGAGAAAGAGCGGTGCACTGAATTTTGACCATCTCAGGAAAATCGGTGTGGTTTTAAAGCGTGCGCTGTACTTTATCACTTGTAATGGGAAAATGATGTACCCTACCAAGCTAGAGGAGAATTATATCACGAGAAATCTGCTGGCGGAACATGAGAAACTGCCGTTTGATAAAGATGGTATGACCTACAGGCAGCTTTCGTTGTTTGATGATGCGCAGGAGAATGCGGCACTCTTCGGGGCATAAGGGCTGCAAGGGTGTATGTATTTGGAGGATGGAGAGACTATGGAAGAATATGTATTAGTCTGTGAGGACAGCATGGAAGGGATTCTCACAGGCATTTATGACGCGTATCAGTTGAAGAAGGAGAGAGGCATAGAGAGCCACGACAGTATCCATCTTGCAGTGAAAGAGCCTGACACACAACGGTTGTTTACCCAGTATGAGCATATACAGACATCTTCTGAGAAGGCAGGAAAAGTGACAGATACGATGATCAGACAGCTGGGAAATGAGACTTGGTACAGAATCAGTATGGCGATGGTGTCCTGTTTTGAGGACAAGGCGGATGCAGTGTATCATACGATTGTGCTTGGACTGCGTGTGCAGGACAGACAGATCACGGACCGTTTGCAGGAGGCGTGTGTGCAGCGCACTTTCAAGTGTGCGAGAGCGTCCGAGAACGAGCTGTGCCATATGAAACAGTTTTTGCGCTTTTCAGAACTGCAAAACGGTATGCTGTATGCTAAAATTGACGCGAAACATCATGTGCTCCCGTTTCTCATGCCGCACTTTGCCGACCGCCTGCCGGCTGATAATTTTGTGATCTATGACGAGAACACGCAGACATTTGGACTTCACGCGAGCTATAAAAACTGGTATCTTATGCAAGGCGCTGCGCTCGATGAGGGCAGTCTCGTGTATTCCGAAGACGAGGCGGTATACCAGGAGCTCTTCAAGCGCTTCTGCGACAGCATAGCAATCGAATCGCGCATCAATCCCAAATTGCAGATGAATATGCTGCCGCTGCGCTTTCGGGCAAATATGACAGAATTTCAATAGAAGTTTATGAATAGTTCATCAATCAATTCGATTATATATTCTCCAAAATTCGAATATCCACCGCAGTATAGTTGTATTCCTTGTCGGGGAGTTCCCCAGAGGTGAGATAGTTAAAGAGCAGATCGAGCGGTTTTCTGCCCTGGATACGCGGCTGCTGGCAGATGACGGCGGACAGTACACCTTCGCGCAGGAATTGCTCTGTTGTCTCCGCCTTGTCGAAGGCAATCACGCACAGTTTGCCAGCAAGTCCCAGCGCTGTTATGGCACGGCAGCCGCCGTAGACGCCGCCGGCAGCAAAAAACAGTGCATTGATCTCAGGATGTTCTTTCAGCAGGCGGGAGGTCTGCTCATAACTTTCAATCTCGTCGTCTTGCGTCTCTGCAATGGACACGACATGTATGTGTTCCTGATAAGGCGTCAGGGCATCCACGAATCCGGCGATCCGTTCTGTGTGGCATAGGATGTCCGATGAGCCGGTAATAATGCCGATGTAGGTCTCATGGTGTGTCATCAGCCGCAACAGACCAGCGGCAGTCTTACCGCTTTTGGTATAATTGCTGCCGACATAGGCGATGCGGGTGGAATTTTCAATATCTGTATTTAAGGTAACAACGGGGATTTCCTGTTCATATAGTTGATTGATGCGTGCACGGATGCGTTCGTCATTCTGCGGCGCGAGAGCAATGCCGCTTACTTCTTCGAGAAGCAGTTCATCGATGGCGTTTAGCTGTGCGTCCACATTGATGGGAATCTGTTTTACGAGAACACAACAGTTATAACCAGCCAAGTCCTCCGCCTTTTCATGGACGCCCCTAAGCACGTCCGCAAAGAAGGGGTTATCCGTGGAGAACAGGATCACGCCAAGTTTGATCTTCTTTTTTTGGGCTGCAAGTGCCAATCCGGCTTTGTTTGGCCTATAGTCTAGCGCTTTCGTAATTTCTCTGATTTTTTCAGCAGTGGCGGGGTTGACGGAACCACGATTGTTGAGTACTCTGTCAACAGTTCCGCGGGAAACACCCGCCAGTGCAGCGATATCTTTTATTGTTGCCATTGCGTCCTCCGGTTTAGGTTTGAAAATGTTCTCAGTTTATTGTTCTCAGTATATCGTTTCTTTTTGGAAAAAGCAATAGACAGAAATGGCAGTGAACAGGGAGAAATATCAAAAGAAATGGAAAGCGCAAGTGAAATGTTGCACGTGCACGTATATTGCGAGTTAAAGCGCAGCTTTTGTATGCGGATCGCGGAAAGGGAATACTGGCATACTATGCATTTTTGACAGAATTATTGAAGAGTTTTGTAGTATTTCGACGAAAATAAATTATTAGAAAAGAATCCCTTGATTTTTACAGTGATACAAATTATGATGAAGTTAGTCGTTAGTGTGCACGAGCACAAATCAACAAAGGACTGGACTGCTTTCATACTAGTGGCAGGCGGAGCCGGTCAGATGTTGGCGTGATATTGAGCAATCATAATGATTGCTGTATTCGATGAAGGAGGATTTCAAAATGAACAATTTACCACAGGTAAAAGTAGGTATTGTAGCGGTGAGCCGTGACTGTTTTCCAGAGAGCTTGTCTGTGAACAGAAGAAAGGCGTTGGTAAAGGCTTATGCGGACAAGTATGGCATGGAGGGCATCTATGAATGCCCTGTCTGCATTGTTGAGAGTGAGAACCATATGGTACAGGCGCTTGAGGATATCAAGAAGGCAGGCTGTAATGCACTTTGTGTATATCTTGGAAATTTTGGACCAGAGATTTCTGAGACACTGCTCGCGAAGCATTTTGATGGTCCTGCCATGTATATCGCAGCAGCGGAGGAGACTCAGAATGATCTTGTCGGCGGACGCGGTGATGCGTACTGCGGTATGCTGAATGCAAGTTATAATCTGAAGCTTCGCAATGTCAAGGCATATATCCCTGAGTATCCAGTAGGGACAGCAGAGGAGTGTGCGGACATGCTGAACGAGTTTATGCCGATTGCAAGAGCCCTTGTTGGACTTTCAGATCTAAAGATTATCTCGTTTGGTCCCAGACCACTCAACTTCCTTGCGTGCAATGCGCCGATCAAGCAGCTTTACAATATCGGCGTTGAGATTGAGGAGAACTCAGAGCTTGACCTTTTTGAAGCATTCAAGAAGCATGAGGGGGATGAGCGGATTCCTGCAAAGGTAAAGGAGATGGAGGCAGAGCTCGGTGAGGGCAATATGAAGCCAGAGGTGCTTCCAAAGCTTGCGCAGTATGAGCTGACACTGCTTGACTGGGTGGAGGCGCACAGAGGCTACCGCAAGTATGTTGCGATTGCCGGAAAGTGCTGGCCAGCATTCCAAACACAGTTTGGCTTTGTTCCCTGCTATGTAAACAGCCGTCTGACAGGTATGGGAATTCCTGTATCATGTGAGGTGGATATCTATGGATGCTTAAGCGAGTTTATCGGTACCTGTGTGAGCCAGGATGCGGTCACGTTGCTTGATATTAACAATACTGTTCCGGCGGATATGTATCAGGACTCCATCAAGGACAAGTTCAACTATACACATAATGATACATTCATGGGATTCCACTGCGGAAATACAAACACCAAGAAACTGAGCTTTTGCAGCATGAAGTATCAGATGATTATGGCAAGGACACTTCCTGAGGAAGTTACACAGGGCACACTCGAGGGCGATATCGTTCCGGGTGATATCACATTCTATCGTTTACAGTCCACAGCGGACTGCAAGCTGCGCGCGTATATTGCACAGGGCGAGGTTCTCCCTGTGGCGACAAAGTCCTTTGGAAGCATCGGCGTGTTTGCAATCCCTGAGATGCAGCGCTTTTACCGCCATGTATTGATCGAGAAGAATTATCCTCATCACGGAGCGGTTGCATTTGGACACTTTGGAAAGGCATTGTTTGAGGTATTCAAGTATATCGGCGTACCAGTTGAGGACTTGAACTACAACCAGCCGAAGTCACTGCCTTATCCGACAGAGAATCCGTTTGCGTAATCTGTAGTATCATATTGAACAACAGACAATAGGAACAAGGGTGGATGATGCATAATGAGTTCACCCTTGTTTTTGTCTGTTCTCTGACAGCTTTCTGCACTTGTTAAATCCTGTGGATTCACATATACTATATGTAGAAAAAAGCGCGGAGGTGTTGTGGCAGATATGACAAGACTGTCAGCGCTGCCATACAGCAGATCAAGAATCGGCATGATACGCAGGCAGTTGAATACGATGCTGGAGCCCCCTGCTTGTTGGCATAAATTTGACCAAAAGAATCCAGACAAGCCGCATAGCAGCGTGATTGAAAAAATAGTGAAACAGGAGATGAAATTTCATTGGCAAAACGAACAGTCAAAGACAAAGTGTATCAATATATGAATCACATGAAGCTCAGCAAAAAACTGACGCTTCTGTATGTGTTCTGTGTGCTGTTGCCGCTGGTGGTCACAGACAGTATATTGTTGTATATTGTGCTGAACAATGAAGATGTAAAGCAGCAGCATGCCATGGAAAATGAGGCGCGTGCGATACAGTACAATTTAACAAATGACATCGACTATGCGGCGGCAGTGGCAAAGCAGATTTATATGAATGAGTATATTGAAAAATATCTGAATCATACGTATGCGGATGCGCTTTCGTATGTTGTGTCTTATCAGGAGTTTGTCAAGACGACACTTTTCAAGGGTGGTGCTGGGATGGATAACACGATTATCACAATGTACGCAGACAATCCTACCATCGTGAACGGAGGAGAGTTTTCCCAGTTGTCCGCGATAACGGACACAGGCTGGTACCGCCGATTTGAGGCGTCTGGTCAGGATACCATGCTGACCTTCTACTACGACAGTGATAAGCTTCCCGCAGTCGGTGCGAAACGCAAAATTTTATTTTTGAAAAAGCTGGATTTTTTTGTGGGAAACAGATATGAGAAGTTTTTGAAAATAGAGCTGGATTACAGCAATATGGTGCGGGGGCTGGTCAAGCTGGGCTATGAGTTTCCAGTTTATATCTGTCAGGGGGACACGGTGCTGTTGTCAAACGATGGGCACAGCAGTATCAACCAGCAGTTTGAACTATTTACATTAAAGCATAAGACCGGCGTGTGCAAGGAGATGAGTCTGTATGGCTGTGATATGCAGATTTATATTTTGGAGCCGGAGACGAATGTCCTGAAAACGATATGGGAGAATCTGCCGCTGATCGTGCTGTTGATCTTGTCCAATGCGATTCTTCCGTTGCTGCTGATGAAGGTTCTGAATCGCTCTCTCACCATGAGAATCGAACAGTTGAGCCAGGTGTTTGACAAGGTGGAGGATGAGGAGCTCAGCCTGATTGATACGGTCAGCGGCAGTGATGAGATTGGCAGGCTGATGGAAAATTATAACAGGATGGCGGAGCGGACAAACGAGTTGATACAGACAGTCTACAAGGACCGCATCCGGGAGCAGGAGATGGATATCGCAAGGCAGAATGCAGAGCTTTTGGCACTTCATAGCCAGATTAATCCCCATTTTCTGTTTAATGCACTGGAAAGTATAAGAATGCACTGTATTCTTAGGAATGAGCATGAGATTGCAGAGATGGTGGAACGGCTTGCCATCATGGAGCGCCAGAATGTGGACTGGGCGACTGACACCGTGGAAATTCGCAAGGAGATGGAGTTTGTCGAGGCGTATCTGGGGCTGCAAAAATACCGCTTTGGGGACAGGCTGTCTTATGAACTTGAGGTGGAGGAATCCTGTGCAGGCATCACCATTCCCAAACTCACAGTGGTCACGTTTGTGGAGAACGCCTGTATCCACGGCATAGAAAGCAAGACGACACAAGGTTGGATTTTTGTGCGGATCTATAAAGAAAAAAAAGCCGCCGGGGGCAAAGAAGCCTGTGAGGAGCTGTGTATAGAGGTGGAGGATACTGGCAGCGGCATGGAGGAGGAAGAGCAGCAGCGGCTTTTGGAGACAATGCAGAATGCAAAGATAGAACGACTCAGGGAAAAAGGCAGAGTGGGGATAGTAAATGCCTGTCTGCGCCTGAAAATGGTCACAGAGAATCAAGTAAAGTTTGCGCTGGACAGTGAGAAAGGAATTGGTACGATGGTACACATACGAATGCCAGTGAAAAAGGAAATTGTGTTAGAGGGATGTGATAAAATATGTTGAAAGTGTTACTTGTGGATGATGAACCGTTGATCGTGCAGGGGTTGTCCCTGCTGCTAGACTGGGAGAAGGAGGGGTATGAGATTGCCGCGACGGCGCAGAATGGCAAAGAGGCGCTGTCTTATCTGCGGGAGAATAAAGTAGATTTGATCATTGCGGATATCAAGATGCCGGAGATGACCGGGTTGGAGCTTCTTGAAACCATACGCAGGGAACAGGTTTCTGACGCGTACTTTGTCATACTCAGCGGCTACAGCGATTTTTCGTATGCACAGCAGGCGATACACTATGCCTGCATGGACTATGTGTTAAAGCCTGTGGAGAAGGAGGTGCTGACAGAGATTATCCGCAAGGCAGCAAATATGTCCGCGACGGAGATCCAGCGGCAGGAGGACAAGAATCAAATGGAGCAGGCATATATGGCAAGAAATGTTATTGCATTATTATTGGGGAAATACGATGCCATTAATCTAAAGTATGTCATGGACCATATGCATCTTTCTGACGGTGTTCGGTATATTGACATACAACTCATGAATGCCGCAGATCCCGAGGATGTGGAGGATATGGAGATGCGCTCATGTCAAAGAAAACTGTACCAGAGCTGTAGTGAGTATCTCAAGGAGGACGAGGCACACTGCATACTCGATGTGTCCTCGGAGGAAAATATATATGATGTCGGGTTCATCTACTGTGACTATATGGCGGCAAAAAATGACTGTTCTGAGAAGGAATATCTGGAAAAGCTGCTGAGTTATCTCAATGTGGCATTAAAGCAAAAGCTGGTGATGATGGTGGGGAAGAAGGTTGCGGATATTGCTTCGATATCGAAGTCTTATGGTACGGCGTGTATGTTAAACTCCCTACAGGCATTTCATGACAGGAAGGAAATCTATTTCTATGAGGAGGAAATACAGGTAAATCATGATGGAATCCTGCTGTGCAAGACAGAACTTGACAATCTGATTTCTGTAATCGAACAGAATGACAAGCTGCGCATCCATGAGGCTGTGGATAAGCTCTATGAGGAGCTGCGCCGGATGGGGGCGATGGGAGAGATGATCAATCTGAATATCAACTATCTGCTGTTCCAGTTGATTCATGTTGCCACCAAACAGGATGACTGCGTCAATCAGGAGGAAATTCTTCATCTGATCAGTGAGAGTGCCTTCGAGGACGGCGCGATGCGCGGGAGCAAGATTCATCTGGCAAGATTTGCATGTGAGTATGCGGAGTATCTGGCGCAGCTTCGCAAAAATGTGTCGCGCGGCGTGCTGGCAATGATTGAGCAGGAGGTGAAAGCGCGTTTTGCGGAGAATCTCACGCTGCGGGATTTAGGGCAGAAGTACTTTATCAACAATGCCTATCTCGGTCAGGTATTTCGCAAAAAATACAATCAGTCGTTTAAGGATTATCTGAACAATTACCGCATCGAGCAGGCGGCGCAGATGCTTCTTCGGACGGACGACAAGATCTATAAGATTGCGGAGGACGTAGGTTACAAGAATACGGATTATTTTATAAACAAATTTATCGCTGCAAAAGGGTGCACGCCTTCCAAATTTAGGAAACAGTCTCTGAGCATTGCAAAAAGTATAGATTAAATTCTATACTTTTTTATGTTATTAACTATTCTTTATCGGGTTTTTTTAGTCGCAAAATAAAGTAGAATTGACTTATCCAATAACGAAAGGGAGGCATTCATATGAGAAAGAAAAAAATACTATCCGTTTTACTGGCGACAGCAATGATGTCAGCAATGTTTACCGGCTGCGGCGGTGGGGACGATGCGGCGTCAACGAACACAAATTCAGGAAATAACGCAAGTGCAGACGCTTCAAATTCAGGAGACAGCACTGGAAGTGAGTCATCTGGCTCGGGTGAGATCAAGGAGTTTACCGCATTCTTTGCAGTACCCGGTTCCGAGATCAACGACGACAATGAGATTCAGCAGCTCATTGCGGAAAAGACCGGCGTGAAGGTAAAGGAGACATGGCTCACAGGGCAGACCGCACAGGAGGCAGTCGGCACACTGATTGCAGGAGGCGAGTATCCTGATTTTATTGATGGCGGTGACGGATGTGCACAGCTCTATGATGCAGGCGCGCTGGTAGCGCTGGACGACTATATTGACAAATATCCCAATATTAAGGAATTTTTGACAGAACAGGAATGGGACAAACTCCGTCAGGAGGATGGACATATCTACTGGATTAACCAGTTCGGCAATATCTATGGTGAGGAGAAAGCGACGACACACAACGATGAGGCATTCTGGATTCAGACAAGAGTGCTTGAGTGGGCAGGATATCCAGAGGTTCACACCATGGACCAGTACTTTGATCTGATTGAGCGCTACAATGAAGCCAATCCGACGATGGAGGACGGAACAGCAAATATCCCGTACACGATCCTGTGTGATGACTGGCGGTACTTCTGTCTTGAGAACGCACCAGAGTTCCTTGATGGATATCCGAATGACGGAAGCTGTATCGTAGACCCTGAGACACTCACCATCATTGACTACAACACGACACCAACGGCAAAGAGATATTTCCAGAAGCTGAACGAAGAGTTCAAGAAAGGCATTGTGGACCCTGAGTCTTTCACACAGACTTATGATGAATACATTGCGAAACTTTCTACAGGACGTGTGCTTGGCATGATTGATCAGTGGTGGGATTTTGCATACACTGTAAGAGATTCGCTCAAACAGCAGGGACTTGATCTCAAGGGCTGTGATTATGTACCGCTTCCAATCACGATTGAGGAAGGTATCAAGAACCAGTGGCACAATTCAGGCGGCGTATTAAATGTTGCAAGCGGAATTGCCATCACAACAAGCTGTAAAGATGTTGAGGGTGCAATGCAGTTTATCAATGATCTGTTAGATCAGGATATACATGACCTTCGGTTCTGGGGTGTCAAAGATGTAGATTACAACGTGGATGAAAACGGTGAATTCTCACGTACAGAGGAGATGAGAATGCAGTCCTCTGATACGGCGTACAAGGCTTCACACAGTTGTACATATTCTTATTTCCCACAGTATGCAGGCACAAGCAGAGACGGCATCAATGCTATGAAACCAGAGAATCAGCCCAAAGAGTTCTATGATGCTTTGAGCAAGAATGTACAGGAATGCTTTGATGCATACGGCGCACAGACTTATGTAGATATGCTGGGCACCAGCGAAGCACCAGGTCCTTGGTATCCGATGTACTCCTACTCGAACAACATGACGACAGCCACAGAGGGTGGTACAGCATGGGCAAAGATGGGCGAGATCAAGCATGAGTATCTGCCAAAGGTTGTTATGGCGGACGACTTTGAGGGTGCTTGGGAAGAGTACATGGAAGTGTACGACGGCTGCAATCCGCAGGCATTTATTGATGAGATGCAGGCAGAGCTCGACCGCAGAATGGAAGAAGCTGCAAAGTACAATTAATCAGACAGGGCGGACTGATCGAAACGGTCCGCCCTTTGTATAAGGAGGGAGATTATGGCTTCACAGGATAAAAAGAGAACAATAACGTGGAAAGAAGTTAAAAAGCAAAAAGTATTGATCATATGGTCTTTGATCATTGTTGTTTACGGTGTCATCTTTTGCTACCTTCCACTGGCAGGCTGGATGATGGCATTTCAGGATTATAAGCCCAAGAACGGGCTGTTTCACTCTGCATTTATTGGATTGGCAAAATTCGAGCAGTTGTTCTCGGATTCCACTTTTATCCGCGTAATCCGAAATACGCTCGGCATGGGTGTGATCAATCTGGTTGTCACCTTTGTGGCGGCGATTGTGTTTGCGATTTTATTAAATGAGGTGAAATCAAATGGCGGCAAAAAGACAGTACAGACGATTTCGTATCTGCCCCATTTCCTTTCATGGATTATCGTTACAGGTATTCTTCACGATGCGCTGTCCAGCACAGGAATTATCAATGAGCTGCTGCTGAAATTCCATATTTTAGACCAGCCTTTGAATTTCTTTGCACATCCGAAGTATTTCTGGCCAATTGTCGCGTTTGCAAATGTGTGGAAGGAGACAGGCTGGAATGCAATCATCTATCTGTCCGCCATCACGGCGATTGACCCATCGCTCTATGAGGCGGCAAACATGGACGGCGCCGGGCGCTGGGCGCGCATCCGCTATGTGACGCTCCCCGGCATCAAGCCGACGATCATGATTCTTCTGCTCATGAATGTTGGTAATGTATTGAACGCAGGCTTTGAAATCCAGTATCTGCTTGGAAACGGTCTGGTAAAGAGTGTGTCCGAGACAATTGATATCTATGTGTTGAAGTGGGGTATCAGCCAGAACGATTTCTCCATCGGTACAGCGGCAGGTATCTTTAAGAGCTTTGTAAGTATCGTGCTGATTGTGATTGCAAATCAGATTGCAAAGAAAAATGGTGAAGAACGGCTGTTCTAGGAAGGAGATGCAGAAATGAATAAGATGAAAGGTACGAAGATAAAAACCTCTGCGTGGGACAAAGTGTTTGTTGTGTGCAACACGCTGTTTATGGTTGCGTTTGTAGTCGTTACGCTGTACCCGGTATTAAATACGCTTGCCATCTCATTTAACGACGGTACAGATGCGCTGAGAGGCGGCATTTATCTGTGGCCGCGTAAATGGACACTCAAGAATTATATCACAGTGCTTCAGAAGCAGAACTTAATTACAGGTGCGTACATCACTGTGGCAAGAACCGTTTCAGGCACACTGCTTGCGCTGGCTGCAAATGCGATTCTTGCGTTTATTGTGAGCAGGAAGAACTTTTTGTTCAAGCGTGAGCTCTCCCTGTTCTGGGTTATTACCATGTATGTAAACGGCGGTATGATTCCGACTTTCCTGTTGTACAGAGGTCTGCATCTGACAAACAGCTTTTGGGTTTATATTATCCCGGGAATGTTCAGCGCATTTAACATGCTGGTCATTCGTACATACATGGCTGGAATACCAGACAGCCTTGAGGAGTCTGCACAGCTTGACGGCGCAGGCTACACCACAATTTTTTTGAAAATTATATCACCGCTCTGCAAACCAGTGTATGCAACCGTCGCGCTCTTTGTGGCAGTGGGACAGTGGAACTCATGGTTTGATGCCATGCTGTACAACAGAATGAGCTCTCATCTGACCACCTTGCAGTACGAGCTGATGAAGCTGTTATCCTCCGTCACCAATCAGGGAACTTCTGCGGAGGCGATGAAGAATGCGGCTGGAACGGTCACGCCGACTTCCGTCCGCGCAGCAGCGACAATTCTCACCATGCTTCCGATTATCTGTCTGTATCCGTTTTTGCAGCGGTATTTCGTGACAGGTCTTACGATTGGCGGTGTGAAGGAGTAAATCAGAATAGTGATCGTGCATATTGCTGGCTTATGACATAAAGGTTATAATAATTAGCATCAACAGATGAAAGGGAGTCAGCAGATGAAGAAAAAGAACGTGACCGTGATTGTTTTAACCGTGGCTGTTTTATTCATCATGGGTATGACAGCAGGTCTTATAAGGGGCAGCAGCAATAAACCAATCAAAGAATTTACAGCGTTCTTTGATGTTCAGGGCGAAGAGATCAACGAGGATAATGAGATTCGGGAGCTGATCGCGCAGAAAATCGGGGCGCGCTGTATAGAGCAGTGGCTTTCAGGGAAATCCGCGGAGGATGCGATTGCATCCTTTATCGCAAGCGGGGAATACACGGATTTGATCTCGGGAAGTACAGTGCTCTATGAGGCGGGCGCACTGATTCCGATTGATGCGTACTGGGACAATTATCCTAATATCAAGGCTTTTCTGCCTGCTGAGGTGTGGGACAGGTTTCGTCAGCCAGATGGTCATATCTATTGGATACCACAGTTTGGCATCGTGCATGGCAAGTCAGCGGAGGTGCTGCATGAGGGTGAGGCTTTCTGGATACAGACGCGGGTGCTCAAGTGGGCAGGGTATCCAGAAATACGCACCCTGGATGCGTACTTTGATCTGCTCGAAGCCTATGTGGCGGCAAATCCTATGTTGGAGGATCAGGCGAATATACCGTTTACCATTCTCTGTGATGACTGGCGGGATTTCTGTCTGGAAAATCCGCCCCAGTTTCTCGACGGGTATCCCAATGACGGCAGTTGTATGGTGGATGTAGAGACGCAGACGGTGCTGGACTATAACACGACCGAGACTGCTAGAAGGTATTTTCAAAAGTTAAATGAGGAGTACAACAAGGGCATTGTCGATCAGGAGTTTTACACACAGAGCTATCAGGAGTATCTTGAGAAGCTTGCCAGCGGCAGGGTACTTGGCATGGTGGATCAGTGGTGGCAGTTTTCGTATGCGATCAACAATTCGCTGGAAAGACTGTCTGATCAGGGATGCGGATATGTGCCGCTTCCGATAACCATTGACAGCAGTATCACAAATCAGTGGCATGTAAAGCGGGGAACAGAGCTGAGTGTTGCAGACGGCATTGCGATCACGGTAAGCTGCGAGGACATAGCTGGGGCGATGCAGTTTCTTAATGATATTCTGGACGAGGAGATTATAAAGCTCAGATATTGGGGCATCGAGGGAGTGGATTACGAAGTCAGTGAAAATGGTATGTATTTCAGAACGCCTGAGCAGAGAGGGAAGTCGAGAGACATGGAATACAAAAACGCGCATTTTTGTATATATTCTCATTTGCCGCGGATAGAGGGAATGCTCAGTGACGGGATGAATGCTTTTTCGCCGGAATATCAGGAGGAGGAATTTCTCAATGGATTGGTTCCTGATGTGCGGGAGTGCCTGGCTGCCTATGGCTGTAGGACTTATGTGGAGATGCTTGGGACCAATGACGCGCCGGGAGCGTGGTTTCCGATGTATTCATTTTCTGAGATGCTCACGCAGGAATCGATGGCAGGCAGAGTGTGGGATCGGATGAAAAGTATAAAAAGTGAGTATCTGCCGCGGGTTGTCATGACAGAAGATTTTGATGCGATGTGGCAGCAGTATATGGAAAACTATGAGGCGTGTCAGCCCGAAATATTTTTCGATGCGATGCAGCAGGAATTGGAACGCAGAATAAAAATTTCCGAATGAGGCTATTGCGTATGCGATAGTCTTTTTTGGAGACAGTTTTACAGAGGAGGGAGTCAGCAGGAATGACATTAAAGCAAGGATATAAAAATCAGGGAGAACACAATCCGGTCATGACACAGCGTTTTGGTGCAGATCCGTATGCAATGGTATATGATGGCAGGGTTTATCTGTATATGACAGGAGATACTTTTGTCCGTGATGAACAGGGGACAGTAATGGAGAATGTATATTCTCAGATCGATACCATCAGCGTGATCTCGTCGGAGGATTTAGTGAACTGGACAGATCATGGGACCGTGTATGCGGCGGGCAGCAGCGGAGCGGCGAAGTGGGGCAGAAATTCGTGGGCGCCGGCCGCAGTCTGTAAGGAGATTGACGGTGCGATGAAGTTTTTTCTGTATTTTGCAAACGGTGGCAATGGCATTGCGGTGCTAGAGGCGGACAGTCCAGTCGGACCGTTTATAGACAGACTGGGAAAACCTTTGATTTCAAGGCAGACGCCGACATGCAGTGAGGTGACATGGCTGTTTGACCCGGCGGTGCTGGTGGATGATGACGGTGAGGCGTACATTTATTTTGGCGGCGGGATTCCTGATGCGGATAAGGCGGCGAATCCGGGGACGGCGAGAGTGGCACGGCTTGGCAGGGACATGCAGAGTTTGATGGGGGACCCGGTTGTGATTGCGGATGTACCCTATCTCTTTGAGGATTCCGGCATCAATAAGATAGGCGGAAAGTACTATTACACATACTGCTCTAATTTTTCGATACCCGACGATCAAGTGCAGTCTCTTGGATTTGACAAGGGTGAGATTATGGTGATGACAGGGGAGCATCCGATGGGGCCGTTTGAGCTTGTGGGGCCGATCTTGAAAAATCCTGGTTGGTTTTTTGGCTTGGAGGGAAATAATCATCATTGCATGTTCTGTTTTATGGGGCAGTGGTATATGGCGTACCACACGAGGATTCTCGAGGAGCGAATGGGCATCCTGCAAAATTACAGGAGCACGAGCATCGATGCAGTACAGGTGGACACGCATGGACAGATCAATATGATCCAGGCGACAAGAGCAGGTGTGGCGCAGACAAAACCCTTTGACCCCTATCGCATGAACAAGGCGGTCACGATGGCGTCGATGGGCGGAGTCGCCACAACGCAGTACGGTGAGCGTGCTGTGTGCTGCGGCTCCGGTGAGATGATTCTCACAGGGATCTCAGACGGGAGCTGGATACACTTGAGCAATGTTAATTTTGGTGAAAAGACAGCACAACGCCTGGAGATGACTGTGCGCGGTACAGCAGGCGGTCATGCAAAAGTGTATCTGGACAGCCCGCAGGGGGAGGAAGTGTGCAGCGTGGAGCTTGTGCCTGAGGATACGCAGCGCCTTACAACCTGTGCAGTGTCCGTAAACAGGAAGATACATGGGATTCATGACCTCTGGTTTGTGTTTGTGGGAGAGGGCTATGAGGTGTACGATTGGAGGTTTGTATGAAGAGACAGTACCGCAATGTATTTGTGGAAATGGGAATAGACGCTGCGCAGGTAGAAAAGCGCCTAGAGGAAATCTGTAATTTTTATTTTTATGGTGGAGAGGAGGAGCGTGTCTACTATCCGGCAGGCGATGATATGGCATATATCATGGATACGGGAAATAATGATGCCCGCACGGAGGGAATGTCATATGGAATGATGCTCTGCGTGCAGATGGATATGCATGAGGAATTTGATAAGATCTGGAAGTGGGCAAAGACGTATATGTGGATGCCAGACGGGGAGAATGAAGGATATTTCGCATGGTCCTGCGCCACAAACGGGACAAAAAATGCGGAGAGTCCCGCGCCGGACGGAGAAGAATTTTTTGCGATGGCGCTGTTCTTTGCGTCGCACCGATGGGGAGACGGCGAAGGGATTTTTGAGTATTCCCATGAGGCGAAGGAGATTCTGCGCGCATGTCTCCACAAAGGAGAGAACGGCAGAGCCGGCGTGCCGATGTGGAATCGGGAAAATTATCAAATTTTATTTGTGCCGGGGTGCGATTTCACAGATCCATCGTATCATCTGCCACATTTTTATGAATTGTTTGCGCTGTGGGCATATGAGGAGGACAGACCATTTTGGAAACGGGCAGCGCTTGAGAGCCGCAGGTATCTTGTGGCTGCCTGTCATCCAGAAACAGGATTTTCGGCAGAGTACGCAGAATTTGACGGAAGTCCGATGCGCAGGAGGCTGCTGTGGACGAATGACAGGCATGACTGGTTTTACAGTGATTCCTACCGCACAGTGGCAAACATCGGACTGGATTATGAGTGGTTTGGAATAGATGAGGGGCAGTGCCAGGCAGCACAGGCGATACAGAAGTTTTTGCTGGCGGACAGCAGGCAGCACACATACCATATTTATGAGACCGATGGAAACATTGCGGGGGAGCAGGCACTTCATCCAGTGGCAGTCACAGTGACGGTGGCAATGTCTGTACTCGCGGCTGATACACCCTACAGCAAGGAGTGGGTAGAGCGGTTCTGGCAGCTGCCGATGCGCACAGGCGGCAGGAGGTATTATGACAATTGTCTGTATTTCTTTGCATTTTTGGCGCTTAGCGGGAATTATAGAATCTGGTAATAATCGAGTAGAATGATTTTTAAGCGTCTTGCACGCTGGGTGTTTGTCAACTTTGCTGACAGCTTTCTGCGTGTCCGTGTACATAAAAAACAGGGATAAGATGTTTACTTTGACAGGTAACATCGTCCCTGTTTTTTTATAGAATAAAAAGAAGAACGATAAGAAGAGGAAAACAGAGGAGGAACAAGGCGTATGGGAAATGTAAAGTTATTTCAGACGATCAAGAGCAAGATTTTGCTGATGGGGATGTTTTCGATTGTTGTGGCAGTCAGCATTGGCATGCTGGGCATCAATTCGATCAACAGAAACGGCAGGAACAGTGAGGTAGAATCGACTGTCAATGAGATTGATGTATTGCAGGCAAAAAATCTCGCCTTGGAGGCACAGTATCAGTATTATATTGATCAGAGCTATCTCGACCAGATTCGACACAATCTGGACCAAATGACAGCAAGTGCGGAATTGCTGCAAAGTCAAGCAGGCGGGAAGTACAAGGCGGATGTGGACAAGATGCTGGATCGATTGACTAGGAGCAAAGAAAATTACGGCAGTATCAGCGAGTACAGCAATACGCGGGGATTTGATGGGGAGAGTGGTTTGTATCAGCAGTACCTTGAAGCGGGCAGTGCACTGTCTGAAAGCTTTAAGGGGCTGGTGGACAAGCAGGAATGGCTTGAAATCAAATGGATAGACGCACAGATGTGGTCGAGCGGTGAGCGTGTGGTGATAGATGATAAGGACTATGTAAAACTGGTTTACACAGGCCCTGTGCCGGAGAAAGTGAAACGAAACTCGATGGCATTTCGTATCGGAGGAACACTGACGTATCATAATAACAGCTACATAACAGACATTAAACTGGTAAACGGCACTGACGAGATGGAGATTGATCTGAGTACGGTTGAGAGCGTCAGCGGTTCCGGGCTTGCCTATGTGGATAGTGAGCTTACCACCTTTGACGGTCAGCCTGCGATTCGTGTGGGCTGTAATTTCAATGCGGCAAATGAGGGCTGGGAGGAGTTTGCGGTGCAGATTTCTGTCAAAGAGTACCCAGTGCAGGATTATAATACGATCGTATACACGCTTTATCTGGAACCCACAGACCTGTCCTTTGACTATAAATACGGCGGGTCTTACTCTGGCGTCTACAGCTTTGAAAACAGCCATGAACAGCTTGACAGCATGGTAAATGCCTACAGCAAGCTCGTGGTGGAAGGAAAAGCTGTGCCGGAGGATTATGCAAAGATAGAGGCGCTTGCGGCGGAGCTGGCGGAGAATATTCCGCTGTACACATCAAGCGGAGATCTTGCACAGGACTCCATTGCCAAGCTGAACGCAAAGAAGGAATTTCTCCAGCAGATGAAGGCGCTCGACGACAAGATTCTTGCCTTGAAGGCAGAGAATGTGGTGTTAAACAATGAGCTGAGCACATTGTGCACCACGGTCAAGGACAAGACTTTTGCGGATATGGTGCAGGTAAAAGCTACTGTACAGCGCGTAAGCATTATAGTGATTGTATTGGCGTCAATGATACTGGTGGGCATGACGGTGCTGATCGGTACCGGCATTGACCGGACAGTCATGCTGTTTCGGCAGGCATTGGACAAGATTACACAGGGGCAAATCTCTGTGCGGATCAAGGCGGACGGACGCGATGAATTTTCGCAGTTTGGCAGGAGTCTGAATGTGTTCTTAGACAAACTCGAGGGCAGCATCACCCATTTGCAGGGAATCTCAACAAATCTTGCGGAGGCAGGCGGCAAACTCGAGCAGAAGGCAAACCGGACGAAAGGGGCGGCGTCGGTGGTGAGCACTGCGCTCGATGAGATTGCAAGAGGCGCGGCGACACAGGCAAGTGACCTTGCGGCTTCCTCACAGCAGGTATCGGGTATGCAGGAAAATATGGTTCACATCAGTCAGAGTGTGGACGTCTTGTCAGAGACTGCGAGGGGAATGAACGAAAAAGGGACACAGGCGACTAGAATCGTCCAAGAGCTGAGCAGTACGAGCGACAAGACAACAGATGCCTTCCTGAGAATTTCAGAACAGATTCATAAGACCAATGCGTCTGTTGTAAAGATTCAGGAGGTGGTGAATCTCATCGCCCAGATCGCGACCCAGACCAACCTGCTGTCACTCAATGCCAGCATAGAAGCAGCGCGGGCAGGAGAGGCAGGAAAAGGCTTTGCTGTCGTGGCGAGTGAGATTCAGAAGCTGGCAGAGCAGACCAATTCCTCCGCAAAGGTAATTGATGAGATTATTCTGTCTTTGTCGAATGAGTCCCAGCAGACAGTACAGTCGATCAACGATGTCACAAATATGATCGTGAACCAGAAGGCAAAACTCGACGAGACAAAAGCGAAATTCGAGGTTGTGGAGGAGGGAATCCTGTCCACTGGTAAAGGGATGAAAACAGTGCTGGAGCAGGCAGATGTGTGCGGCAAGGCAGGCGAACATGTCGTCAGCCTGATGACAAATCTCTCAGCTATAGCAGAGGAGAATGCCGCCACGACAGAGCAGACAAATACCTCGATGAATGAGCTCAATGATGCCACCGCATCGCTTGCGCGGACTGCAATGGAGTTAAAGCAGTTATCGGCATCAGTTGAGGAGAGCCTGAACTATTTCCATACCGAAAAATAATATCTATAAATAGTAGTGGTAGTTTGTAAACTTTAGTAGGTTTTAAAAAATGCTAAAAAAGGCTAAAATGTACCTACAGATTTACGATGCACGAACGATATTTTCGAGTATGAAGGAGGGAAAGTATGCGAAAGTACAAATGCAAAAAAATTCTTGCATGGATTCTGTCAGGCGTGCTGATTGCCGGAAGTGTTCCGGTCACATCGAGCGCAGCAGAGATCTCAGATGAAAGGATGGATGAAGTACAAAAAGGTACAATGGAGAGTTCGGAAAACACAGATGAGGATGCAGCGCAGGAGAGCAGTATGACCGATCAGACTGTTCTGGAAAGCAAGCCTCAAGAGCGTGTGGAAGACAGTGGCGTTGAGGACGGCAAGGCGGAAGAAGAGACGGACGCGGGAAGCAAGACAGAGAATGATACTGTGGAGGAGCAGACCTCAGAGGAGCATAAATCAGAGAGTAGTGCCGCAGACGATCAGACGACGGAGGAGAGCAAAACGGAGAACAGTGCCGTGGAAGAGGCTGTTACGGAGGAGAGCAAAACGGAGGGCAGCACTGTCGAAAAGCCCGAAGAAAGCACTGCTGAGGAGAGTACCGCTACGGAAAGCAGCACAGAAGAAAGTTCGTCTTCGGAGGAGACGACAGAGCATATGACGGAGACAGAAACGGAGACAGAGACAGAAACTGAAACTGAAATTGAAACAGAAACGGAGACAGAAACAGAAACTGAAGAAACACAGGAAGAACTGAAGGCGCTGTTGAGTGACAGGCAGATTACTGAGAATATTCTCTCGAGCTTTAATACAAGCTTTGAAGGAATAAACACGAGCGGGGGACTCAATTGGTGGAATGACTTGTCCTGGGGGCAGACGAACATCTCCAGAAAAGAATATGGAGAAAATGCAAAGCCGACATCGGACTGTGGCGACTATTATCTGGAGGTCCGTCCCGACTCGAACCAAAAGAGCGGAGCACAGCTTTGTAATGGTGAGTGGACAGATAACAGTGAGACGCAGGAAGGACTCAGTCGCCTGATCAAGCCAGAAGGAACTTATGAGTTTACTTATTTTGCGAAGCTGTCCGATGGAATGGACGATGGAGAAGTCAGGTTTCAGATAACCAGCGCCAGCAATGACTGGAGCTCGCAGAAGCCAGCAGAAATTACTTTTGACAGCGAGGTCACACTGAGCGCAAGTCAGTGGAAACAGGTGAGTGGTACATTTCAGATTCCGGCACACGACAAGAATGACCAAGTAAAGATAGAGTTCGTTGGCTCACCAAATCTTTCTTTCTGTATCGACGACCTGCGTGTCGCTGCCAGCGACAAAGGCGATGTCGAGTACAGCGATAATTTGGTAAGGAATCCTTATTTTGCAGAAGCTGATCTCTCTGTGTGGGAGAAGGCAAAAGGAAATGCATCAATATCAACGGCAACGGCAGACGAGGCAGTCTTTGATGATATTACGACCTATGGTGTCATCGAAGACAGGACAAGCAACTATGATTGTTTTGCACAGGACATGACAGGAATCCTCAAATCAGGAAGCTCGTATGAATATTCTTTCTATGTCAAGCTCGATGCTGAAGATTACAAAGATGCACCAGAAAAGCAAAGAGAGGTATGCTTTGGACCATATGTGACTGTTAATGGAACAAGCACTTACTGGGGTTCATATTCTTCAGGCGTGCTGGATAACGGGTGCAGCAAAAAGATTCCAGCAGGAGAATGGGTCAAGTTCGAGGGAACCTTCAATCCCAAATTTGAAGGTGAGGCGGATGAACTGATTATTCGAATCCTTGAACAGGGAACCGATAATGGAAGCGGCGCAGGCATAAAAGGCAAGTATTATGTTACAGGTGTCTCTATCCATGAAGTCAAGAAACCCATCAAAGAGATTGAGTGGGATATCCCCAATCTCAAGGATACAGTTTCCAGCAACGATAAGGGAATCGGTACAGATGCCTACACAGGCGCGCTCCTCACGGTTTCAGATTTGTCAGACCAGCCGTTGATGGACTTGGTTCAAAAACATTTCAATGCAGTGACCTTTGAGAATGAGATGAAAATGGACGCCATGTTTGGCTATCATGACAACAATAACTCGGCACCGGGGTTTGATACAATCACATGGACGCGTGCGGACGGTACAGAGATGAAAGACTACAAAGTTCCGCAACTGGATTACAGCAGGGCGGACAAGATACTGGATGCACTCAAAGAATGGAATACCAATCATCCAGACAGCGTTATCAAGGTCAGAGGGCATGTGCTTGTATGGCATTCACAGGCGCCGGAGTGGTTTTTCCATGAGGACTGGGATATCAATAAACCTGATGTCAGCGCAGAGGTGATGGATGCACGTCAGGAGTGGTATATCAAAACAGTACTTGAGCATTATACAGGGGACAGCAGCCCTTATAAGGGAATGTTTTATGGCTGGGATGTCGTTAATGAGGCAGTCAGCGACAGCAGCGGAGATTACAGACATGAAGATGAGAAATCCAGCTGGTGGCGGGTATACGAAAGCGAGGATTTTATCGTCAATGCATTCCGCTATGCCAATCATTATGCGCCGTCAGATCTTGAGCTTTATTACAATGATTACAATGAGTGCATGGGAAATAAAGTATCTGGTATCGAAAAGCTGTTAAGAGAAGTAAAATCTCATGAAACGGATGAAAAGCTTCCTACAAGGATCGATGCGATGGGAATGCAGTCGCACCATACAATTTCTTCTCCGACAGTCAGCCAGATCAGGGATGCAGCGGTAAGGTATGGCAAGATCGTCGGAAAGATACAGCTTACAGAGCTGGATCTCAAGGCAAGTGATGATTTTGATGGTACAGATGCCACACTTCAGAATGAGTACACAAAGCAGGCATACAGATACAAAGAAATCTATGATGTGATGCGTGAAGTTGACGCGATGGAGGACATTGATGTCAACGGAATAACTGTGTGGGGTGTGATCGACGGTAATTCATGGCTTCAGGACAGCAGTGATGTCGGAGGCGGAGCAGACGGAAGCAAGAAGCAGGTACCATTGCTTTTTGATGATGATTATAAAGCAAAGCCATCATTCTATGCGTTTGTGAATGCAGATAAATTAGAGCCGTACATTCGCAGCATCACAGTGATGCAGGCGGCGGATGACAATCCGTATGCAAACGGAAAAAGCTATGAGATTCAGGGAATCAATGCGAAGTTTATTCCAGTTTGGACAGATACGGAATTAAAAGTACAGGTGACTGTACCCGATGCGTCGGTAGATGCAGGTGATGAAGTTATATTGTATATTGACTGGGATAAATCTGCGTCGGAGAATGCAGCGATCACGACTGTTAAAATGACAAGAGCAGAGTGTCAGGCTCAGGAAGACGGCTATATTGCAGAATTTGCATTGCCTAGAGAATGTAGAACAGCGATGAACTTTAGCATGGATGTTGTCGTTTCGGACAATGGCAAGACATATGCTTTTAATGATATGACGATGATCCAGGAAACGAGCAGCAAATATTATGCCTCGGCGATCACCAAACCTTATATGACGATCGCCCAAGTCGGCAATGGCATCATCGCGGTGGATGGTCAAAAGGAAGCAGTGTGGGATCAGGCAAAGGATGTTCAGTTGCAGATTCGTACAGGGACGACCAAGGCAGCAGTTACAGCAAAGCTTTTATGGGATGAGCAATACCTGTATGTGCTTGCGGATGTGACGGATGCAGCGCTTGATAAAACGTCTTCGGCAGTCCATGAGCAGGATTCTCTCGAAGTATTTATCGATGAGAACAACCACAAGTCAGATTCTTATGAGGACGACGACAAGCAGTATCGAATTAACTATGAGAATGCACGGAGTTTTAACGGACCGAACTGCAATGAAGAGAATGTGGTGTCTGCGGCAGTTGTGACAGACAAAGGGTATCTGATTGAAGCGGCATTCAAGTGGACAGAAATTGCGCCGGCAGTGGGAGATACGATTGGCGTAGAGTTACAGATCAATGATGCAGAAGGTGGAAAGCGCATTGGTACAGTGAGCTGGTATGATGAGTCTGGACAGGGCTGGTCCTCACCGGGCGTATTTGGCAGTGCGACACTTGGCAATCTGATCAAGGCACCTGACCCGGAGAAGCCCGATGTAAAGGAAGTGCTAAACAGTCTGATCAGCGATTGCGAGTCTTTGAAGAAAGATGAGTATACAGATGAGAGCTGGATTCCATTTGCGAAGGCACTCGAGGATGCGAAAGCAGTACAGGGAAATGCTGATGCAGCGCAGGAAGATATACAAAAAGCAATTGATGCATTGAAGGCAGCTAAGGCAGGATTACAGAGACGCGGCGAGCCGGAACCGGTCAATAAAGATCAGCTGCGCGAACTGATTGTTAAGTGTGAGACACTGAGAAAAGATGAGTATACAAAGGCTAGTTGGGACATCTTTGCAAAAGCACTTGCAGATGCAAAGGCGGCGGCAGAGAATGAAGCAGCGACACAAGAGGAGATACAAAAAGCAGTTACCAATCTGGCAGAAGCATTAGAACAGCTTAAGGAAAGACAGGATTTATGGGCGTATGATATTGCTGACATTACCTATACAGGATATGCGATCAAACCGGAAGTGACCGTCTATTCTGGGAAAACACTGTTGAAACTGGGCAAAGATTATACTGTTACCTACAAGAATAATACAAAAGCATCGGTAAATGCCGAAGTGATCATCAAAGGAAAAGGGAACTATACAGGAAGCATTACCAAGGTATTTAAGATTGTTCCAAAGGATCTCGCATCGAAGGACATTACGATTTCAAATATTTTTGTCAGGGCATCTAAGTCCGGGAAGAGTATCACGCCAATGCCTGTAGTCATGAGAGATGGAAAAAAGCTGAATAAGAAGGAATACCGCGTAGGGACGATCAAGGACAAGGATGGGAAGACCATAGGTCAGATTACAGCCCCAGGCGTTTATACAGTGACAGTGAACGGTGTACAGGAAAATGGTTATACAGGAAGCAGAGAGATTCAGATGACTGTCCTTGGCAGTGATCAGATCTTGATGAGTGCGGTGAAGGTGTCAGGTATCAAAAACATGGAGTATACAGGCAGTAAGGTAGAGCCTAAATTTACAGTCAAGTATGGCAGCAAGACACTGACACTCAACCAGGATTATACTGTTCTTTGTGACAGCAAGGAAGTGGGTACAGCGACAGCGGTCATCAAGGGTATTGGTGAAAAATATGTCGGTGAGAAAGAAGTCACATTCAAGATTATAGGAACAGCATTGAAAGCAAAAGATGTGACGCTTGAAAATGCTGCGGACAGTGTTTATACTGGAAAGGCGATCGAGCCAGATGTCAGGATTGCAGGTGCACGGCGAAACAAAGACTATGTGGTTTCATATGAAGATAATGTGAATGTTGGCACAGCGAGAGTCACTGTGAAAGGTATTGGCAGATATTCAGGCACAATCAAGAAAACATTCAAGATAGCGGCTTTTGATATCAAGGAGAATGCCGGCGGAAAACTAAAATACAATACAGCGATAAAAGTACCTTATATGAAAGGTGGCAGCACATTGGATGAAGCTGATTTAAAGGCGGCTTTTGGCGGCGTAAATCTGATAGAGGGCGTTGACTATACGTTGAGCTACTCAGCGAACAAGAAGCTTGGAACCGCGTCAGTCAGAATCAAAGGCAAAGGCAACTTCAAGGGAACGACTGCACCGATCAGCTTTACCATTGAGAAGCAGAATCTTGCAAAACTCACAGATGTCACAGCAGCAGATGTACTCCAAAAGAAGGCAAAGAGTTATAACCGCGTCAATCCGGTACTGAGAGATTTTGACGGAAAGACTTTGAAAAAAGGAAAGGATTACACGATTACAGGTTACACAAAAGAGGATGGTACTACACTGATAACAGGCACACCCCAAGTAGGCGACATCATTCGCGTGAAGGTGGAGGGCAAAAACTGTTATACTGGAGTAAGCTATGCAGATTTTCGGATTATCGAGAATAACAGAAATATTGCCAAGGCAAAGATTAAGGTAGAGCCGCAGGTTTATACCGGTAAAGAAATCACGTTGTCAGAAGTCGATCCAATTACAGGAAAGCGGCAAATTCTGGTGACAATGAAGATAAACGGTGTGACCATGACGCTAAAGGAAGGAAAAGATTATGAGATTGTAAAGACCAGCTCTATAAGAAATATCAATAAGGGAACTGGAAAGCTGACAATCCGAGGAATTCATGGATTTGGCGGAACAAAGACGGTATCCTTTAAAATCAAAGCAAAAGATCTTGACCATGTTGTGTGGTATGACAGCCTATTTAGCAAGACAATGTCATGGTTTCATAAGAACTAACAGAAGAATTAACATAAACAAAGTCCTCTCGCAGAGAGGGCTTTGTTTATGTACACCTTTGGTTTTCAGGAAATTTAAACGCATATCAATAGTATAGTCCTATGAGGAGACACTATCAATCAGCCATGCGGACATGAACTTTTATCTGGTAAATTCGCAGAATAAATGTTAAAATAGGCAGTATCAAGGCGGAACTGGAGGAGGAGTATATGCTGGATTTGGAAATAAAAGAATATCTTTCAAAGGTTGGTATCCGCAGACTTCATGCGCTGGACACGGCACTCATTGAAGCCTTTGGACAAGACGAGGGGGAGAGGCACATAGAACGGCTGACACATCTGTATGACCAGTCAGAAAAACGGTTAGTCTATGGGGAAGATGGAATATCCTTTCTTCACCGTCAGGAGGAGCTTGTCGATTACCTGAATCAAAGCTTGCAGATGAGCCTGCTTGCAGCATCGTTTTATGACCACGTGTTTTTCAAAAGAGTTCTGGAGTATCTTGTTAAGTATGACTCGTTTTGCGCGGGAGAGCTTGTGGATATTGGTTGTGGCAATGGGATTCTGACATGCTTTCTCGCCCTGCGTCATCCCGAAGCGGTGGTCACAGGAATCGAACTTTCGCAAAATGCAGTCTTGGCGGCAAGCGAGCTTGCCGTGCGCCTTCAGGTGGACAATGTACAGTTTTACAGCGCGGACAGACTGCGGAAAAAGAGCTGTGGCACGCTGTTTTCGTGCCGTACAGTGCATGAAAATGTCATATGGAGAGCGCTCTGCGAAGAGCCAGAACCGGCATCGCTGTCCGTCGAGGAACACACCAGACGGCATAGCGCATATGCAAAAGAGCTTGCGGCGTACATCAAGCCCAAAGGATATTTTATCAGTGTAGAGCGCTATGAGGAGGGCAACGCTTACGCCGGCCTGCTTCGCGCATTCGAGCGCGCGGGACTTTGTCAGATCAGGGGGACACATATGCAGTTTTCCTGCAAAAATGGGGAGAATACGGCAGTGTTTCAGGCGATGATTTTTCAGAAAACAGGCGTGTAGCAGCGCCGGACGTGGACGGCGCTGGCGGCATGTTCCTCTCCGCGTCCGTGCGCAGAACCTGTGCAGAAAAGAAAAGAGGTGCAGTATGAACAGCAAACCATTACCAGTAGGGATTGATAATTTTGAGCATTTAATAACAAGGGGATATTATTTTATAGATAAGACATGCTTTATCAAAGAGCTGTTGGACAAAAAGGGAAGTGTCAATTTATTTACGCGCCCGCGCCGCTTTGGAAAAACGCTGAATATGAGTATGCTTCAGTATTTCTTTGAAGATATGCGCACGGACGATGGCGAGAAAAAAGACAACACGTATCTTTTTGAGAATATGAAAATTATGGAGGCGGGTGAGGAGTATATTGCGCATATGGGAAGCTATCCTGTGATTAATCTGACATTGAAGGATGCCAAGCAGCCTGATTTCACACTTGCATATGAGGTGCTCAAGTGGCAGATTGCGGACGAGTATGCAAGACACCAATACATTTTGCAGGATGAGCGGCTTGCTGCGGAGCGGGACACCTATATGGAGATTCGGATGCGCAGGGCAGACCGCAGCGCATACAATAATTCCATCAAATTCCTGTCACAGTGCTTGCAAAAATATTACGGCAAAAAAGTGATTATCTTGATTGATGAATACGATGTGCCGCTTGAGAATGCGTTTACCCAGAATTTCTATAATGAAATGACAGGGTTTATCCGCTCTTTGTTTGAGTCTGCCTTAAAATCAAACAGCAGTTTGGAATTTGCTGTGATAACAGGGTGTCTTAGAATTTCAAAGGAGAGTATTTTTACCGGACTGAATAATTTGAAAGTTATATCCATTTTAGATGAAAAAGATTCAGAGTATTTTGGTTTTACGCAGGAGGAGGTACAAAAATTATGTGATGATTATGGCATGTCACATAAATATGACATTATGCAGGAATGGTACAATGGATATATTTTTGGTCAAACAAATGTATACAATCCGTGGAGTGTGATACAGTTTATTGATGATTTGACGGAAAATGAGAATCGGTTCCCGCGGTCATACTGGGCCAATACATCCTCGAATACCGTAGTGCGCAGGCTGATTGAACTGGCAGACGACAGCGTAAAGAGTGAACTGGAAAATCTGATCGACGGAGGCACAGTGGAGAAGCCCGTCCATGAGGACATTACTTACAGCGAAGTGTATGAGCGCATGGAGAATCTGTGGAACTTTATGTTTTTTACCGGATATTTCAAGAAAACAGGCGAGCGGATGGGAGAGGATGATATGCGTTATCTGACGCTTGCGATACCTAACCGGGAAGTGCGCTATATTTTCCGTGAAAAGATTATGGCATGGTTTGAGCACAAAATGAAAACGCGGGACCTGACCCGGCTGCACACGGCATTTGTCAATAAGGATACCCAGACGTTAGAGGAAGAACTGACGGCGGTTTTATACGAAACGATCAGTTCTTTTGATGAGAGTGAAAATTATTATCACGGGCTGGTGGCGGGATTGCTGTCGGGAATGAAAGGATACCGCACAAAATCCAACCGGGAGACGGGAAAGGGCAGGTGTGATCTGTTCGTCAAACCCATCTCACGCCGCAAGGAGGCTTTTATCGTAGAATTTAAAACCACGAAAAAGATCAAGAAGCTAGAGCCAAAAGCCAAGGAGGCGCTGCAACAGATCGAGGACAGAAAATACAGTTTAGAACTAGCAGATGACGGATACGATATTGTGGGGAATTATGGGATTTCATTCTGCGGAAAGGACTGTTGTGTCATGTTCCGAGCGGGGACGACGCCGTGACAGGGGATTGAACGAAGTCAGAACTTCACAAAGAGGTTCTGGCTTTCTTTTTTGGTCATGAATCTGACATTTTTGCTATGAATCTGATTTTACTTTGATCAAGAATGCGATATGCTCAATCAGGAAGGAACAGGGGGTATTGGGGCATCGAAAGAATGGAGGAAAAATATGCAGCCAGAAACAATTGTATCGACAAATCAGATCGCACTTGATCACGGAAACGAGATTTTCACACTCAATCATCCAGACAACTACACATATCTGTATTTTCCGATTGCCGGAGAGCAGGGGATCAAGTCCAGCGTAACGCCAAGTTTTGGGGGCGACAGCAAATTAGATCAAAATACATTTCTGCTCGAGCCAGTGAGCAGCGAAAATCTGCACAATAATAAATCGTCCAGAAATTTTTGGTGCTGTGTTGAAGGTGTGGGCGCATGGTCTGCGACAGGCATGTCAGCGGAGGCGGAGTGTGACAAATATACAGCGCGTCAGGACGAATGCAGCATGGAGGCAGGTTTCATGTGGCAGACTGTGACCAGAAAGTCATTCAGATACCAGCTCAAATCAACTGTCACAAGTTTTGTGCCTGTTGACCACAATGTAGAGCTTCTGCATGTTGTCATTGAGAACACAGCAGAGCACACACAGCAAATAACACCAATTGCAGCAATTCCAATCTATGGCAGAAGTGCGGACAATATACGAGATCACCGCCACGTAACTTCGCTTTTGCACCAGATCACAGTGACAGGGCAGGGCGTGGAGGTGAAACCCAAACTATCCTTTGATGAGAGAGGACATCAAGAGAATGAAGTGACATATTTTGTGTACGGCGTAACAGGCAATGGTGAGACACCGGAACAGTTTTTCCCAGTCACAGAGGATTTTATCGGGGAAGGCGGAAGCCTGACTGCGCCGCTGGCTGTAAAGAACAATGCAGAGGGCGCAGAGGCAGGCATACAGATTGACGGAAAAGAGGCGCTGGGCGGTCTGAAATTTCGCAGTGTGGCGCTTGAAAAAGGCGGGACGGCGTCATACACCATCATCATCGGCGCTGCGGCAGCAGCAGCGATGGAGGAGATGCGGAAGGTGATTTTCGCCTATGACAGTACAGACAAGGTGCGCGATGCCATACACAAAACAAACGATTATTGGCAGGAGAAAGTCAATGTTTGGTTCCAGACTGGAAATAAGACAGCGGACAGCTATCTGCGGTGGATTTGTTTCCAGCCGATTCTGCGGCGTCTGTATGGGTGTTCCTTTCTTCCGCATCACGACTATGGCAAGGGCGGCAGGGGATGGAGAGATCTCTGGCAGGACTGCCTGTCGCTGCTGTTCATGAATCCCGACGGTGTGCGCCAGATGATAGTCGATAACTATGGCGGTGTCAGAATGGATGGGACGAACGCTACGATTATCGGCGAGAAGCAGGGGGTGTTCAAGGCAGACCGAAACAGCATTACGCGCGTCTGGATGGATCACGGGTTTTGGCCGTTTCTGACAACAAAACTTTATATTGACCAGACAGGGGACATTCAAATTCTTGACGAGAAAGTACCGTATTTTAAAGACCGTCAGGTACACAGAGGGCAGGCTGCTGACACTGAGTGGAACGAGGATTACGGTATGCAGCAGAGAACGCAGGAAGGTTCCATTTATACCGGGAGCATTTTAGAGCACATTCTGTTGCAGCAGTTGTGTGCATTTTATGAGGTGGGGGAACATAATCAGATTTGCCTGCGCAATGCTGACTGGAACGACGCGCTTGACATGGCGCCGGACAGAGGGGAGAGCGTGGCATTTACAAGCGCCTATGCCTACAATCTCAGAGAGCTTGCAGCGTATCTTGAAAAATACGAAACAGCCACAAAAACTGCGCAGTTGGAGTTGGCTGAGGATATTAACATCCTTCTTGCAGGCAATGTGCAGAACTATGATGAAATAGAGTGGAAGCGTGCAATCTTGCAGCAATATACATGCACCTGCACGCATCATATTTCTGGCAGGACAGTACAGGTAACTGTCTCAGAGCTGGCACAGAAGCTCAGGGATATGGCGGCGTGGATGATGGAGAATATCCGCCGCAAGGAGTGGGTGACGGACGTGGAAGGAAACGGATGGTTCAACGGCTACTATGACAACAATGGAAATCAGGTGGAGGGCGTGCACGGCGGCAATGTGCGCATGATGCTCACCAGTCAGGTATTCTCTATTATGAGCGGAACGGCTGACGAGGAAATGACGGCAAAAATCTGCCGGAGTGCGGACAGGTATCTCTATCGGGAGAACATTGGCGGCTACCGGCTGAACACGGAGTTTGACGAGGATAAATTTGATCTTGGCAGAATGTTTGGTTTTGCGTATGGCGAAAAAGAAAATGGGGCTGTGTTTTCCCATATGACTGTCATGTACGCCAATGCACTGTACCAGCGAGGCTTTGTCAAGGAGGGATACAAGGCGCTCAACACCCTGCTGGCAACAGCGATGGATTTCGGTACAAGCAAAATTTATCCTGGTGTGCCAGAGTACTTTGATGCCAATGGGCGCGGAATGTACCACTACCTGACAGGGGCGGCAAGCTGGTTTATGCTGACCATGATTACGCAGGTGTATGGCGTCAGGGGAGATCTGGGGAATCTGGCGCTTGCGCCGAAGCTGATGTCCGAGCAGTTTGATGCGGACGGAAATGCTTCCATTCAACTGAACTTCCTGAAAAAGAAATTTTTAATCCGCTATCACAATCCGAAAAAGCTGTCCTATGGGGCATATCAGATTGAGCAGGCTTGGTGCGGGGACAGGAAATTGCAAAAAATGACACAAATGTCAGATATGGTATGCATGGAAAAGCAAGCAATCGAAGCGCTTGACAGCACTGTGCATGTGATTGATGTGACGCTTGGTTCGATTGCATAATCTGTTTGTAAAAGATGCAGATGGACGAAATAAATTCGTAAGGGCAAAAGGAGAAAAAGAAAAATGCAATATGGGTATTTTGATGATGAGAAAAGAGAGTATGTGATTACCAGACCTGATACGCCTGCGCCGTGGGCGAACTATCTTGGTTCCCCAGAGTACGGCGCGGTGATCTCCAACAATGCAGGTGGTTACAGCTTTGCGAAATCAGGGGCAAACGGCAGGATTCTGCGTTATGTGTTCAATGGCTTTGACCAGCCGGGGCGCTATATTTACATACGCGACAATGACAGCAAGGATTATTGGTCGGCTTCATGGCAGCCAGTCGGCAAAGATTTGGATTCCTACCAGAGCAAATGCTGCCATGGAACAGCATACACAAGAATGGAAGCAGACTACAGCGGCATTCATTCGGAGGCGCTTTACTATGTGCCGCTCGGCAAGTCCTACGAGGTCTGGAATTTGAAGCTCACAAACAACACCGATGCGTCAAGGAATCTGAACATCACAGGATATGCAGAGTTTACAAACAACAATAATTATGAACAGGATCAAGTCAATCTCCAGTATTCCATGTTCATCACAAGAACCGCCTTCGAGAAGAACCGCATCCGCCAGACGATACACGGTAATCTGGACGGTCTTGAGGATGGAAAGGAGGTTGACAATAAACTCGCAATCGATCGCTTCTTTGGTCTGGCAGGTGCACAAGTGGCTTCCTACTGTGGAGACAGGGAGAAATTTATCGGACGCTATCATGGTTATGGAAATCCTGTAGGCGTTCTGAACGGAGATCTTGGCGGGGAATTAAGTTACAATGAAAACGGCTGCGGCGCGCTGACCACAACACTGACACTTGCGGCGGGTGAGACGAAGGAAATTGCCTTTGTACTTGGCATGAAGTACAAAGATGAGGCGGATAGAATTTTTAAAAATTATGAGAATCCGTCACAGACCTGCGCACGGGAGTTGGAAGAGCTTGTCACATACTGGCATGAAAAACTGTCTCATTTTCAGGTAAAAACGCCCAGTCCGGCATTTGATACCATGATGAATACATGGAATGCCTACAACTGTTTTATGACCTTTATCTGGTCGCGCGCCGCTTCTTTTATCTACTGTGGTCTCCGAAATGGATACGGCTATCGCGATACTGTGCAGGACATTCAGGGAATCATTCATCTGGCGCCGGAGATGGCGGTCGAGAAAATTCGCTTTATGCTCTCGGCGCAGGTTGACAACGGCGGCGGACTCCCGCTTGTGAAGTTTACGCACAATCCCGGACATGAGGACACGCCGGACGACGCGTCCTATGTACAGGAGACAGGGCATCCTGCATACAGGGCAGACGACGCACTCTGGCTGTTTCCTACCGTTTACAAATATGTATCAGAATCAGGAAATATGGCATTTATCGACGAGGTGATTCCATTTGCCAACAAGGATCAGGCAACGGTGTATGAGCACTTAAAGCGCGCCGTGGACTTTTCGATGAAACATCTGGGACCGCATGGTCTGCCGGCAGGACTTTACGCGGATTGGAATGACTGTTTGAGGCTGGGAAAGGAAGGCGAATCTTCCTTTGTGGCATTACAATATTTCTATGCAATGACAATCTTAAAGAAGTTTGCCGTGTACAAGAAAGATGATGCCTATATCGCCTTTCTGGAGGAGAAACAAAAGGAACTTGGAGAGCGCATTCAAAAACTCTGTTGGAATGAGGACAGGTTTATCAGAGGCTTTACAGAAAGCGGCGAAGTGATTGGAAAGCGGACGGACAAGGAGGCAAATATGTGGCTCAATCCTCAAAGCTGGGCAGTGATCAGCGGCCTTGCCACGGCTGAGCAGGCGGATAAGGCACTTGACATGGTATATGAGCGGCTGAATACAGAATATGGTGCTGTGCTGATGGACCCGCCGTATCATTTGGAGGCTTTTGACGGTGCGCTTGCAGTGATTTACAATGCGGGCGTCAAGGAAAATTCCGGTATTTTCTCGCAGTCGCAGGGATGGATTATTCTTGCAGAGGCACTTTGCGGACATGGCGAACGGGCATTTGCCTATTTTCAAGAAAACGCGCCGTCTGCCCAGAATGACAGGGCGGAGATTCGCAAGCTGGAGCCATACTGCTATGGACAGTTCACAGAAGGCAAGGCAAGCCCGCACTTTGGGCGCTCACATGTGCACTGGCTGACAGGCACAGCGTCCACTGTCATGGTGGGATGCGTGGAGGGAATCCTCGGAATGCGGCCAGATTTTCACGGACTCAAAATCGCGCCTTCCATACCGAAAGCGTGGGACGGATTTGAGATTGACAAGGATTTTCGGGGCGTGCATCTCCATATCACAGTGAAAAATCCCGGTCATGTGGAGTCTGGCTGCAAATCGCTGCGGGTAAACGGTCAGTTGATGGAAGGAAATTATATTCCGGCGGAGCTTCTTGCGAAAGAAAATGAAGTGGAGCTTGTGATGTCGTAAATATTTATATTTTAAATAGAAGAAACGTGACAGCATGTTTACGGTGCAGTCACGTTTTTCTTTCTGTACAGGCAGTTTGGTGTCTGATTCACCATGTCTGGTGGTAATGTCTGTCGCGGTATTTTTTTGGGGTGAGTCCGACGTATTTTTCAAAGGTCTGGATAAAGTGGCTCTGCGAGGAGAACGCAAGGTAATTGGCAATGTCGATCAGACTGTAGTCGGAGTATTTGAGAAGGTTTTCTGCCTTCTCTATTTTTTTCTCGCGGATGTAGTCGCTGATGGAAACGCCTAGATTTTGCTTGAAAAGGCGCGACAGGTAACTCGGTGACAACACCGTGTACGCTGCAAGCTCATTGATTGTAATGCGCTCGTTAATATGGCTGTAAATATAGTCGATACACTGCACAATCGGTTTTGAGATGACGGAATTTTTGTGAAGCACAAGCATTTTTCCGGTGAAATCAAGTACCATGTCCCGGTGCAGTTCTGCGATGGTTTCGATGTTGGTGCACGAATCCATCTTTAGGATGTAAAAGTCGCTGAGACGGTAAGCCTGCTCTAACTCAAGTCCGCCCTCGACACAGTGCCGCGTCAGTAATGCGGCTGTGACAACAAAATGATATTTTAGGTTGGTCAGCGCATTTTTAGACAGCACGCCCATGCCTTCTGGATTGGTGAAATCTCCTTGATTTAGATTTTCTCTGACAAATTCCATATCTCCGTTCTTCACGGCGGAATAAAAGGAATATTCTTCCTCCATCGGACGGTGATAGGCTTCGGATTCACTGTCAAATAGCTCTCGTTTGTACCATTCATTTCGCAGATTGTTCATTTGTACACACTCCCTATGACAAAATTTAATCAAATTTTCTTTATTTTTTAATATTACTATAATTATGTCATGATTTTGATATTTTTACAACTAATTTTGTATTGGTTTATTGGGCAGTGTGCTATAATCCTTCTTGTAAGTTCAAAGTAACTGTAAATTTACATAGTAAAACACAAAGGGAGGACTTTAAAATGAAGAAAAAAATAATCAGCAGTTTATTGGCAGCATCAATGATTATGACAGCACTCACTGGGTGCGGCGGCACGGACAGCGGCAAGAACAATGCAACGCAGGACAATGCAGCAGCAGTGAATAATGACAGCGTGGATAATGCAGACAACGCACAGGAGCCTGCTGACGCGGCGCCGGAGGGCGGTGATGCAGCGCCGGAGGGCGGTGACGCGGCGGCGTCCAATGAGGGAAAGGTGATCAATGTCTACAGCTTCAATGATGAGCTTCGCACCCGTATCACAGCGGTTTATCCGGAGGTTGTGGACACGTCAGACGACGGCACGACCTCCAGCTTAAAGGACGGCACAGAGATCCACTGGATCATCAATCCGAATCAGGATGGCGTTTATCAGGATAAACTGGATGAGGCGCTCAACAATCAGCTGACGGCAGCGGATGATGATAAGGTGGACATCTTTGCAGCGGAGATAGACTATGTGGTCAAGTACACAGATGCGGATATTGATGCGGCGATGCCGCTCGAAGCGCTGGGAATCAACCCGGAGACCGATCTGGCAGACCAGTTTGACTTTACCAAGACCGTTGCGAGCGACCAGAATGGTGTCATGAGAGCTTCTACATGGCAGGCATGTCCGGGTGTACTGGTATACCGCCGCGATATTGCCAATGAGGTGTTTGGAACCGATGATCCCGAAGTGATTGGCGAAAAGACCAAAGACTGGGATGCCATGAAGGCGACTGCGGAGGAGCTCAAGGCAAAGGGATACTATGCATTCTCATGCTATACAGATACATTCCGCACCTATAGCAACAATATTTCAGAGCCATGGGTGGCGCCGGGCGAGACCACAATCAAGGTTGATCAGAAGATTATCGACTGGGTAACGGATTCTAAGGAGTGGAAGGATGCAGGCTATTTCGATCCCGCTGTAAAGGGACAGTGGAATGCAGACTGGTTTACAGCGATGAGCTCCAGCTCCAAAGTATTTGCATTCCTGTTCCCGGCATGGGGAATTGACACGCAGTTAAAGCCAAACTGGGACGGCGAGAACGGGGCATGGGCAGTGACCAATGCGCCGCTGTCATACAACTGGGGCGGTACTTTCGTGCTCGCGGCAGAGGGTACAGACAATCCGGGCCATGTGAAGGATATCCTTCTTGCGCTCACGGCGGACGCTGACAATTTGAAAATGATTTCAAAGGAGTATGCAGACTTTACCAATGCCAAGACACTTATGGAAGCAGCCAAGACAGACAATTCATTTGCATCGGATTTCCTCGGCGGGCAGAATCCGTATACATATTTTACACCAGGTGCAGATGCAATCGAGATGGCACCGCTGTCTGCATATGATCAGGGCTGTGTGGAGTTGATTCAAAATGCGTTTGGCGATTATTTGCAGGGTCAGATCGACTATGACAAGGCAAAACAGAATTTTGAGACAGCCGTTAGAGAGCGCTATCCAGAAATCTCGGAGATTCAGTGGCCGGAATAAATCAGAGAATCCATAAATCATTGACTGCGGTGCATCAAAGCACCGCAGTGTTCAGAAGAGGGGGAATGGTGGCTTATGAAACAAAAACGTAAAAAGATTGATTATTCGAAATGGGGGTACATCTTCATCCTTCCATTTTTTCTAAGTTTCTTTATTTTTTCGCTCATCCCGCTGGTAGATACGATTCGGTACAGCTTTTTTGAATATTATCGTTCCGGTCTCAAGCAAATTGGCCCTAATTTTGTCGGGATGGAGAATTATGCCAGTCTGCTGAAATCAGATATGTTGAAGTATGCGGGGAATACCTTAATCCTGTGGCTCATCGGTTTTGTCCCGCAGATTGTGATCGCGCTGCTGCTCGCTTCATGGTTTGTCGATGCCCGGCTGAAAATCCGAGGACAGCAATTCTTTAAGGTCGTCATTTACCTGCCGAACTTAATTATGGCGTCTGCGTTTGCGATGCTGTTCTTTACCTTATTTTCCAACAAAGGTCCTATCAATTCGATCTTGCTGTCCATGGGTCTGACGGATACACCAATTGATTTTATGGGAACCGTATTCGGAACGAGAACGCTGATTGGCGTGATGAATTTCCTCATGTGGTTTGGCAATACGACAATTATGCTGATGGCTGCGATCATGGGCATCAGCCCGGACATCTTTGAGGCGTCTGAGATTGACGGCTGCAACAGTATACAAAGGTTTTTCTATATTACGCTTCCAATGATTCGCCCGATTCTTGCCTATACACTGATTACTTCTATCATCGGCGGTCTCCAGATGTTCGACGTGCCTCAGATTCTGACAAATGGTCAGGGAAGCCCGGACCGTACTTCAACGACCTTGATTATGTTCCTCAACAACCATTTAAAGAGCAAAAACTATGGTATGGCGGGTGCGCTGTCTGTTTACCTGTTCATTGTGAGCGGCATTCTGTGCTTTATCGTATACCGCATCACGAACGATGAAGATCCGGACGGTTCTAAGGCTGCTGCGAAAAAGAGAAAAAAGGCAGAGAGGAGATAAGAGAATGAAATCAAAGGGATATAATTGTTTTCGTGTTATTTTTGCACATGTACTGCTCGTCATACTGTCATTGATGTGTCTGTTTTTCTTCTACATTCTGCTTGTCAATGCGACGCGTTCCCATGCAGATTTGCAGAGAGGCTTCTCTGCGCTGCCCGGCGGACACCTGCTGACAAATTTTCAGAATGTGGCAAATGACGGAACCTTTCCGATGGTGCGCGGTATCATCAACAGTCTGATTGTCTCGGGCAGTTCTGCGGCAATCTGCACTTATTTTTCCGCGCTGACTGCGTACGGACTCTATGCATACGACTTTAAATTAAAGAAAGTCGCGTTTACGTTCATTATGGCAATCTTGGTGATGCCGACGCAGGTTACAGCAATGGGCTTTCTCCGACTGATCACCGGCATGGGCATGAATGACTCTCTGCTTCCGCTGATTATTCCGTCCATTGCATCACCCTCTGTATTTTATTTCATGTACAGTTATCTGCAGTCGTCTCTGCCGCTTTCGCTGGTTGAGGCAGCCAGAATCGACGGCTCTAAGGAGTTTCGCACCTTTAATCAGATTGTGCTTCCGATCATGAAGCCGGCGATGGCAGTGCAGGCAATCTTTACGTTTGTGGGCTCGTGGAACAATTATTTCGTTCCTGCGCTGGTGATTCAGTCGAAGGAGAAAATGACGGTGCCAATCCTGATCGCACTCCTTCGTGGAGCGGATTACATGAACCGTGATATGGGCAAAATATACATGATGATCATGGTGGCAATCGTTCCGATTGTTCTTGTTTATCTGATTCTTTCAAAGTATATCATTGCAGGTGTGACGCTTGGCGGTGTCAAGGGTTGATTCGTACCCCAACGGCTTTGGCTGTTGGGGTATCTTCAAACAATAGGAGGTGCGTGGTTTTGAGACAAAAGTATCATTGTCTGATTTTGGCCGCGGCTTTGACTGCCCTTGTTGGAAACGGCTGTCGGGCGCAGGATACAGGAGACGGTGTCAGAATCTACTATTCTGCGATAGAGGACGGCGACTATTATGAGGGATGGGCACTGCAGCTGCAAGAGCAGGCGGCAGCACATGGCGCCGCGTTTGAGGCAGGGTATGCACAAAATTCTGTGGAGACACAGGACGCCCAGATCAAGAGCGCTGTGATGAGTGGCTGTGATGTGTTATTGTGCGGGCCGGTTTCGCCGGATACGGTGACGGAGATCAAGGCGGCAGCCGGAGACACGCCGATTGTATTTATCAACAATGCGCCAAAGGACCGCGCATTGGAGAAGGACCGCTATATTTACGTAGCGTCAGATGAGTATATGGCAGGGCAGTATCAGGCGGAATATATACTGGAAAAGTTTGGACAGAAGGAAGAAATTAACGTGGTGCTGCTCAAAGGCCCAAAAGATGCATCGGGCGCGGCAGGCAGGACAAAAGGACTCAAACAGACCCTGAAAGCCAGCGGAAAGACGATTCATTATGTCTTTGAGGACTATGCCGACTGGAATCAGGATAAGGCGCAGGAGTTGACGGCGATGTTTTTAAAGACAGGACAGCCTGTTGACTGTGTGGCGGCGAACAATGACGATATGGCGCTCGGCAGTCTGTCCGCTTTCGAGCAGGCGGGACGCAGTACAGAGTCTGTATTGTTTCTGGGTGTGGATGCCTCTGCGGGCGGCTGCCAGGCGATTGCGGAGGGGCGAATGGATTTCACCGTCTATCAGCCGACTGCGGCACAGATTAGCGCTGCGGTTGAGGCGGCGGACAGACTGGCTTCCGGCAGGTCCGTCGCAGATCTGGAGGGGGCATCGGCAGACGGAAAATATATATTGATACCTTTTGAGAGAGTGGATAGCCAGAATGTGACACAGTATCAATAATCTGGTGAGAAAGCGTGGGGAACAGGTTATGACAGAAAAGACGAAATTTATATCCATCAAAGTAAAGCTGCTTGGAATTATTCTGCCCGTGATGATTCTTATTATGACAGTGCTCACAGGGCTGTTCTATTATGTATCAAAGACTGTGATACAGTCAGATGCGCATAACCTTTTGCAGACCTCCGTGGAGAGTCAGGCTGCTGAGATGGAGGCATGGCTGAACCAGAACCTTGTGTCTGCCAGCCTTGCCAAACAGGCAGTGGAGCAGATGGGGTTTGACGACAAACAGCTGCAGGACTTTCTGGATTCCTATTACAACTATGACAGCAACTATTCCGAGGGCTTCTATATCGCAGGTACGGACGGAACACTTCTTCGGGCAAATCCTGTGAGAGCTGTTGAGCTGAGGGAACCGGACGCGGAAGGCAATTATCTCAATAACGGCAGCTTTGCGGTGAAGGAGAGCCTGACAGACGATAAGGACTGGATATTTCTGCTGGCGCTGGAGGGACAGGCAGAAGCGCAGCTTGAGGAGAATGAGGTGTTCATCGACATTGCCAATGAGGGAACCGTGGATTACAGCGTGCAGTTTGTGCAGCCCAATGTTCCGTTGAAAAAGGATGCCGTGTACACTGTCCGTTTTGACGCGAGTGCGGAGGAGGACAGAACGATCAAGGTCAGCGTCACAGCGCCGGACAGGGATTATAAGCGCTATCTTGAGGATACCGTTGTCAGCCTGACCACCGAACGGCAGACATATTCCTATGAGTTTACCATGACGGATTATGATGATGCGAACGCACGGATGGAGTTTAATCTTGGCGCCGCCGGGTCCACAGCGGGTGTAACAATCAGCAATGTGTCAATTGTCATGAGCGCGCCGCCCGCTACAGAGAAGGAGGAGGACACAATCGGGACGGAGGTGACGCAGACAGCGTGGTTTCGCGACGCCCTGACCCGGGTGAATGTAGGATTTACCAATGCATACGTCAACGAGAACGGTATGCCGGTCATCAGTGCGTGCGGTATGCTGCGCACGGATACAAATGACGTGCGTGTCATTTCGATGGACTTGTCTCTTGACAAAATCAGTGTCTATGTCAACAGCTTTGTAAAAATGGACCATGCGGAGGCGTTTCTGGTGAATGCCAATGACAATACAATCCTTGCTGCGCGCGATAAAGCGATGATTTCCAGGAAGCTTGATGAGCTGGACGATGTGTTTATGAGAGAGATCGCTGACAGGATTTCACAGGGAGAGATGCATCTGGCAGAAATTGACGGCAACATGACGGTATTTGAGGAGATCACAGGCACCGAATGGGTGCTGGTCTCCTATGTTCCCTCAAAGATTGTATATCAGGAGTTGAATCATATCAGAAATGTGATGCTGCTGTTTGCCATTGTCTCTGTGCTGGCGCTGACAATACTGATCGAGCGGATTGTGCATGTGGTGATTCATCCGGTGCGGGGATTGACAGAGGTGATTCAGCACATGACAGACGGAAACTTTATACCGTATCACGCAGCCGGAAACAGTGATGAAATCGGCATTATGAGCCGCTGCGTCGAGAAGTTTATCACCACGATGCGCGGCATGATTGTCTCGATCGACAAGGTGTCACACACGCTGCACGAGCAGGCGGATAACAGCAAGAAGGTTTCCAATGAGATGTTTGATGCGTCCAGGAAGCAGAATCAATCCATGAAAGATTTGAATATGACAGTAGAGCAGTTGTCCATATCGGTCAATGAGATTGCGCGCAGTGCGACGACGCTGGCAACTCTCGTGGCGGAAACCAAGGAGGACGGAGACGGCATGAATGGCAGGATGAGAGCGACTGTCAGTATTTCCCAGAAGGGAAAAGAGGTCATGCAGGATGTGGACACGGCGATGCAGCGTATTGACAGCTCTGTGCGGCAGCTGCAGCATGCGATTGACGAGGTGGGAAATGTGTCGGGCGAGATTACAAATATCACGAGGGTGATCGGCGATATCGCGGATGAGACAAACCTGTTGTCGCTGAATGCTTCCATTGAGGCAGCGCGGGCGGGGGCAGCGGGAAAAGGATTTACGGTGGTCGCGTCAGAAATCGGCAAGCTGGCGCAGACAAGCATGGAGTCCGTGAAGCATATTGACACGCTTGTCATGGAGATTCAGAGACTGATCGGCGATGTCATTGATCAGGCAAACGGCAGCGTGGAGAGTATCAGCAGCAGCAGTGCGCTGATTGGCAATGCGGTGACGACGTATGATACGATTTTTGAGAACATTGTCGTGGTCGGTGAGCTGGCGCAGCAGATGATTCAGAAAGTGGAGCAGGTAGAAGATGTCGCGCGGAATGTGGCGGCAATCTCCGAGGAGCAGGCGGCAAGCTCGCAGGAGATCCTCAGTTCTTCGGATATTCTGGTAGATCAGGCGGATGGACTGATGTCAAACAGCGGCAGCGTGGCAAAGGAGTCCGAGGAGCTGACGGCGTCGGCAAGAGAGCTGGAATCGCAGATTAAGATGTTTCAGGTTTAGTGTGTATCGGGAAAGGAGGATGACAGTAAAGAACAAAGATGTGGAGCAGTTTAAACAGATATCAATGAGGAAAGGAAGGGAAGAAGCAGATGGTCAGGAAGATTCACATATGGATTTTGACAATGATGATTTTAACATTGTTTGTGGGAAATACGGCAGTGAGCGCTGCAAATGCTTATTATATTAATACCAAGACAGCCACAGTAAATGTCGGAGATGAGGATAACAGGCTGTCACTTGAAATCAAAAATCTGTCACAATCCACTAAAAAACCAAAATGGACCTCATGGAATGAAAATATTGCCAAGGTGGAACAGCAGGGGGATATAGGCATTGTGACTGCACTCAGCAAAGGAAAAACTGTGATTTCATCGGGGATTGGATTCCCGCGAGAGACATGTGTTGTCACAGTGGTGGAGCCAAAGATTCAGCTGAATAAGACAAACGCAGTTCTTTATCATGGAGGCAGCGCTGCGCCTGTTCAGCTCAAGGCAACTATAAAAGGTGCGAACAAAAACGTGGTGTGGAGCAGTAGCGACACGACAATTGCTGCTGTAAATGAGAAGGGAACAGTCAGCGCAAAAGGTGTTGGAACAGCGGTTATAACAGCTGTAGCAAACGGCAAATCCGCCACCTGTAATATTACAGTATTGGAGAGTGCACTCTCACTGAATATTGATGCGATGCGGCTGAGTACCAAAGGGACAGGTAGTTCCATTAAACTTGTTCCAGAGATTGTAGGAGAGAACAAAAAAGTTATCTGGAAAAGTTCAGATACCTCAGTTGCAAAAGTAAAAAATGGCAAGGTGACTGGAAAGCGGGCAGGGACAGCGACAATCACGGCTGTAGCGAATGGCATGGAAGCGAGATGTGCTGTGACAGTGATTGATGGATTGATCTCTGTCAATGAGGAGTATACACAACTCTATATAACTGGGAATAAAGCAGAGACAAAACAGTTAAAGACAAATGCGAAAAAGAATGAAACTGTAGCATGGAGCAGCAGTGATGACACAGTGGCTGCCGTTGACAAGAATGGACTGGTTCGTGCAAAGAAAGCGGGAGTCGCTGTGATAACTGCCACATGTAAGGGGAAGACAGACAGCTGCGTTATAAGAGTGGCAGACACGGCAATTTATATTCCAGAGAAAACAATTTATCTGGGGACGATGGGCGCTGCGAGAACATATACGGTTGAGTACAGCGTGACAGGAAGGAAAAATGCCGTTAAATGGAAGAGCAGCAATCCGAAAATAGCATCTGTTAAAAAGGGAAAGATTACGGCAAAGAAGGAAGGAACAGCCACAATTACCGTAGAGGCAAACGGTGTGAAAGAGACGATCAAGGTGATTGTACAAAAAGACAGACCTTCCATCACATTCAAGCAAAACGAATATACACTTTACACAAAAGGTTCAGGAAAAACAGTTGTCTTAAAGCCCATTGTGAGTGGAAAGAACCAAAAGGTTATATGGCAAAGCGGAAACAGAGAAGTTGCAGAAGTGTCTGACAAAGGAAAAGTAACAGCTAAGAAAGAAGGCACTGCGTGGATTAAAGCCACTGTAAATAATGTGACACAAGAGTGTATGATTCGAGTAAGAGAGACAAAGGTGACACTTGACGAAGTATATTTACTGCTAAACAAAGGAGAGAAGCGCACACTTGGCGTTGAGATCACTGGAGCAAGTCAGTCTGTGAAATATTCGACGACAAACGCGAAGGCTGTCACTGTGAAGAAGGGTGTTATCACTGCCAAAAATTATGGAGAGGCAGATATCAAGGTGAAAGCAAACGGCGTAACTTCAGTCTGTCATGTGTTCGTTACGAACTGTACAGCACATGATTGGAAGCGCGCAGAGCAGTATGACAAAGAACCGACATGTACGGAAAGCGGTCTTGTGACATACACATGTACGAAATGTAATGGAAAGAAACAGGAGGAAACAGCGTCTTTGGGACATGATTTTGGAGAATGGAAAGTGGAGATAAGTGCAACAGAGAGTACAATGGGGCGCGAAAAACAGATATGCAGCCGCTGTGGAGTAGAAAATTTTAGAGAGATTCCGAAGCTTCCATCAAACGGGGCTGGATCAGATCAACCAGATCAACCACAAAATCCAGAGTATAAGCTTGTATGGGAAGATAATTTTGATGGAGAAAAACTCAATCTTGACGATTGGAATTTCGAGTATCATGAGCCTGGCTGGGTAAATGCGGAACTGCAAGCGTATGTAGACTCTGAGAGGAATACTTATGTAAAGGATGGTATGCTGTATATTCAGGCAATCAAGGAAATGATTGACGGGAAGCCTTACTACACATCAGGACGAATCAATACACAAAAGAAACATGATTTCCAGTATGGGCGGTTTGAGGTAAGGGCGAAGGTTCCAAGCGGAAAAGGGTTTTTGCCTGCCTTCTGGATGATGCCTACAGATGAAAGTTTTTATGGACAGTGGCCCAAGTGCGGTGAGATCGACATTATGGAGGTTCACGGAAGTGCGTTGTCCACATCATACGGAACGCTTCATTTCGGGGAACCCCATACACAGAAGCAGGGCAGCTATACACTGCCAGACGGACAGAAAAACTTCGGGGAAGAGTTCCATGTATTTGCATGTGAGTGGGATCCAGGCGAGTTTCGGTTCTATGTAGACGGGCACTTATTCTATACGGTAAACGACTGGTTTACCAAAAAGCCGGGTTTTGGAGAAGTTGCGTATCCGGCGCCTTATGATCAGCCGTTTTATCTGATTCTCAATCTGGCGGTCGGAGGCAGCTGGGTAGGATATCCCGATGAGGATGCTGTCTTTGGCGAGAATGCACAGTTTGTTATCGATTATGTCAGAGCATACCAGAAGGACAGCTATGATACTGACGTGGATAAACCACAGAATGATGTAGAACTTAGAGATCCAGATGAGACGGGAAACTATGTGATCAATGGAGACTTTTCTGTGGTGGAGGATTTGTCTCAGGAAGATTCAAACTGGCTGCTGCTCCTTGCAGGCGCAGGAGAGGCGACAGCCAATATAGCTGACAATGCGCTGCATGTCACGACTGCAGAGGCAGGTGAATTAAATTACAGTGTGCAGGTAGTACAGGCAAATCTGCCGCTGGGCAAAGGAATGAAGTATGAGCTGTCATATGATGCCTATGCCGACGAAGCGCGGACCATGATTACTGGTATTTCTGCACCGGATAAAGGATATATCAGATATCTGAATGATACGACTGTAGAGCTCACAACAGAGAAGCAGACGTACAGGCATGTCTTTGATATGACTGGGGACAGCGATGCGAACAGCAGATTGGAATTTAATCTTGGAAATCAGGGATCGACGGCGGCAGTTCATATCAGCAATGTCAGACTCGAAAAGACAGGTGAGGCAGAAGAAGAAGTAAAGGGTATGCTGCCTGACGGCAACTATGTCTACAACGGACAATTTAATGAGGGCAATGAGGCTGGAAAGCGTCGTCTTGCTTATTGGGAGTGGGACATTGAACAGTGCAGCGGCACAGGCATTTCCGTTACAGACGACAGCAGGCGTGAATTACGAGTATCTGTACCAGATACGGTGACTGCGCTCGATCAGGTTGCTGTATATCAGAATCCGATTGCAATTGGCGGAGGAAAGAAGTTTATCTTCAGTTTTGACGCCTATGCAGACAGAGAAAAGACAGTGAAAGCTGAGGTGGCAGGAAACTCATATGATATCGCACTGACCACAGAGAGACAGACTTATAAATATGAATTTGAGACGTCGTCAGACTTAGATGGAAGTGAGCTTCGTTTTCTGCTTGGTTCAGCAGGTACGACATATATTGACAACGTGACAGTGCGGGAAGACAGCATGATCGTAAATGGAGATTTCTCAAGTGGGATGCTGGGGTATGAGGTCTATGTAAATGACGCGGCAAAGGTTCCTAATTATATCGTGGATTCGCTCAATGAAGAGAATGCACTTGCCATTGATATCGCAGATACTGGTGCAGAGGCATGGCAGATCCAGTTAAAGCAGAATGATATCAGACTGGAGAAGGATAAGTGGTATAAGCTTGCCTTCGATGCCAAATCAACAAAAGACAGAACGATTATGTATGCGCTGCAAAGAGATGGTTCCAAGCATAAGGATGACAATGGCAATGAGGATTGGACGCCATACTCGGGCGAACCGAAGGCAGCATTGACAGGAGAATGGCAGAATTTTTATAAAGTATTTCGAATGGGACAGGACACAGATCCCAATACAATATTAAGCATATCCCTTGGTGCAGTTGGAGGAACACGCATTACAGAGAAACATACCGTTTTGATTGACAATATTACATTAGAAGAGACTGAACCCGTCGAGGAGCCGCCTGTAGACGAAGGTGAGAATCTCATACAAAATGGCGATTTTGCAGCAGGTGAGGAACATTGGGAAAATGCAGTGACATCACCGGGGGCAGCAGAAGTGAGTTTTGAGGATGCAAAGGCAGTATATGAGATTACAAACGTGGGCAGTGAGGATTGGCATGTACAGCTCAAGCAGTCTGGTTTAAAGCTGGAAAAGGGGGCATCATATCAGATTAAGATGAACATCAAATCCACAGCGTCAAGAACAGTCAAATATGCGTTTCTGGACCCGTCTTATAATTGGTATGGAGGGGAAGATCTTGATTTGACTGCTAATGAAGTAAAGGCAGTAGATTTTACATTGGATGTGACAGAGCCCACGCACAATGAGATCACCTTTGTTATTTCGATGGGTAAAATTTCAAATGCAGACACACCGGTATCTGTTATTGAAATAGATGATATCAGTGTCGAAAAGATCAGCGGCGGCACCGAGACGCCAGATGATATTGCGTTCGGAACAGAGCTGATAAAGAACGGGGATTTTGCAAATGGAGATACCAATTGGGAAAGTGCAGTGACATCACCAGGTGCAGCAGAAGTCAGTTTTGAAGATACGAAGGCAGTATATAATATAACAGATGTGGGCAGCGAAGACTGGCATGTACAGCTCAAACAGTCTGGTTTAAAGCTGGAGCAGGGAGCATGCTATAAAGTGAATATGAAACTGAAATCCACAGCCGCAAGAAAAGTAAAGGTAGCATTGTTAGATCCTCAGAATGAGTATGCTTATTATGGTGGAATGGATATTGTACTAAACGCAGACAGGCAAAAATCTATAAGCCGTATCATAACAGTGGGAGAGGATATGAAGACTGTGGACACTGTTGAGTTTGTGATATCAATGGGGATGATTGGAAATGAGGGGACGCCTATATCAACCATTGAGATTGATGATATTAGTATTTTAAAGGTTGAGGGCGGTACGAAGCCAGATGAAGAAACAGAAGAGCCAGTGCCGGATAATCCAGAGAATTCAGATATACCCGGGAACCCAGAGGAGCCAACAGCAGTGAATATGATTCAGAACGGTGACTTTGCAGACGGCGAAGACAAGTGGATAAAATATGTTCATGAGGATGCCGGTGCTAATGCAACAGTAACATTTACAGGAAATAAGGTGCGGTATGAGATCACGAATGCAGGAACGGAAGACTGGAATGTCCAGTTAAAACAAGAAGGTCTTGCGATGGAAAAGGGCTCAAAGTATAAGGTGAACTTTAAGATCGCCTCCTCATTGGATCGTCGGGTAAGGCTTGCGATTATGGGAGCAAATGATGTATGGTGCGGAGGAGCAGACATTGACCTGACAAAAAATAAACTGAAATCATTCAGTCAGATGATATCATTGGGCGATGATTATACAAGCGGAACTGTAGCATTCCAGATATCTATGGGCAAGGTAGTAAAGGATGGAGAAACCAGCGCGCCAGATCTCGAGGCACATGCAATAGAAATCTCAGAAATCAGCATCACAAAAGTTGATGAAAATGCTGAGATAGACAATGTGCCAGATGAGGAGATGACGGTAACACCTCCGGCAGACAATGGCTCGGAAGCCAATATTGGTGATGACAAAAAGGTTGAGGCAGAGCCTGACGAACAGCAAACTGCAAGCGAGATAGAGGAGAGCACATCGACGCAGGAGAAGGAAAACGAAGAAACCAAAGAGCCCACATCATCTGATACCAGCGAATCAATGGATTCAGAATTGACCAAAGATGAGAACATAGAAGAGTCAGAGTCTATAGAGACAGAGGATATCGAAGAAACAGAATTGATCAAAGATGAGAACATAGAAGAGTCAGAGTCTATAGAGACAGAGGATATCGAAGAAACAGAATTGATCAAAGATGAGA